>Ga0265797_10004863_pt1 | contig 20100 bp, 15 predicted proteins | sample P2T30metagenome_FD_192433 | JGI IMG/M metagenome (GOLD analysis project Ga0265797, IMG submission 192433) | Plant litter microbial communities from East Loma Ridge, Irvine, California - P2 T30 | ecosystem: Environmental > Terrestrial > Plant litter > Unclassified | place: USA: California...
AGCCCCAGCAACCTCAGACACAGCAGCAGCTTCGTGCTGAGCTTCCGGCCCAGCCAGTGCACTCCCACGCGCCTCAGCAACCGACCATCTTGCAGCGCCAACGACCGCAAGCCGACGAACTCACCGTGCCCCAGCAGCCTCGCCAGGCGACTCCTCAAGGCCATTCAGCACAAGGTGGTCCGCCTCGAGGTGTGCCTACCCAGCCCCGCCAGATCCTGCAGAACCCCAACCGACTTCCAGATCGCCTCGCCGGGCCTGGGCAGCCAATGGCTCAGTCTGGCCCTCAAGGACAACGTGGGCAAGCACAGGGACACAACCGAGGACCTTCGCACCCAGGCATGGTCGTCACGCACCCGGAACAGCTGCTCCAGCTTTCCGAGGCAGAGCGTGCAGCTTTCCTCGAGGAAGATGCCAAGCGGGCAAAGCGCAACCACAAGATTGCCCAGCTCGCAAAAGACAACGGCCTCATGACGCCCCAGGACAAGAACTTCATCACGCGTATCCAGCTGCAGCAATTGATGACTGCAACCGGTAACCTGGACGAGCGAGGTCCCGAGGCCGCTATTGCGGAAGACTTCTACTACCAGGTCTTCAGCCAGATCCGTGGTGCTCCACGTCAAAATCCTCACCAACCTGCCAGTCAGTTCGCACAGACATACCTCTTCCAGACCAACAACAGGTTCGGGGCTCGACGAAACGCCCGGGGTGGTGACAACCACATGCAGCGAATGGAGCAGCAGATCCAGCGAGCAGTGGAGGCTGCCAAAGCTCGGCCAAAGGCCCGCCAGCTCGTTGTTGAAGGCAGCTTGGGCAAGATTGCCTTTAGCAATTCCAAGACACCACGACCGTTACTGAACATCAAGCGCTCGGAGATCAATGAGAAGAAGCACCCCAAGTCCACGATAGCCGACCGCAAAGAGGCTCTGCGTAACATCGAGAATGTGTACGCTACGCTGATGCAGATGGAGGATCACGCGCGCACCATGCCACCTCCACCAGGTGAGGGCAGCAATCCTGAGGCCATTGAGGCGCACAACGAATGGCGATCAAAGATTGAGGCCCTGCATCGACAGCTTTGGCTCAACACCAAGATCATGGAGCCCATCAACCAACAGTATGTTACTTCAATTCGTAACAGTTACATTGCTAACGCGTATGCAGTGCCGCGGCGCCACATCCATTTATTGCAATTCTGTCGCACGCCAAAGGAAAGAAGGTCATTCCGCGTCTGTTCCGCCACATCGACGAACAGGAGCGCATCACCGTAGTCACGATGATCGTGGTTCACCTCGATGGCTTGTCGGTCGTCAATCAGGCGATCGCTGGCCCCGATGAGCCCTTGAACCCCGCCGCTCGGGAAGAGGTCGAGTTGTTTGCGGCCACTGTCATGCCGCCCATCTTTATGCACATGGGCGAGTCGCCACTCAACATCATCATCGGACTGTTGGGTCTCGTTCTGGACCGCACGAATCTGCACGTTGTTGCTAGAAGCAAGATTGGCCTCTCGCTCCTGACGATTCTCATCTCGCGCGCTGAGCTACTGAAGCAGTCGGCTCCTGAGACTGATTCTGCCGACTGGGAGCAGTGGGGCGTGCTTTACAACCGCCTGTTCGACATGGTCGAGCCCGTTCTTCCGGTTCTCTTCCCTGGAACTGTCAACGACACAGATGACATGTACATCTGGCAGTATCTGGCCTCAATGGGTGTCGGCGCCAGCCCAGAGCAGCAGCAGAGGCTAGTCTTGGGCGTCAAGGACCGTGTCATGGAGACGGTGAACGTCAGCAAAGCCTTGCCGACAGATATGGCAAGTGCCCGGTTGGCTAATGTGAACTTGTTTATGAGGGCTATTGGACTGGATGTGGAACTCCTTGGATGAAGCAAATTTCACTTTGGAAGGACTCTGATTTCAGAACCTGCCACAGACGCCTATCAAGTTATTGCTGTGAGCGATAGCATGTCCAGCACCACAAGATGCAGAGCTCAGGCTGACATTGTGCTGGGCTCGCCACCAGCCTCGTCACTGCTTGCTACTATTGGCTTATATTTGAGAGTCAAGAGCAGGCCATGTAAGATGATGGAGAGATGGACCGATGGGTGTAAAGTAGGAGAGAAGCCATGCCCAGTATCGCCAGCAGGCTGTACTCGTACTGAATATGATGAAGCCATTTGGATTGGCATGGAGCATGATCGGACACGAACAATAAAAGCGCTTTGATTTTAACGACAATTGCACATCATTTCCATACGCTTCCACAACTGAGCGAGTCTTTGTTGGTCAATCTTGCTAACATTGAATTGCCGGACGAGGATGCCGGTCTACTGAAACAAGATGCCCACTTTACAAGGATTTGTTACGCGTCAATTCTTTCTCCAGATGGAAGGCGAAGGACGCGAAGCGCCACTGTTTGCCTGACAATGAAGCAGATAGATAGTGGCGCTTCGGAGCATCAAGGACACATGCTCGTGATAGGTTAAGCACCAAGCCATTGGAAACGCGCATGTGCCCATCCCCGAGAGTGCTGTGACAGTTAAGCTTTGCCGTATTGCTTGTGTCGCGCCCTTGGACATGGGTATCAGACGCTGTTTCAATGCTGTGACGCTCCACCAATTAGCTCGCAATTCCTTGGCACTTTGAAACACTCACAAGCTTCGTCAGCCTCGACTTCATGCTTCCACAACATAGTTGCGCCACAGTTACTCCACGCATTGAGGCTGGTTACTCTGACGAAAGAATTTGGACGGTCACGATATGAGCAGAGCGAGTTGCGTGCTGGCTGGATCAGCTGCCTTTCGTCATTATCAACTTCGACACTGATCATTGAGGTTCAGAAACATTCTCATCCAGCTCCACATGTACCGCGATCTCTGAAACAGCTCTCATATCTTGTGGCTGAGTCGCAACCGATGTCCTCATTCTCCACATTTCCTCTACGATAAGGCAGAACTCTACGGGTGCGTGGCATCACGCGTGACAGATCTGGCTTATTGATAGCTTCTACTAACAGTTTTGTATATCCTCATCCAATGGTAGCTGCGAAAATGTACCCACCGGACCCATGTAGCGCTGCCATCTGCATTCCTCGGGCTTTCCAGTCTTCCTGCCTGTATACTCAGACGATATTAAGCCTAATGCCCACACGGATCACCTATCTTACGCTACGCGCAGCATCATGTCGGCAGCCGCGTGGAGCTCTGTTTGGTGCAGAGTGGGGGCGCTAGTTCGTCTCACACGTCTCTTGACTGAGGTTTATGCGACGACTTCGGCATCGGATCAGATGTTTCATGAATCCACCCTCTTGCCACGATTTGTCGTGCTGGTAGCTGGCAAGCCAGTCCTTAAGTGAACGTACCCGCACACTGCTTCGACGTTGTGGACTTCCCATCAGACAAGCTTTCTGTCCATCATTTGAGAGCGTGGCGTGTTGTTCAACTTCCCTTCATACCAACTTCTTTCTTGACGACAGGTTCTTCGTCCGGCTGCCGGTCAGCATTCGCCCATCATGCCTTCACTTCGGTTGTTCTTCTTTGTCGCTCTTTTTGTCGCAGTAGTTTTCGCCGTGCCCGCTCCAACTCGCCGGAGGGGTCTTCAGAAACGATCCTTCAAGGTCCCAAGGCAGCTGAACAAGGCCCACCCGATTGGTCCCAATGGCATGGCTGCTATGAAGAAGGTGTTCAGGAAATACAACTTCCAGGTTGGTGAGAAGTTCATGATGAGTGGAGGCTTCATCAGCCAGACCAGGCAGAGCAAAAACGCTTCAACGACTGCGATTGGCATGATGAACATTACTGGCTCGGTTGCTGCGAATCCAGGGGAGAACGCTGCGCTGTTCTTGTCGCCTGTGGATATTGGTGGCCAGACCGTCAACCTCGACTTCGACTCTGGATCTTCGGATCTGTAAGTATCACAGCACTCTTCTTCTTACTGTCACTCTAACACCTTATCAGGTGGGTATTCAGCACTGATCTCCCTCCACAATCCATTGGCCAGCACAGTGCATTTGACGCTTCCAAGTCCACGACGTTCAAGAAGACAGAAGGTTCTGCATGGAAGATCAGCTACGGCGACGGCTCTGGGGCTTTGGGTACCGTCGGTACTGACACCGTCACAATCGGCGGTGTCAAAGTCGAGAACCAGACCGTCGAGCTCGCCACCACCGTCTCACAGTCCTTCGTCGAGGACGTCAATACGGACGGCCTCGTCGGTCTCGCTTTCTCCAAGCTCAACACAGTCAACGACGGCACCAAGAAGACACCACAGAAGACCTTCTTCGACAACGTCATGAATGACCTGGACATGCCCGTCTTCACCGCCGACCTGGACCCCGATGGCACAGGCGTGTACGAGTTCGGCAAGATCGATGCGACTAAGTTCGAGGGCGAGATGGCTTGGGTACCTGTAAAGGCCGAAACTGGATTCTGGCAGTTCCCATCCACCAAGTTCGCAGTCGGCGACCAGGTCTTCGAGAACCCTCAAGGATCTGACGCCATTGCCGACACTGGCACGTCGCTTCTCCTCGTCGACCAACAGGTCGCTGAAGCGTACTACTCGCAGGTCCAAGGCGCGCAGCTCAATGCCCAGGTCGGTGGGTTTATCTACCCCTGTGGTGCGAAGCTTCCGGACATGTCGGTTGCTATTGGCGACACGTACATGGCGAAGATTCCTGGTAGCATGGTCAAATTTGCGACTGTTGACAAGGCGAACACCACATGTTTCGGTGGCATTCAAGGCAACCAGGGCGCTGGGCTCCAGATCTTTGGCGATACCATGTTCAAGGCGCAGCTGGTGGCTTTCAATGGTGGTAACCAGTCGCTCGGGTTTGGCCAGAAGCCTTTGATGCAGAAGAAGTAGGATGGGTCGTGTCTTTTCTTCACTCCTTCAACTTTGGCGTTGCGACCGGCTTTGGGCACTCTAATTGTACATAATTTCGCAGCACATACTTTAGCAACAAAGACTCATCAGGATGAAACACCATGCTTCTTTGTTTCGCGTCCCTCCTAAACCTTAAACCACTCCAGACAAAACGGTTCACCTGTATGCACAGTCTCGGCAATGTCCATCCACAATTGCCAGATGTCAAGAGGTTTGCGTCTCTCTGGGGTGTTCCGAGGATTCCAGACGGCACGTTGAGAAATGTTTCAGGATGTGTAAGAACACGCACCAGCATGGAAGTGCCTGTAGCAAGCATACGCCAATATCGTATGAAATGTCTGTCCCACTGCGAGTTGTCATAGACTGTTGCGCGTCTGAGGTTGAGGTGAAGACGCGTGCGCACGTGACAGAGCTAGATCTCGACAACTGGAGGAAAGAGCGACCTCGCCACATACGCCAACCCAAATACCTTCACTCCCGGTGATTTCGCACCCGGTCACTGACGGCTTAGCTCTTTGCATTGTTTCATGCGCCTATCTTTACTAGCACAGGACAGGACGAATGGATGTCCAATCACCTGCTGCTTTCATGTTCGATTCGGGCGAAGAAGAGGAGGAAGAGGAACTGAGCGTCCTCGAATACGCGCGCCAAAATGGTCTGAGCACACCTTTCTACAGTGAGACGCTTTTTATTGGCGGACTGCCTTCGCCGCCACGCGACAACTTTGATCAGGACTCTCGGGGTCTTTCGAATGCGCTCACCACTAATCAGACCAGTGCGCTCATCAAAGAATGCCTCACCGTCAACAGAGATGCTGCTCAACTGCTCAAGGTGGTGCATGAGTTCCGCGAGCCTCTACAGTACGACGAGCTGACGGCGAAGCCACGACAGTTCGCTCGCCACGCAAGGCAAGAACTGCCAGTCTTGCGAACGGATAACGAGCTCGATATGATATGCTTCGGAAAGGCCAGCACACCAGATCTTACAAAACTTAACATACCGTCTGAAATCATCAATGAGGAGAACGACGAAGGTTTCAAATGGCCGAGAAAGTACTATAGGTACCCAAAGCAAGGCGACGAACAGATCAAGGCTGAGAAGCTGGCTATCCCGAGGGATGTGCTTCTACACTTGCAAAATGCGATTCGCGACAATTTTGATGCTGAAGACTGGGAGATTCTGAAGTCGGAAAGTGTGCGCTACAAGCCGGTAAGCAAGCTGAGAGGCGTCCAGGAGCCACACTAATCATCGTAGAACATCTCACGTCGGCCGATAACACCGCCATTGTTGCCTCGGTCCCCAGTACTGGAACCATACGTACCTTCATCTCCGGCGAATCGTCTTCCGCTCTTCACAAACAGCAGTGACTCGGTCACCACCGAAGCCAGGGCTTTGGAGCGTCAGATCATGGATGCAGACGGTCTGACACGTAAGAGCTCAGACAGCAGCGATTCCATGCTTCTTGACGTTACGCATCCGCCACCACTCAGCCCCCTCTTCGAGACGAAGACCACTCTCCTGAAGCGAAGGGCCGAAGATCTCAAGGTTGAAGGTCCGCTCATGCCGCAAACACTCTCAGACTCACCTATGAAGAAGCTGAAGTCAGTTTCCTTCTCTCAGATCCTGCATCACTTCATACCCGAAGCACCTTGGGTTACGAATCCTAAGAACGATGAATACGATGAGGGTCCTGGAATTAACGCTTACTTTGAGGAAGCTTTCGGAGACACCGAGTTGCCGATAAAGGAAACTATTGCAAGACTCGATAACGAGAAGCTCTCGGATGCTGATACCACTGCGCGTGTGGACGTCCCACATGTCGAGTTCACGCTCCCCGTGGCACCGTGGAACGCATACAGCCAAAGGAAGGGTGGCAAGCACAGGTCAGGGGACACGAAGCTCGGCGCTCAAGTGAAGTTCCTGCTCAAAGTGAAGCGCGAGGACCTGAGGACGGCTAGTTCATGGCATGTGTCTGGCCTGGACAGACAGCTGATTTGGAGCGTCTTCACCACCAAAATCACTAAGATCAATCTCGACGAGCAGCTACACGGCAAGAGCGAATTCGAAAAGATGCACCACGAAATCGCAGCGAACAACATTGCTACGAGCTCCGCCCAGGTGTGGAAGCAAGAAGGTCTAAGATTACTGGACGCAGAAGACGAGGAAGAGGAGGTCGATCCGGCCGAGATGGAAGGGCGCAGGGACATGGAAGCTTTGATCCACAAGCGCAAGCTGGAAATCGAAGAAGAAGATGTGAACATACCTCGCAAGCGAGCTTCCCCACAACCAATACTCCACGCAAACACACAGCCTCGCACAGAGCTCTTGGGTAGCCGTCATTGTGGCAAAGAAGCACCAGGCGCTCACGCAGTCAACATGGTACAATCCAATGCTACTCGTCATTCCGACCACAAACCGCAAGTAGCGCAGAAATGTCAACCAAAGCCTGGACTAGCGAAAGAAAGCATGAACGACCTCATGTTTGGCGGCTTTTCCGCTACGTCGGCTTTGAACAAATTCATGGAGACACGTGGTCGACCTACGGAGGACAGTGGCGCAAAGACTGCCAGAGCCACACCAGCGGCCGGCGACCTCCGCCTGGGTCCAAGTAACGTCCTGGTTGTGCGCTCGAGGGGGGCGTCTCTAGAATATGCCGCGTCTATTCAGCAGCAACGCCGAGGCACTGTTCAGAGCAACAATGAGAAAGCTGTATCGCCACCCTTGCTTCCGACACTGCATCCGCTCCCAGACAATCTAGCTCCGTGTTCTTTCGTCATCTCAGCAGCGTTTCTCCAGCGGAGATTGCTGATGAAACAAATCGAACAGCTTCACAAAGCGGCCGAGATCGTGTATCGTGATTACGATCTACCACACTCTCCAGTCGAAGAAGCTGACATAATTTTGTCGCCCTCCACAGGTCTAGTACTCACAACGCTCCAGCAGATCAAACAACGCCCTCTTCCTGGCCAGCTAGACCGGTCTCCAGTCAAGGAGCGCATCAGAACTCTGCAGACACGGTTCGAAAGGCTCGTTGTCGTCGTGAGCGAGGGGCTGAGTCGCGAGATGGAGCGGATGGGGTCGAGCCGTCCAGAAGATGCACGCGACAAGGAGGCTCTGTCACATTTCGAAACTTTCGCCACTCAGTTGGAAGGGGAAGTTGTTGTCAAGTATGTTCGCGGCGGTGAGCAAGCACTTGCACGTGCAGTTGTGATCGAGATGGGCAGATTTGGTCTACAGCATGGTTCAAAGGACATTGGGACTAAGAAGCCTCTCGCAGTTGAGACAACTGTGAGTAGCCGTGGGCTATTTCAAATGTTGGACAAAGTACTGACCAGCTCTAGTGGGAAGTCTTCCTCCGTCGTGCCGGCCTCAACCCGTTCGCTGCTCAGATCATCATGGCATCTCTTCAGGACTCGTTACATGTGCAGCTTCCGCCTATCTCAATTTCACCAACTTCTACAGGTCGTCTCCAAGCTGCGTCAGTGAACGGCTTGTCTGCTTTCATCGTGATGAGTGAGCAGGAGCGGACCAAGCGGTTCCAGGCTCTAATGGGTGGCAGTCGGATTCTGAAAACAGTCGGGAGGGGGCTGGATCAGGCGTGGATCAGTGCGGCGCATGGATTTCAGATGTAAGCTCATTGGGGAGCTTCAAGATGGAACAATGTACGGCGAGATCTACACGATATGAAGGATAAAACCAATTGTAGCGCGTCGCGTGGTGAAAGCGCGAAAGTGGGGCAAAATGACGCGGAAGGGTCCGGAAAGCTCTCGAAACTATCAGCCATCAATCATAAGAAGAGCGATTCAACAGTCAATGTCTGCGCCAATATACTCACTACCGCTCTCCTGCCACTACTGAGGTACCTGCCCGCTCTCGACTCTCAGTATGGCCTCCCCACCCGTCGGCATCATCATTTCCGGCCGACCTGTCCTCACCGACGCCCGCGTCGCGTCTGGGACCGAATTCGCGTTCGAGATCCCTTCACAGCCGTCCTTCTCGCACATCGCCGTCTTCCTGCTCCCCGGCATCGCATTGCCAGATGGACACGCGGCCGCCGTCTACGCGCAGCTACCGGGCGCGACGCAATTCAAGTTGCTCGGCGCAATCGCAAACGAGAAACCCAGCGCCATCTTCAAAGTCACTAACAAAGCTGGCGGCCTATCAGGCGGCGGCATTGGCGACGATGACGCCATGGTAGACGAGACTACGACTGGGACTACGACTGGGACTGGGACACTTGCGCTGGGCGTGTCCATCGAGCAGGCGCAGCAAGTCGCGGCTGCGCTCGAGGCGCAGAAGGCTGCTGTGGCGGCGACAGCAGGCAGTGCGCTCGTGCTGAGGGGCCAAAATACAGTCACGACCAAGGTGCTTGCACAGAGGATCATCAAGAACTGCTATGACTTCTTTGCGAGCTATGGGAGCGATGCAGTGCCCATCAAGGCCTTCGAGGCGTGGTGGGCGAAGTTTGAGAATAAGATTGAGAGGGATCCGGGGTTTTTGGAGAGGAGCGACGGAGGATGAGGATACATGAGCCTGTACACGCACCACGACCTCAAAAGCCCTTATTTACACCCTCCCACTCCGGTTCCGCCAGATGCGCTCGATACAGTACTCCAGGCCACGACACCACCGGCGCCTTTTCTGGCCTCTTTCTCGCCTGTTCTACCACCGCATCGCCCAATACTCTCTCGATCCCAGCTCGTTCGAACTCGTCCTCAAGCTTCGCTCTCAATGGCCCCAGGATATTTTCAGCCTCTGTTTTCCGCCCGAAGTCTGTAATCACCGCAAGTCGTACCAGCCTCGACAGTTCGCTTATTCGCTCTGCGATTTGTGGGCTTGTATGGATGGCTATAGCTGTCCAGACGTCCTGTCTGTCTTTCTTACTGATGTCGAATCTGGAGAGATGCTTGACTGCCGCGTCGGCACCTTCGACTTCGAAGCGTTGCGGTCCATCATACGTGTCTGTTGTGCCGATGTCATGAAATAGACACGCGGTGAACAGTAGGTCGTGCTTTGCGGGGTCGGATCTGTAGATGGTGTTGGTGTGTTCTGCGAGGGCCTTTGCGTAGAGGTAGACTCTAATGCTGTGGTTGAGGATCGATGGAGCCAAAAGAGACGAGGCGTAAGCGTAGGCGGTTTCTGATATCATTGTACTAGGCACTACCTTTGTGGCGTCGATTTGCTTTGTGCGACTTTGTGAGCCCGGGATGGCAGACGGCGGACACATTGTAGGTAGTCAAGAAATGATACGAGCAGACCTCCCGGACAGCTTCAATGTACGTGGCAAAAAGTGATGACTGAATTTAGTCTTAGGGCTTTCTTCTGGGAATTTGTTATACACGTGTGACCGCGCCCTCTTGTACAATCGCTCGCCTGACTAGGAAAGTGGCGGCGATTCATGCATAGGCAGCAATAGGTCTGAGTATGACAGCACCCTACCACCTAAGGCGATCCAACCGCAGTCACACGGCTTGAACAGGAGATCAGTCGATCACACCCATTGTTGGGTCATTTATTGGCTGAGTAAACCCCGCTAAAAATGTCCTCGGAAGTCGCCACTTCAGGCCACCTCCTCGACGCTCCGGATCTCTTGCAGTCAAAGCACGATTGCGCGCCCAGCGGCAAAACAATACCACGAATACGAACCAACATGGGCTCCGATCCAGTCTCCTACCGCTACAACCTCGGCACCTTCCGCCGTAAAGTCACAACTTCAAGTGGCCCGGCTCAGACGTGGTTTGATCGCGCCCTGAGCTGGTGCTATGCATTCCACCATGAAGAGTCAGCTAGATGCTTTGAGAGAGCCATAGAAGCAGATGGCAAATGTGCCATGGCGTATTGGGGTGTAAGCAAATGAGTTCCAGCTCTATGTATATAAACTCCGCTAATTGAAGCAGCTCGCATTCGCATTAGGACCAAACTACAACAAACCTTGGGACCTCTTCGACCAGAAAGAGCTGAAGGCCACCATTGAGAAAATTAACTGGGCAAACAAGAAGGCCAAGGATTGTGCCAAAGATGCGACGGAAACTGAGAAAGCGCTCATTGATGTGGTTCAGCGTCGCGTGCCTGATGGGCTCGACGAGAAAGACTTCAAAAAATGCAATGAAGCTTATGCAAAGGCCATGCAATCAGTGTACGAGAGGTTCCCGGATGATCTGGACGTCGTATCGCTATACGCAGATTCAATCATGAATCTTTCAGCATGGAACCTTTGGGACCTTAAAACCGGGCTGCCGACTCCAGGCTCGCGATCACTGGAGATCAAGGGCATTTTGGAGAAGGCAATGAAGCACGAGGACGCACACGAGCATCCAGGTGTGCCACATCTCTACATCCACCTCATGGAGATGTCAAAGACACCAGAAGTCGCTCTAGTTGCGGCAGACCGCTTGCGCAACCTGATACCGGACGCTGGCCATTTGGTGCACATGCCAAGTCACATCGATGTGCTCGTGGGTGATTACAGACGTGCCATCGCATCGAATGCCGATGCTTGTTTGGCAGACGAGAAGTACCTCGAGGAGCATGGCGGCGATAATTTCTACTCCTTCTATCGCATGCACGACTACCACTCGCTCATCTACGCCGCGATGTTCGCAGGACAATCCGAGGTTGCTCTGGAAACTTGCACGCGCATGGAGCGATCGCTACCAGACTCACTTCTTCGCATCGAAAGTCCACCCATGGCAGATTGGCTGGAGAACTTTGCTTCTGTTCGGGTGCACGTTTTGGTGCGCTTCGGCCGCTGGAAAGACCTTATTGCGCTCAAACACCCCGACGACAAAGACCTTTACTGCGTGACAGCCGCCATGCTTTACTACGGAAAAGGCATCGCATACGCAGCAACCGGTGATATCGTAAACGCACAAAAGCACCGCGATGCACTGGAAGAAGCTGTCAGGCAGATTCCTTCCTCCCGTATCTGTGGTGACTTTCCCAACCGCTCGAATGTCGTCTTGAAAGTCGGCATAGCCATGCTAGACGGTGAACTCGAATACCGCAAAGGGAACTATGACGCCGCCTTCCGACATCTCGAGGTGTCTATTGCGCGCGATGATGCCCTTCATTACGCTGAGCCAAACCCTTGGATGATGCCCACGAGACATGCATACGCCGCCTTGCTGATGGAGCAGGGTCGCGTTGACGATGCCGCTGCAGCGTATAAGGCAGACCTAGGGTTTGATGACACGTTACCGCGAGCAAAACAGCATCCAAACAATATATGGGCCTTGCATGGCTACCACGAGTGTCTTGTTAAACTGGGAAGGAAGAACGAGGCGGACATTGTAGCGCAACAGTTAAGGATCGCAGCGGCGGTGGCAGACGTGAAAGTTGGGGCAAGTTGTTATTGTGCGGGAGCAGGAGCAGGATGATGGAAGACACGTAATTTGCGACGTGATTGAAGTACAACACTACTACTTTCTATTATCCTCGCTTGTGCTGCCCTGGCTACTTTGCCGATGAGGCATATTTCCAGCATTGGCGTCCACTATACTCCCTCTCTTCCCCAGCGTCGACATACTGCTTTCACTCCCCTGCCTTCGACCCGCGATACCACTTACAGTGCTCACATCCACTACTCCGACACTAGGTCCTCTTCCAAAGGTCGAACTTAGTATCCATCCGCTAGTAGCTGGACTAGCCTCTCGGATGCTGATCGCAGGTGGTAGCCCAAGGCTGGGGATCTTATCATCCGTCACGGGCAGTATGCGAGGCGAGGGCGACGGAGCTTGCTTGAAGGCCTCGCTGTAAAAGGCAGACAAGAGGTTTGCTTTGGAACAAAACGCCTCGACCTCATCTTTGACCTGTTCTGGAGTTTGTGGGGTAGATGTGGTAGGTGTCGCACTAGCCTGCAACCTATCATGTAGCGCAGTATGTAGCAAGCTGGAGTCTTGAATTGGTCGCACGACTGGGCTGGCGAACGGGCTACGATGAGGGTTTGCGCGGTCGGCGGGCGTGGAAGGTATGCGGCTACTCTGGCTACTATCTGTGATTGCCTTTTTGTGGTCATATGGGTCGGTTGGACGGATGCGACTGTTGTCCTTAGCGCGATTGTGTGCGAGCCGGTTAGCCAACAGTAGAAAATTGCCGTCGTCGGTGATTTGAGCTAGCAGTGTCCCGCTACGATGAATGAACTGCGTATGCTTGTAGTCTGGAGTGCCCCACGAGTATGTGACGTCCATGTCAGGCGGGTACGAGTGGGCGGCTTCCATGTCCAAGACGAAGTTCAGCTTCCGTAGCAGAGCCTTGTGGTAAGCAAATTTGTCCGCCTTGGAGTACAGTGGGGAAAAATGAGTTGCGTCCCAGATGATCTCTGGCTGAGCTTTGGGAGGCTGGAGCGCGAGTTTGACAGTGTATGGCGAGCGGAAAGGATGGTGGTCGACGATGTTTGCAACCTCAGCGATGGGCACCTCGACCAGCTTCAGACCATACTTTTCTACGCTTGTAGCCCAAGTTACAATGGCATCCTCGATCAGTTTTGCCGTCACATTCATCCAATCAATGCGAATGTGGTAACAATTATCTGGGTTGTGTAGTCGGTCGTAGTGTAGCGATATGATCTCAGGCCTGTATGAGCGCTTACGGGAGTCTACGTCGTAGCGCATGACGCGTGACAAGGTGACCTTGCGTTTAGGGCTGGTAACGCGTGTTGGAGTCTTTTCACCTGACTTGCCGGAGCTGGACGTGCTGGATGAGTCGGCGGTGCTTGGTCTAGAGCGCATGCTTTTCGCCACGAGTGGCGAAGTCCGTGGACCTTCTGTGAGCGGCGTCGATGGAACAGACTTATCCGTCTTGCGCATACCGAACCAGCCGGTCCGGGACTCTGGTCGCGGTGCTCTATGCTCAGCAGCAATCTGGAAAAAGAAGTTTCCGTCACGGAAATGGTGCCGTCTTTGAACGTGTATGAACAGGCCTTTACCCATGAGTTCATTCCCCAAGTCGACTGCCTCGTCACGGGTCTCCAGATCCTTGAAGTTCGAAAGTAGCCAGTTAACTAAGTCGAAGCCCACAAAGCAGTTGGTGTGAAGCTTCCAGTGCCAGCGTCTGTCGATCATCGGTATGCCTTTCTCACCTTGCAGGTCCTCGGCAAGCTTCTTGAGGTCAATATTCGATGTTTGATACTTCTCGGCATCGGAAAATAGCGACGTCTGAAACTCCGCCTCTGCCTCATTGAACAGAGCGGCCTCGGGTCCAGCGGTCAATATTGCAGACGTATCGCGGGTGTGATATTCGATTGCAAGAGGATTGGGATCTTTCTGCCTCTTCGACGCAGCTGCTTGGAAGTGGCGCTCTTCTGGTGGTATGTATCGATTCTTTTGCCAAAGCTGTGTGAGCTTTCTGATGCCCTCGAGACGAATCTCTTCCTCGGAATCCTCTGCAAGCATAGGTAATGGCCTTCGGTTCATAGTTGGGATGTCGACCGGTATCAAGACAAAGCGCGCTCTCCAGAAGCGCAGCACATCAGACAGTTCGTCATGATAACCCGCCAAAAACGTGTCGATGAAGTTCCAGTTATATTCCTTACGTGGCGGTCTCAGAACGACGTCACGGGCGTCATACTGTTTTTCGAAGGCTGTTCGAATGTATGCCCTGTATGGGAACGGCGTGTCGATCCCAGCGGACGACTCCAAGGCCGTAGTAGGCTTCCGGTTGAAACGCTTTACTTCGACCTCGCCACCCGCTACGCACACAAGCTGATGGATGCTGTTGCCGACACTCATGAAGACTGTGTCGCCATCAGCAGACATGTAATCTGGCGCCAAAATACTTCCAAGAGCCTTCTCTTGACGTCCAGAGAATTCAGCCACTGACGCGCCCACTATAATCTGAAACCCGTGCGAGAGGCGGAAGGCAATGAGCTCACGTATCAGCGACTCTCTAGACCTTGGAATCTCTAACATATCATCGTCCTCGTTCTGCGTAATCTTGTATGGGTTTTCGTTGTACTCAGTTGACACCTGTTCAGCGCTAGGGAACCACTCGTGAGTCAATGGCACCGCAGCGGGCGAGCACAGTGAGCGCCATTTGACGGTCCCCGTCTTGAGGGTCCTAGGAAAGACATGGTGCCAGCGGCGGAACTGGTTCCTCGGGTTGATGTTGTTCTTCCTCGGATTGCAAGGGTTAACCATGACAGCCCAAGGAGCAATGGCACTCGTTGGGGACAGCGTGCGTGAAATGTCCTTGACTCCACCACTGGAGGACAAGGTAGGTTTCGGTGGCACCGAATCGCCCAACGCCCTTGAGCCGGCAAGTAGGAAGGTGGACCCTGGGTCTCTCATTGTGGAGCCCGATTGAGAAGGCGAATTCGTCTGCGTGGAACGCGTTCCGCGCACTGTCTCCATCGAGCGGACCGGCTGGTTGGACGACGGCAAATCTGGTGCAGTGTCGGTGCGAGATGCTGTTCGAATGGCGATGGGCTCAGATGGCTTTTCGTTCGTTGTCTGCCTCGTGCTTGCAAGCCTTTCAGCTATGGCACCCTTCTGATTCTTCTCCACCGTGAACACAACCGGTTTGACATTCCCTTGGCTGATATCGATGGTCGCATCTGAGATGGTAGGCTGTGCTATTGCGGCCTTGCCACCAAAGCTTATCTGTCGGAGAAACCAATTGCCAGGTCTTGGTTTTGTCTCTGTCCTCGTCGTTGAAATGGGAAGTGCTTTAGTGACTGGCTGTAGGCCTATCCTTCTTGGGGGAGAGTGACCTCTGCTTGGAGCGGGCGAGTGGCGCGGTGTCGAATGCATAGACTTTGAGGGCAGCTGCGAGTCACCAGAGCCACCTCGACGGTGTATGTTTGGACGATTCGACTCTATGTTGTTCCTGGTCAATGCCATCTGTCGCTGTGACATGTCTGCTCGAGACGTCACATGATTCCGCTGTTCTCCCAAGAAACTCGAGTGATGGCGTGGAGACGTACCCTCCACTTCCTTGGACCGCTCGCGCATGATCTGGTGAAATGTGGCGTCCGGACGGGGTCGTGCCGTCTTGCCAAATGACGAATTAACACTGCGAAACGAGGAGGACAGATATGAGCCTCGTGACAACTCTGGAGATTCGCTAGTACGGACATCACTTGATCTTCGTTGGTCCGTGATGACAGGGTACTCGTCTGGTGGAGAAAATACAGTATCATCGTACAAGTCCATCCATGTCCTGTGAGCGGTGTTGATTGCATCAAGGTGAGCGTCGCCATATTCTCTGTCGCCTCGTGAGGAGTATGATCCTGTCGCCTGCGTTGAGGTACACACCTTACTTACGAGGCCCTTCTCCTCTGATACATCCACTGTTGGTTGTAGGTGGTGTGGGAATGAGGAATCTTCTTTGAGATAAGGGATGGATATGTCTCCAAGCTCATTCTCCATGACGCCCATCATCTGCAGCTCGTACAGACGACAGCGCAGTGAAAAGACGCGACCTTTCTTCCTCGAGCGCTTCACGATTCTGTCAGCCTTCCTTGGCTTCGTCAACTCTACAATGTCGTCCGAGGTACCAGACCAGAATGAAACGTCCACCCAGTAAGGCATTGCAAATCTCCATTCTTCTATGTCTCTCGCTGGGGTAGCGGTAGAGCCTGGAGCTTCTGCAAAGGATGGAGGCCTTGCTGAGCCAAACATAGACTCGTACTGTCTTGGTGTCTTGTCACCTTGGTCCGTTGAGTTCTTGATCGAGCTTCGCCGCTCGTTGGCAGCTCTAGATCTTCCAGACTCAAGCTTCGATACCAGACGCGGATTCCGATATTTGAACAAAGGAACGGAGTGCAGCGGCATGGGCGACAGGCATACCAAATCGATGCCAATGCCAGAGCCCATCAACGTATCTGTCGTCAGCTTTAACATGTTGTAGTCAACCTCAAACACACCGGTGCCTGGAGTGACGACAATGACCTAGAGGTACGTGTACGAAGTCAGTGTATGTCTCATATGCATTTCGTACATGGAGTCCTGCTTACAGATATTCCAGTGCGAACGAGATCGCGGTCAATATAGTCCTTGGCGAATTGAGCAGCCGCTAAATTGATAGCTTCAAGGATGTTGCCCTGGCTGGCCGATGAGGGTCTACCAGCCATGGTACTGCCAGACTGCTCGCGATCTGAAGGCACTGATATAGTTGAAATTTCTCGCAGAAAGGTTCGGAACTCTTTTTTCAACTGGTACAAGATATGGACCCAGTCCTGGCTCGCCATATCGCTCACCACAACGCGGTAATAGTCGCGAAAATTTCCAATTTGAGAGCCTTCATTCCCGGCCTGATCGGAGTTGACATCCGAGTCGTACTCCATGCGCGTGAAGAGTATGATGGTGACCAAATGCCTTGCGGAAATCCTCAGCCACCGCTTGAAAAGATCGGGGAGAAAGCCGCCCACGACCTTGTTGAACATGATCTCGCCAGCTCCCTCAGCATCGAAATCCCACATCTCCTTGGACATCTGTATGAAGATCACATATCGCGCAGACTCGCTGCGGAACACAGGTTTGGTCCGGGGCGAGAAGTAACCCGACTGCACAGACTGTCCATTGATGTAGATGTGCTTGATCGCTGCCTTGATCGTTCCCATGAAGAGCAGCTTCTGGCCCTTGTAGACGGTCCTTTTGCTGAGCTCCGAGATCGCCATGCGCCACATGTCAGCACGCGCGAGATACTCATCGCGGAAGGTAATCTCAACGTGGTGGGCCTCGTGCGTGTCTTCATCGGCCTCCGCTAGGATCACCTGCATACGATTACGGAAACCAAATACCTTGGCGATCCTTTCCGAGATTGAGACCTACCCTAAGTGAGCTTTTCGCTGCGTGGTTGCGTAATTGCGTGATCGCTGAAGCTGACGTACCTGAAGGTTCGCATGCTTTGACTTGAGGTCTGCGGGGAGCGTCGAAACGGCAAATACGTATGTCTTGTCGACATCGATGTCCCGCCCACCCGGTATTTTTGATCCCTTCTCATCGATAGTGATGGTCATGGAGCCTCTACGGCCCCTCTCGGGAAGTGCACGATTGTCGTCATCCTTGGAAGGGTTACCAAGACTCGGTGCTTGCGATACATCAGGATGCGCGCTCTTTGTAGTCGACTGGAAGTCACGAACGGCGGTGCCAGAATCGATTGCTACAATCTGCAGGAGGGTCCCAAGCGCTGTGGGCAGTTCCGGGAATTTGTCTGCATTGAACACAATATCCTCCCTCGAGAAATTGTCATCATGGGTCCAGAGTATGCATATCTTTTGCACCTTGGATGTCTTCACGTTGAACACGGATCGGGACATGGTGTTGGTAGGTTTGGCAACAGGGTCTTCACGTCCTGAAATTCAGCTAGGAGACGGGCCCGGGTAGAACAATCATCTTCCAGCTTTGTCGCATAAGTTCTGATTATTCATGACCGGACGCTCCAGATGACTTCGGTATGCGATGGCGATGGCGGCGTGTAGTAGTGGTCGTGGTGCAGGTGGCCTGGTCGAAGCTGGAGGTTAAAGCGCGTCACATGCTACCACCTAGCGTGTCTTGCTCACACTAGCGTTCTGGAGCAAACCTTGGAAGCAGCAAACATGGGCATTTGTCAAACACAAGTAGCCACTATGTAATATCACACCACAGTGTACTCCCCGGAGATTTTTCGAGTCAGAATATTGAAAGCGGGGGCTTGTTGCATGTTGGGAGCTAGACTCCAGGGCACAAAATCAATATTATTCTAAGTGAGTGCTACGCACCGACCCCTTTTCCACACGCTGGCTAACGATCTTGTCGAAGATAGTACCGTCGTAGACTGTAAAAATGGATTGCTTTTGCAGCTTACCGTCCTGAGGCCATAGCAAAATGTATAACGCAAGCCCTTTGCCTAATCAGTCAAGTCGCCTTGTTGAGGAGATAAGAACACCAAAGACCTACATTCCAATCCACTGGCAAATGAGCCGAAGAGGTCCAGAGCGCAACGTTGCCCAGTCCAGACGTTATACAAGGTCTCCACGGTCAAGTAGTCTTTGCCCTCAGCGTACTTCTCGAATATGGAATCGAATCGGCACACTTCGATTTCATGATTCAGGTCGTACGTTGCTGTCGTACTTCCATGTCTACTGCGATGGATGTTGTCAAGGTTGATAACGAACAGCGGGTGGGGTAGCCAGCTGGTTTGCGTGCCGTACGACAAACAGATAGCCATGCTAATGGCCGCCCAGATACAAAGAGCGATGCTGAATCCTAGCTTGCGGAAGCCGATGTAGATGTCCCAGGAATAGATGAGGCCGTCGTGATCGGCGTCCCAGAAGTCGCAATGGCGCTGGAGAGCAGTACGCTTGGCCCCCTGAGGGCGGGATACGATGTAATATGTGCTCCTGTCCCTCCACAAAGTGTTTTCGGATCTTGGATGTTGAGCGTTCTCGCCCTGCGGTTCGACCAGAGCTATTGACTTGGACGCATTGTTCTCTTGCGGATCGGATGGCATTCCGATCTGGATCAATGTTGCGCAGCAAAAGGAAAAAATGTGAAGAAGGGGAGATAACACATTTCATTCAGATATCGTTGCTGACTGCTGCAAATCAAAGGAATTACCCACCCTAACGTATTCTTGGCGCTGTTACCAGAAAGGGAACCCGTCTAGGAACGGGATGCATGAGCCTTGCTGTCGTACACAACCAGTTTGGAAGTGGAGCACGTGCCATACTCTTTGCTTTTCTGGGAGCCATTACATGCTGTATCATGCCGAAGCTGTTCGCGCTTTGGGTTTTCAATGGTATGTGCGGCATAGCAGTAGGTGGCATGTACGGAAGCGGAAGTCGTTGACTCGATACAAACACGTGTTTCTTAGCTATAATTCAATCTCATGAAAACTATTACAATGACGAAGCATCGGAGAAGTCGAGTCGAATGAATGGGGTACGTTAGGCAGGCTGGATCAACGTTGATATCTATGCAGGAGGTGGATGTGCTCCTGGGGATTTTTGCAATCTGGAGGAAACCCTAGAGAGTGAAAGTATGGTTTGATAGTGGTTGTTTGTAAAGAATGAGCGAGAAGTGCCGTTTTCTAATGCTTACTTAGGTAGGTAAGGCATCCACTTCAAGTGATCGATGTCATGACGTAAACGAAACTTCCACATCAGCTCAGCCCCGCAGCAAGCGTCGTAGCGCTTCAATACTCATAGAGTTCATTCACATAAAACTTATGATTCGAACGCCAAACCAAAGCCACCACTCTGTTCCAAGGCGTGAGCAACGATTTATTTATGTCCGATATATTTCATTTGTTTT
>Ga0265797_10004864_pt1 | contig 20098 bp, 20 predicted proteins | sample P2T30metagenome_FD_192433 | JGI IMG/M metagenome (GOLD analysis project Ga0265797, IMG submission 192433) | Plant litter microbial communities from East Loma Ridge, Irvine, California - P2 T30 | ecosystem: Environmental > Terrestrial > Plant litter > Unclassified | place: USA: California...
GCGACCAGCTGCCTGTCTGGCGAGAAAGCCACCGCCCAAACTCCATCAGAATGGCCCTCCAGCATGCTGCGACATGTACCTGTCGCCGCCTCCCACAGCCGTACTGTCTTGTCCAAAGATGCTGACACGACCAGCTGCCCGTCTGGCGAGAAGGCCACAGCCGTGACCCAGAAGGAATGGCCCTCGAGCGTGCTGCGACACGTCCCCGTCGCCGCCTCCCACAGCCGTACTGTCTTGTCGCTGGATGCCGACGCGACTAGCTGCCCGTCTGGCGAGAAGGCCACCGCCGTGACATCCCTGGAATGACCCTCCAGCGTGCTGCGACAGGCGTCCCAGTCTACTTCCTTGATAGACAGCATGTTAACCCTCCCTGGCACTTGGTCCACAAAAGTTTTTCGTATCAGACTCTGCTCTGGTGCAAACACGAGTGCGGAGCAATATATTTGCAGCGGCGCATCTGCGAGCATAGACTGGAACCGGAGCACAAATCGCTTTGCGTCATGTAGAAAGCTTTGAACAATGCATGCAGAAGGCTATCTTGCATGTTAGCACAGCGCTGAGACAAATCGAGTATAAAACCTACGTCTACAAGTGCCTGGAGGCTGTCAAGCAGGTGAACGCATCTGCTTGACTCTCTCATGAGGCTCATGGCTTCAAGCCAGTGGAGAAGATGCTTCTGGAGAAACAAGTGCGTCGTGTCTCCGTCAAGCATGTCTTTCTGAGCCTGTATGAGATGACTAATCCAGTAGCGGCAAGCATACTGCAATTCAGGTGGCAGACTGCTAGTAACCGTCCTATCGTCGATCTCACTCCTTAGCACTCCAGGGCCTACAAGGCTGCACATATCTTGACTAAGTCCGCTTTGCCTAGACATAAGCTGAAGGCAGCAAGATGCAAGCTTGTTGTGTGTACTTTTCTCGTTTACCCAGAACGGGCTTTTCCCTTGTTTTGGGGGGTCAACGAGGAACTCGCGAAAGGACAAATGCAAGAGCTTGACTGGAACATCCTCGCTGTTGGGGACACTAAGGACGGAGTGCAAAGAGTCAAGCCGACACTTTACGTCCTCTTGGGAGAGTCGAAGAAGGCATGCGAGCGAGGTAATAGAGAGGGGACTCTCTAGAACCACGATGCTGCCTATGATGGCTCGGAAAGCCTCAAGCCACGTCTCCTTTTCGTCTTCCTCCTGCTCACTGAGCAGCTGATCGAGAACAGGGAGGTACGTCCGATCTAGTTGGGAAAAGGTCGCCTTTTGATACTGCAGGATCTTGTTTAGAAAAGCTGTGGGATTGCTTCCCTTGCTACCAATATACCGACACACGGTGGCAGCGTAGATGAACAGCGGCACGGCCAGCTCGACTAGCGCGAGGATCTGGTTTTCCGCTGGCCAGTCTGAGGATAGCATGCGTTCTTTTTGAATCACACCAAGCTCATGCTCTAGGAACAGGCGGATGTCGTGTTCGATCGTGCTCCTTGGTACTTGGTGGAGGACTAGGTCTTGGTATTTGCCGTTCGGTATCTCCTTAAAGCCGAGGCGAATATGGAGCTCAGGTCTGCTGGTTACCACGATCCGCAACGGCACTGGTTGGATGTTCTTTGTGCGAGCGAGTAGCTGAAGGATTGCTCGTATGTCTTCCTCTCGCTCGCATTCGTCCAGCGCGTCTATGACAACAACATGCGCCGAGCCCTGCTGACGAGCCTGATGTACCCCCAAGAGTGGCTGCAAGATCAGCTTTTCGAACTGGTCTTTCAGGGCTCGCTGCGAAATGGCTGGGTCCTCGTCGAGCGCCTTTCTGATCCCGGCTAGCATGCCTGGCTCGTGCTTCACTAGGTCGGTAGCGATGGTGGTAAAGAACCGCAACGCATTGCCGCGCTCACCTTCGCCTTTCTTGAAGAAGAAGCTTGCTCCCAGTTGTCTGCAATCGGCAAACGACTGAGCAATCGTCCGCGCAATGGTCGACTTCCCTGTGCCGGCCATCCCACTCAGCCAAAATATGGGTTTGCCGCCCTTGTTGTTTGCCCATGTTGTGATCGCGTCCAGCAGCTCAGTGCGAGTGTTAGGCAGACATCGTGCGTTGTGTTCCTCGTTATGTGAATCGAAAGAAGCGCCTGTTGCAACAGGCAAGTCAATCGAGTCATGCTCTCGAATCTCTCGTCGCAACCGATGCCAGGCCTTCTCCCGCCCCTCGCCGTACAGAAGCGGCATCTGAACGTCGAAGATGCCCAGAAGAGAGTACGCTGCGTCTTCCTCGCGCTTCGTGTTGCGTCCTTGTGCCCACAGCATACGTTCGTCCACAGTAAAGCAGGTCATTGGACTGCCTTCAAGCGCTTGCATAGCGATTCCAGTGATCTCGTGAAGAGTCTGCTTCAGAGACTCTTTGTCACCAAACCGCTCTCCATCTTTGGAGAAAAACTCAACGGATGCTGGAGCGATAAGCTCTTGAAGTGTCCAGCCTCTCGTAAACCACCTGCTCTTCCTAATCACAGTTTTCCGCTTCCTATGCGCATCGCTGTCTTCTCCGGAAGGTCTGCTGGAGACATCAGAAAGATACACGTAGCACCTTTCTGCGTTCTTGTACCAGCGAAACATAGAGATGATCGCTTCCGAAAGTTCTGCATTGTTCGACTTGTCGATGCAGCACGTGTCTATCCAAAAATAGTCCAGACCATTACGCTTAGCCTGTGATGCGCAAAAGCGGATCTTGTCGTATCCTGTCTTACTCTTTCCGCTGTTCTTCATCAAATCGTCGAAGGTTACTTCTTGGCCCTCGTCCCAGGTATGAGAGAGTATTGCGTAGGACGGGATCTTATCGTCACCAATCAAGTCCTTTGTCCAAGCAAGCTCGCCGCCACTTGTGTAGCGTAAGAGTCGCATCGCGTCGTGAACGGAGGCTGTAGGGCTAGCGATGGCGGCAGAAGGATCGATGGGGCATAGCAGCCTGTCCGCTCGTGAGGGCCAACGGCCGTCGCTGGTAGGGGCGGCGGACAGAGTACGTCGACTTGGGTGTTGGATTCGAATCGAACTTAGCAGATGCGCAGAATGTTCGTGACGGCGACAGGCTGTGTCGCGGGTACGTGGGATGGGAGGCGCAGCCTAGATTGTGAGCGAGGCTGCAACATGCTGAGCAGCCTGCATGCTTCAGCCACACGAACAGACGGGCAGGTACTTCTCGCTTGGCTCATCGAGATGCGGCAGTCCAGAAGGTGAGATATAGATGCGTCAGGCTGGCTTAATCAAAAAGAGCAAATGTGGCGATGGGCACAGAGCATTAAGGCGCGTATTGCTGCTGAAAGAAAAGATCTGGCACGTGACAGCTGTAGAGCGCTAGACAAGACGCGCCATATTAGATGTAGTTAAGCCATACATAGCCACAGATGTGTTAGCCACAGTGAGTAAATTACAGCCGAGATGATTACGTGGGGCGTGCGGGGTCGCCTACCAGTAGCCGAAGTAGCGATCCGCGTGGCGACCCTGCGTAGCTTCGGGCATTACAGCAGGCGCGAGGCTAATCATAACATACCGCGCCAACAGGAGGTTCTCAGGGCTAGATACTAACCCCCTATACGTGCAACAGATCATGAAAGCTTCTTAGCAGTGCTGTAGCAGAGCAACGCTGTTATGCACGTTACAAACGTTGTTTGTAACATTCGCAAGAAGGGCAGCAATACTAACGTAATTTTTAGTTAAGAGGATTAGGATAAGCTCACGAACAGCTCTAGTATATCGCTAATTCAAACTTATAATAATTATCAGGGTGTGCGCAGAAAGGGAAGTGTTGAAAGTCGAAGTACCTCTCATTTGTCCCACCACGGCGGGTGTCCCAGCACGCAGGGAGGGACGTTAGGTCACTTCATGAACACCGATGCATCTCTCTAGTGTGATATGTAGGAGTGGAGGGCGACTGCTGAATTCTTCTTCCAATCCTTGATGTTGACATTCTCCCGATTTTTACTTTATATACGCAGTCCCGCAAGAACCATAACCCTGAGTTATGCGATAGTCAAGCTATACCATGAACGCTAGCTTCGCCTTCGTTTGGATTGAAGCCAGTAAGTATAATTTTCGTGCCTCATCCGTTTTGTCCACCGGTGCGTCGTGCTTGCGATCACGCCTTGCTTGTACTGGCAATCATCACGCGTGGCGTGACCAGATGCTTACTAGACGTTCGCGCCCGTGAAGACAAATGCTTCTCGTGCTTGCTCATGTCGCGTGACAGGCAAACGTTTACCATCACCTCGATAAATAAGATGGCTGCGTGAGTGTGAGAAGCAGAACCACAGACATCTGACTCTGCTTCGGAAATACCAACCATGAGCCTTAAACTCAGACCAGAGCAGAACCACGCCTTCAGCGAGAAGGTGTATGCCATCTCCAAACTGATGATCCAAAACGAGACCATTGTCGAGAAGTACATCATCAAGGCCGCCCAAGAAGCCATCACCAAAGCAGAAAAGGCCATCAAGGATGCTGCGTACGGCATTGACACCGATGAGCATGCGTTCGCCATAGACGTTGCCAACAAGGTCATCAAACGCGCCAAGGAACAGGACGAGGAGCTTGAGAAGCTCAGAGCCGAGATGGAAGAGAAAGCTGACCACAAACTTCTGTCATACTTCGGAGGTAAGATAGGGGTCGATGAGTAAGTGGGGACCAAATCAAGAAACAGTAGAAATGTTATGAAATCATCTTATCCTGTCTTTCTATTGTGAACACGTAAAGTCGGGGAAAACAATGTGAATGGCGCTAAAACAAGCAAAGGGCAAGCAGAAACAATGTAGGAATCAGCGAAGCAAGCCAAAATCATTCGCTAGCTCTTGTTACCTTCCGCGACCTTGATCACGACTGCGCCAACGCCAACACCCTTGCTCCATTGCCGATGAGCCTCTGGCACCTCATCCAGCGTCCACAACTTCCTGATCGGCACTGTAACGTCGCCATCCTTAAGCATACTGAACAAAATCTTGAGCTCCGGCTCGAACGTCTTCTGATCCTTGTCAATGTAAAAGAACGTCGACTTGTTTGGGCAAAATGGATTGACACCCCATGCGACCAACTTGGCCACTTGTGGGATTTGGCTTCGTGGCTTCTTGCCGTTAAGCATATCAGAGTTGCCGCCGTAGCCGATGAGATGGCCGCCGGTTGGCGCGAGTATTTCCCAGCTCTCGTCCCACGATTCGAAGCCCAGAGGATCAAAGACGACATGAACACCGCCCAATTCCTTCATAGTGGCCATCCAGACTTTGTTTGAGTAGACGAAAGGTGTTGCGCCAGCTTCTTTGACGAGGGAGTGGTTCTTCTCGGATGCTGTGCCGTACACCTCCGCGCCTTGCCTCTTGCATAGGGTCAACAGTCCAAAGCCCACGGAGCCACTAAGGCCGTGGATGAACACGCGTGTGCCCTTCTCGATTTTCGATGCCCGATAGGACATGCCATAGGCCGTCGTCCAGTCTGTGATCATTGCGACCGCCTGCTTGAGGTCTACGCCCTCAGGAACGGAGATGAGGTATTTCTCGGGAAAGTTGCAAAGCTCCGCTTGTGAGTTGTACTTCGTGAGGCAGGCGACCAAATCACCGACTTGGAATTTCGAGCATTTGTCGCCATTCTTGTGAACTCGACCAACCAAAGAGTAGCCTGGGGTCAGACCAGCAGAAGCCTTCTGATTTGGATAGTAGCCTAAGCGCATGGCAATGTCACCGCCACCCATGCCGGCGTACAAGACTTTCATCTGGACTTCGTTGGCAGCTGGGGCTGCGATCTCGCCAGTAACGACGGAGACGACCTCTGGTCCACCAGCGGCAGAGAATTGAGCTTTTCGGATTGTGGTAGACATTTTGCGAACTTCAGACGGGGTTGAACAGATTGAAGTTGCGAGTATTGATCGTCTGTGGATTGCTTGATGGTGGTCGTGATTTGGTGTTTGTTGAGTTGGAGGTCGTTCAACCGGCGCCTTCGCGAAGGGTTTTATGTGTTGTGACCAAGCGGGCCATGGAGAAATGCAATCTCGAGCTAGATGAGATGTGGAGAGACTGAACGACGAGGCCGTAAAAGTGTTACGTGCGGAGTGCGGAGAGTCAGTGTTGCTGGTTCCAGGCGGCCCAAACATGAATTTCCGACCGCGCGTGCAATGATAAGAGATGCTCTCGGAAGGATTGTTAGGCCGAGACTTGCAAGGCTGGCGCCAAAATGCTTAGCACGGTGCTATTTTTGGGCGTGTCTCCTTTCAGGCCCCCAGCCGAAGAAGGGGCGATCTGTTCCCCGCTTGCCCGCCTCGTCAGAGCACTGCCTGCCCCGAAAACCAACACCAACACTTGTATCCACAGCCATAGCCACCACATGCCCTTGCAGTCGGCGGCCTGGTTCTTCTCTTCAGCCACCTTGCGATTCCCATCGATGGCACTCATCGGCGTGAAGGGACGCACCATCTGGGTGATCATGACACTGTGTGTACGACACGCCAACGCCGCGCCCACTGTTTGTTCACGTCTTGCGTTGGTATGTCATGAGAAAATTTCTCCAGCAGACACAGTCTTTCTCCTACGCCAGGAAGTTAAAACTGCAAAGGTTTTCCGAGTCCTTTTCAGATGCCCATGGCTCGTGCCGCGCGATGTGGCTTTGGTCTCTTTTGCCCCGAGTCTGGAGGACTTCTCGTCCTGGGTGCTCCAATCGTGCGCTTCAGTTACCACGGGCCCATTTGTGCTTGGCAACCGATCTATGAGGTACTCTTCAACGAAGCTTGCAAATCTTTCAACATCTTTCAGAGTACTCATTGCTCCAATTGTCACTCTAACCACGCCGAAAAGTACGCCGCCTTCTCGGATGTCTTCCGGCTGGTTGCATCGAAAGCCTTCGTCAAATGCTCTCCGTATATCAACCGGCGAAAGACCGAGGATGCACGCCATACCAGCTGGGTTGCAAACACTTCCAGTCCGAACGTGAATGTCGCTTGCCCGTAGCATTGCGCCAACGGCAGATGGGCCCATCCACGACCCATCACTCTTCATAATGTTGAGTGCGATCGTGGCGCCTTGACTTGAAGGATCACCGTATGCTGAAGTTGTCGCCTTGTAGATGTGGCATACTGGAACACCAGTGGAGTGCCTCAACTGTGTCAAGCGATCGTACAGTCTCTTGGCCAGCCAAGTGGTGTGTCTTGAGACTTCAGTCATGCTGCCAAACAGCTGTCGATGGACCTCGATTGCGCATCGAAGGGCGAGAACGCTTCGGATGGCCAGCGTGCCATCCTCCAGTCGGGCGTGGAGGCTCGCTTCCTTGCGCGCAACCCACGGCTTCTCTTCGAAGCAGGTGATCATCTCAGTGGTGCCTCCTCCGAAATATTTCCGTCGCTCTAGGACATGCGAAGAAACTTTGCGTACCAATAGAGCACCGAGATCTGGAAAGCCGAAAATCTTGTAGAACGACAACGCCACGAAGTCGGGAGCTGCGGCATGGTCGCTGAGATCGAGAGGAGCTGTTGTAACATGGGCTGCGGCATCGAGAAGGGTGTAGGTGTTTGGATTGCCTCCTGAAACTCGGAGTTGATGGGGCCAAGCTTGAGGTAAGCGTTCGCCCGACATGTTTGACTGTGCTGGATATGCGAATAGTGTTGGGCGGCTGAGATCCGTCGACCCGATCGGCTGCAGCTCACCGTTCAGCCACGCCTCCGTCTCAGCATTTGAAGCAAGACAGTGGCTACGCCGAGCAAGTTCGCGTACGCCCACGAGACTTGTATGACAGTTTCTATGGTAGTAGTAGTCGAAGCCCTGGTCGTATCCAGCGAAGCAGTCCATTACTAGCTTGACGGCGGCGGTAGCGTTGGCAGTGAAGACTACATCGAAATGTTCCGGGTCGGCATTGAAGAAGTCGAGCACTTTTCGTCGCGTCTCTGCCAAAATGACGCTAGAAGCACTCGGATTCGCTGCGTCAGAGTGTGGGTTAGCAAGCAAGGTGCTCTGCATCGATCTGCTGAAAGAATCCAGTAGAGACTTGCTGGCCAAGGTCGTTCCGCCATGATCGAGGTACGTGATGCCTACAACCCATCGGTCAGCATCGCTCTTAATGAGGCGCGAGCTTTTACCAACCTTCCAGCATAGGGTACTCGGAATTTCTCATTCGAGCCACATGGGCATCATATGCCAATCGCGTCTCTTCAGAACCTTGGGATGATTGTACCCGGCTTGACGATACGAAAGATACCAAGAACTTCATGATGTGAGATCGGATCACGATAACGTGAGAGTCTGGTAGAGGAAGTGTGTTGTGGTGAGAAGGAGAGTCACCGTCATCTGCGCTGCTCAATAGGCAACGAGGCGTCTCGCTGAAAGATGTTGGTTTCGATCAGGTCAGGAGAAGCACCAATGATGACCCCAAATTGTTGAACTATCAACCATATAAGATCAAAGCGTTGATGCATCAGAGTGTCTCAGCACGGTTAATCGGACACCGTCAAGCCATCGATCGATTTATGCAGCAAGGGTGAGTGGTGAGTACCGATGTGTCTTTCTTTTAATTAAGTTATTCGGTTAGGCGAGAAAGTTATCTCGCTGGGTGAAATTCACTACACCCGTTTGTCTATCATCTGTGGCTTCTTATTGGCCGGTATAGTAAGTTCGCACAGCCGGATGACCCTTTCGGCCTGCCAGATAAGTTTTGGCTACGGATTCGAGCATTCGAGGCGTAGCTCCCGTGTGGCCACTGCGGACGTCCCGGAACGCCCGATGATTCATTTTTGGTGTAAGATGAACATGATTGGTACGAGTAGTTCTCTATCATTGGACAGAATTCACATGAATGCACTGACAGCACGTGGAAGGTGGTCAGTTTTGAAACCTGTTGTTGAGCAGTACTACTTACCTCGCCTCTCGATTACGCAGACGCATGCGCATCAGCACTGCAGAAATGCACCTCCAGACTCATTCCGGTCCTGCACATGTTCCAAACACGTTCTGTCGTGGCGAATGGGTCAAAAGGTCTGCCTTGGGGTTGGCCCCAATCCAATGATCGAAAGAGTGACGGGTCCAGCCTTGCTGACCGCGTTTGAAGCAACACGATCTCGGGGCAGTATTTACGCCTGGTTGATGAAAGCATTCATCAGAATCCAGGAAATCGGGTCGCAAGCACTACATTTCCACATGGGAAAACGAGGGTACCTGCATCGTGAGTGGAGCCAGGGCTCCCAGCGCAGTGCTTACTTACGGACTACAAGTTAATTTACATCGGTACGCCGTTAAGATCTAGGAGTGACAAAGAAGGATCGGTAAGGCCATCCTTTCAAACGAACAATTGTTATTCCGGTAAGGATGTAGGTTGGCTGCAGTTGTGCGGCGCAGTCCGTCAGCGGTGTGTCGGGAGAAAGTCGATTGTGCGCTGCCTGCAATATTGCAAATCGCCCGCAACCATTTTAGAATCCGCAGTTACGGCCGCTTGAATCTCTATTGAGTCACCATTAGCACGATTTCGACTGTTCAAAGCATGAATACGTGATCTATCGCTTGAAGGAGGGCATAATGTGCCACACGCCGTCCAGCAAAGCCACAGCCACCGTCAGCGCCAACTTCACTGACGCATCTACCTATAGAGCAACCTTCTAGCCTCTGGCCTCATTTAGCTTCCTGCGCTAGCTTCGTTCGTTCATACGCTGTGCTGTCTCTGCTTCACGCCGCCCAGCCGGCGATCAACGTTGTGTAGGGTGGTCAGCACCGGCTAAACTCAACAGGGCGCGGCAGGTAGTGTAATGTACGTGCAGGCATCTTTACACATGTCTGAGGCGTAGTCTGGCCATTCATGGCCCTTTCTACGAAGAAGTGTCTTAGCTCGGGGCGCAACACTGCATGGTTGGGTTGCATCTGGCACGCGATGACCACCATTTCGTGTTGCACACGCATGTGTACATGTGTGGCTTGACGTTAGAGGTAAGTTCCTGATGAAATTATAAAAAGCAAAAGTTGCGGGCGTAAAAAAGAACTCAGTCATCATCTTCCTGGCCCAATCTTGTCATAAAGAGTTACGACCATAACTGTGATGGTTTTGGATATTCATCAAGCTTCGTTAGGGTTGATCTTTCTGGCAGCTTGGGATTTCAAAGCATTGCGTAAACGTAGAAAAATATCTTTACATACCAATGGTAGGATGGAAAGTAAGCAAAGGGTGCACCTGCGGGTGTGCACTGTACGTGTCCTTTCGGAACAACACAAGATGGAAGCGGTTGTTTTGATGTCATCATACGATTGAACCGCTGCTTAGCAATCTACGAAGGGGCTGTAAGTTGGGACGAGCAATGAGGACGCGAGACCCTACCATGGCGTCGAGCTACGCAGTTACACGAGATTTCGACTTTCACGATCCTGAAGCCCTGGACAATTTGGGGTGGGCAAGCTATGCATGAAACCAAAGCGAGATCGATTCAAAAGTACCATCGTCTTAAGGTCTTCCTGAACACAAACTATGCAGACAAATAATGTAAGAGATCTAAGACACCAGACGACAGACCGCGAAGGACCTCTTTCTTCTCGCCAACAACATCAGTGCCTCGTTCTTCACCCTCTCACTCCTTCAATGTCTCAACGTCCCCATCTCCGGGCGTCTCCAAATTCCACAGCCTCAGCATCTCCTTCTTCTCCGCAATGTCGTGAGCTTCGACCTCGCGAATGCCGAGTGGGCCTGCCGGAAGGAATTTCTCCAAAATGAGCGCAGCCACGACTTCGTTATCACGCGCAGCCACCGCACGCGAGAACGCGCGACATTCCTCGTCATTCAGCTTCTCGGTCACCCACTCAGGCAGAGGCGGGATGACGTGCCGGTACTGATGGACGCAGCGATCCGCAGTATGACCGGTGCGATTCTTCTTTGCCCTGAACTTTGCGTTCTCGCTGCCTGGTGCAGCCTTGCAGAGCGTGCACTCGAGACTGGCCTTGCAGATCTCCTTCTTCTCCTCCGAGTCGTGATCGTCGTCAGCTTCGCAATAGAAGCAGTACTTCGCGTAGCCCCACGTAGGAGGATCGACCTTCTTCTTAGCAACAGCAACTACATCGAGGATTTCGTGAAGGGTCTGACCGTTGATCGATGAGTCTGCCGTAAAGGGAGTGTCGGCGTCAGGATACAGCATCGGATTGAGAACAATCAGCGAGAAGACGAGGAAGTCATATACGGCATCGTTCGCGCCGTTGTGCAGCCACAAGTCACCAGTTTTGATATTAAACTCAATGAGTAGGTCGTGGAACCTCAAAGAGTTGCTGGGCTCTCCAGGCTCTGCTTTCGGGGGCTTCGGGAAGATACCAGCCCGGATGCCCAGGCCAGTCAAAGACGTTATCGTGTACACGACGGACTTCAGAGCGCCGTAACGAATATCCCAGTTCCACTCGCTCTTAAAGTGCTCCTCATCATGGTTGAAACCGTGACCGATGAGTATGACTGGTTTCTTCAAGCCATCATCGCAGCGTTGGTCGTCCAGGAACGTCTTCAGCACGCTCAGCGACTCACACTGGTGAACGAAACGAGTCGGAGCAGAAAGTGAGTTCCGCTCCGCGTCGCCAAACTGAATGCCGAATACTTCCAGGTCTGTGTTGCGCATGTGGCAAGTCTCCATTATGCGGATGTGGTATACGGCTTACTTTTTCAGGAGGGAAGTGAAGTCGGCGGGAGACTGGCTTTGGCGGAGGATGCTCATGCGGAAGACGACGAATCCGATCTCGGTGATCTTGTCTTCGGGCAAGTGTTTATGCCACTCGAGGTCCATGACGATACCGAGGGTGTCTTCGAATTTTGGTGGTAAGCCTTGGAGTGGTTTGCCGGCAAAATGACGAGCGATGTTGATATCCTTGTACTTCAGCTTCGTGAGCTGGGCACGAATGTACGGGAGTGACTCGGGGTCGATAATCTTAGGAGCCATCCTAAGAGGTCGAAATATGTAAAAAGTCTAAATCTGTGTGATCAGCAATGTCTCGGGCGGAGAGCAGATATCTCAAGTACCTTATATAATGTGATGTGAACAGTGACGAGTCGAGTGGGTGCGGATGTACGTCCAGAATCGTTAATGTCGATCGACGATCTCGAGAGTGTCGTGTGGAAGCTCGAGTTGGGAGTTGCTGTAGCAAGACTCTTGGGTGAGCAGGTGCGGGGGCATTTTATTTGCGGCGGAGTGCGCCAAATGTACGCTAGTGATGGTGAATCACGGGACATCGCGTGACTTGAGGGCCACAGCGCTATTTTCGATCCAACTACGTGGGATAGCTTCCACGCGAAAAGCTGCTAAAGCGGAAGAGTATATCATTCACCAGACGTGGGCTTGGAAAAGGTTCTGCGGCACACGGTAATTAACAGACAGGAAACGGTGTACGACGGAAGACAGTCAGAAGAAGGACGTGAGCATATATTAAAACTTAAAGCAATCAAATATCATGCTTGCTCCCAATCATGCTTGCCATGTTGTATTCACTCGCCACAAATGCCATTGCAATCTTTCCCGCATGTCTCGCACTTCTCGCATCCGCCACGCCAAACCTTGAGCTCATCGTAGCCCCAGTCTCTTCACCATTTCATTCAGTCTATCAGTGTACTCCCTGAATATCTCCGTCGGAAGTTTCGTACCCGTACCATGCGCAACCTTGACACCCTCCTCCAGCAGTGGCAGAACGTGTTCACGAACCGCTTGCCTAGCCTCAGCACTAATCTCCCGTCCAGAAAACAGATATCCATACCACGACTCACGAGCACCAGAAAGAAGACGCTCCACCTCGGCATAGGATCGAATGGGCAAGCCAGTGACAGGGTTCTTCGTGTGATGATAGCTCGGCGAGTCCGTTGCACTGCTCGTTTGCGAGTGCTTGCCAGGTGCAATCTCCGTCCACGGCGTCATTCGCGAAGCAAGCGGGTCAGATGCACTGCGAGGCCGAGTACTGACGGCGTTGATGGTGACCTTGCCGGTCTCGAATTTTGCCTCAGTCTGTTGCTTGATGAAGTCAGTCAAGCGATCTGACATGACTGTGCTGTGTCCACCATTTTCGCCATCTATCTCGGCTTTACATATTCTTGCGATGTCTAGAGCTGCGCTGCGCTCGCGAAGTGCGTGGTGCGTAGCTTCAGTGATTGCTGGGGTTCAGCCTGCAGCCTTGCTTGCCATTGTTGGTTTGCCGCTGCGTCAGGACTAACTTGTTTCGCAGTCCTGGGTAGTCTGGCTAGGAAGACACTGGCACTTGGTAGGCCATCCCGAATACTGAGCGTGAGTATTGCTACAAGCTCCTTGTAGGGGCTGGTCTTTGATGAGTACTGCTGGTTCATGTCCGAGGTTTGGGAATAGGGAGAGTAGCTGCAGTGCCATTACTGCTGAAACTTTATTCCTTACAGCGTGAGCAGCTTTGCTAAATGCTCAAAGACAACATGGCAAACAACTCCAAAGAAACTATCATTGCTTCTAGAGTGGTCAAACTGAATGAATGGTGGTCAACGGAATGAAGATGCGATAGGTCAGAGACAATACGCCAAGTGGGCTTGAACTATTGTGTAGGCGCAACGTACCAGCGCCGTGTCGCCCCACGTGGAAAAGGCCAACATCACCTCATCTATCCATAAATATACCCATCCTATTCCTCTTCAAGTCCCGCCACAATGGTAGAATCGACCTTCCGGATCATACGATCACCCTTCATCCACGCGCATCTCCTGGCGCTCCGTCGACTCGCCCTTCACGACTCGCGCCTTGGCATCTCGCCTAAACTATCCCCAAGACCACTCCACTGCCTTGGCATCTGGGGAAATCAAGACCCATTATGCCGCATCAGGTACAGCCTATGCACCCCGCTGACCACTGCGGAACGCGTTTTCCACAATGGCAGTCGATCATATAGCCGATATAGAATGGCTGTGGTATTGATAAGGACTGAAGTACTGCATGTCGCAGTTTTGAAGTAGGAAAGAAGATAGCGAAGATGCACAACGACAAGATGGTACTTGAGAAGATCGACGTCGACCATGTCGAGAAAACATACGATGTGACGCCACCAGACAGTGAAAGCCAACCAGAGCAAGACTGGACGGAAGAAGAAGAGCGCGAAATAGTGTAAGCCCACACAAACCCACAAAATTCTCAATCTGACCATCACCAGCCGTAAAGCAGACTGGCGCGTCTTCCCCATGCTCTGCTTCGTCTTCGGCCTCTCTCTTCTCGACCGCACCAACATCTCAGCCGCCTACATCGCCGGGCTCGCCGCCGACCTGCGTCTCACTATCGAGAATCGGTACAATATCGCGCTGCTCGTGTTCTTCATTGGCTATGGCTTGTTTGAGCTGCCCTCCAACTATGTGATCAGACGCGTTGGCGCGAGAATATGGCTTTCGTTCTTGATCATTGCGTGGGGCGCGTGCGTGCTTGGTATGGGCTTTGTAAGGGACTGGAAGATTCTGACGGTGTTGAGAGCGTTGTTGGGTGTGTTTGAGGCGGGATTGTTTCCTGGAGCGGTGAGTTGAGGTCCATTGAAACTGTGCGTCCGAGACAATCGCTGATATCGTGTCTCAAACTCAGGTATACATTATTGGCTCGTGGTATCGGCAGTTTGAGACGGCGAAGAGGGTGTCGATTTTCTATATGGCGGCGTTGCTGGCCTCAGGATTTGGACCGATCTTTGCGTACGCGTTGTCGCTGATCAAGGTTGGCGATGGCATATATAGCCGTGGCTGGAGGTATGTATAGTCCATCGAGTGAGAGCCACAATGCTGATACGGTCAGATGGATTTTCATCATCGAAGGGATCGTTACTGTTGTCGCGGGTTTCATTGCACCATTCTTCCTCGTGGAGTGTAAGTCTTTTCCGTTTTGACTCGATGCTTGCTAACGAAGTCAGTCCCAGAGAAAGTCAAGTTCTTGACTATGCGCCAAAAGCACATTGCTGTGACGCGTGTGAGCATGGAAAAGAAAGGCGCGCATACAAAAAACGCCAACATGAAGGAGATTGTGGTGATGTTGCTGGATTGGAAACTCTTGGTCTAGTGGGTTCCATGTCGAAAAGACCGCTTCGCAGTGCTAATCGCAATTAGCTGCATCCAGTATTTCGTCGCTGCATCCAGCGTGTACTCTCTCGCATTTTTCCAGCCCATCATCCTTCGTCAGGGGATGGGGTTCTCGTACGCAAAGGCTCAGCTGCTATCATCGCCGCCATATATCTTCACAGTCTTCGCATCCCTCGCTGGCGCTTGGCTGTCCGACAAGATTCGGATGAGATGGCCAATTCTTGTCGGACAATCGGTTGTAGCGATCGTTGGTCTTCTCATCGTGCTCTACGGCGGCTTACCCGGCGTACGCTACTTTGGCTTGTTCCTCGCAACGTGGGGTACACAGGCGAACGTCCCGGCCTCATTAGCATATGGCAACAATCAAACTGCGCGGGTGCAAAAGCGAGCCGTGGTCGCAGCAGCCATGATATCTGTCGGAGCTGCTGGTGGCGTAACAGGAAGCACTATTTTCCAGGCGAAAGATGCACCGGTATGCTTGATAACGCTCCACATATAGAAGTAGGTGACGCTAATCTTGATGCAGCAATATCTACCCGGAATGTGGGCAACGATTGCTATGCAGATGGTATACTCGATCGTGACGCTCTGCATGTCTGCATACTTGAAGCGTATGAACAGACTTGCGGATGAGGGGAGCAGGCCGGCGTTGGAAGGAGTGGAAGGGTTCCGCTATGCGCCGTAATCCCATTGATCCGGTATTCGCAGCGCGTGAAAGCATATTCCCAATTCGACGCCAGCATAGAACCGTCAGTGAGCTGGCGGGTAGCGTGCTGCACAGTAGTGGGTAGTGGCAAGATGTCAGATCTTAGACAGCACCATTTTCCGTTTTGACCAGACGTTCCTTGCATGGAGAGATCTCACCCAGTCGTATAATACCGACTGCCTCACACTCAGAGGAAATAGCAACGTGATCTCAGACGCCCATTCACGTCATGCTCGAGAAATCGCTGGATGCGGCAACCCGCGCTCAAGGCACCGGAAGAACTCCGCATTCTCGTCTGGATTCCTTCGGGCCGGGGTCACAAAATAGAACAAGACACTGGTTGGTGAGTTGATGTCGTGGTTGTGGAGTCGGCGCGAGGTCCACGGAGCGGAGCTGCAGCATCACCCCGCACCTTCAGAGCTGCTTCCAATCATGGTATGCCGATCTGCGAACGACACCCCGCAATCGCGAAACCATTGAGATGGACCACTAGGTTGGTGAAATCTGACGGTATGCCTCTTATAAACTACGAGAGCTCTTCTTGTTATCATCTCAAAACTCCCAATTTTGACCTGCAAACAGCATCATGGGTGTAGGCGACGCATCAATTCCATCCAGCGAGCGGCCTGAGCTCGGCTCTGTGAACATTCCGCTGGGCGAGTATCCGGAGTCCTCAAAAAATGAGACAGTGGATGCGGACAAGGAGACCGAAGACATCGTCGCCAAAATCAACCAAGCACTGTCGAGTGGCAAGAACGATGCGATCGCACGTCTCTTCCTCCAAGACAAGAGTTACTGGCGCGACCACCTCGCCTTGACATGGGACTTCCGGACCGCCAAGGGTAGCCCCGACATCAAGAAGCTGCTGGACGAAGCCAAGGTCCAACTCACCAAGGTGGAGGTAGACAAAAGCTCCACTTTCCGAGCGCCAACATTTAAACCTATCGATGCCTTTGGCGATGTGAACGGCATCGTGTCCTTCATCAACTTCGAGACCGGGATTGGTCGCGGCAATGGTGTCATCAACCTCGCAGAAGAGAATGGCGAATGGAAGATCTTCACGATATACACCGCGCTGAAAGAACTCAAAGGCTACGAAGAGCCAGTGGGCCACCGAAGAGCGCGAGGCGTAAAGCATGGCGGCGACCCAGCACGGAAGAACTGGAAAGAACGCCGGGCAGCCGAAAAAGAAGACATCGACCCCAAGGTCCTCATCATCGGCGCTGGTCAGGGCGGTCTCACGGCCGCCGCACGCCTGAAGATGCTCAACGTGCCCGCCCTGATCATCGACTCAAATGAGCGCGTAGGCGATAATTGGCGAAAGCGCTACCATCAGCTCGTTCTCCACGATCCCGTCTGGTACGACCACATGCCGTACATCCCCTTCCCACCGCACTGGCCCGTCTTCACGCCCAAAGACAAGCTCGCCGAATTCTTTGAAGCGTACGTCAACCTGCTCGAATTGAATGCCTGGACATCCACGAAAATTCAGTCGACCAAGTGGGATGAAACCGGAAAGCGATGGACCGTCGAAGTGCATCGCCGCAACGCAGACGGCACCACTTCAGACCACACTTTGCACCCAAGACACATTGTCCTGGCGACCGGACACTCGGGCAAACCAAACATGCCCAACATCCAAGGAATTGACCAATTCAAGGGCGACAACTTGTGCCACTCCTCCGCACACCCGGGCGCAAATCCCTTCTCGAAAGGCAAAAAGGCCGTGGTAGTAGGCTGCTGTAACTCCGGGCACGACATCGCGCAAGACTTCTACGAGAAGGGGTACGACATCACCATCGTGCAGCGCAGCACCACATGCGTCATCTCTTCGGCATCTATCACGGACATCGGGCTCAAGGGCTTGTACGACGAGGACGCGCCGCCCGTTGACGACTCGGATACGTTTCTGTACAGTATGCCGGGTGCGCTGATGAAGGCACAGCAAGTCAAGGTTACGAAGATGCAGGCCGAGCATGACAAGGAATTGCTTGAGGGATTGGAGAAGGCGGGATTCAAGACTGATAGTGGGCCAATGGGTGCGGGCTTACTGATGAAGTACTTCCAGCGCGGGGGTGGATATTACATCGATGTCGGAGCCTCAAGCCTAATCGCTGACCGCAAGATCGCCGTCAAGCAAGGCCAGGAAATCACTTCCGTCTTACCCAACGGTTTGCAGTTCGCCGACGGGAGCAAACTCGAGGCCGACGAGATTGTTTTTGCGACGGGATACCAGAACATGCGCACGCAGGCTCGCGGTCTTTTCGGCGACGAGGTCGCAGACAAGGTGGGCGATGTATGGGGCTTCAATGAGGAAGGTGAATTCAGGACCATGTGGCAGCGCAGTGGGCACGATGGGCTGTGGTTTATGGGCGGCAATCTAGCGCTGAGTAGGTACTTCTCCAGGATGTTGGCGTTGCAGATCAAGGGTGTGGAGGAGGGATTATGCGGAGGCTTGGAGAGAGTAGACAGCAAGGCCGCCTGAAAGTTGTAGACTCGTAGGAAATGAAGATATATGCATCGCTTCAACCTTCTTCTGCCAGTGAAAGAAAAGGGTGGGTCCACTCCAACATGCAGGGATGCCGCATGGCAACGGCAGGGATTTGAAATTGGCGCGGGGTAACTAGTCCGAGTAACAACACAACAACCACAAAGTCGGGTGCAGCTAGCGATTTCCCATACCAAACTTCACAATCGCATACTCGGAGTACTCCCCGCAATGGCACCACAGCGAATTGTAGTCGTGGGAGGCGGCTCCGGCATCGGCGCTGCGCTGACTGTTTCTATCATCAAGACGTCACCTGATGCGTTGGTCTTCATGATGGATAGGATAATCGATTGGTAAATGAAATGGATGGTTGAAAGATGGAATGAGTGTACTGACGACGGTGTAGTAAGTCCATACCTTGACCGCTCCCAGCATGCCTTTCCCATCCATCACTCGACACCAATTCTTCCCAACTCTTCAACAACCCGTCGCTGGACTTACTTCGTGAACATCCTAACCATTCCCACCACCAGACTCCCCAAAAGGTCCACTGGGCCCCCTCCTCGCCTATCCCAACCGCATGTATGGCCACGAATGCGACATCACGGAACCCACAGAACTCGCCAAAGCCATTTCCCTCTGCGCCTCGCCCGACATCCTCTCAGGCATCGACACGGTCGTTTACTGCGCGGGCGTAATGACCCCAATTGCTCGAATCGAGCACCTGAAGCTCGAAGACATGCGCTACACCTTCGAAGTCAATCTTTTCGGGCTCGTCGCTGTCGCGCAACTCACATTACCGCATCTGAGAAGAGCACGGATTGCGAAGCCGCTGAATGCCGGGTATGGGAAGTTGCTGGCGTTGTCGAGTAAGTGTGATAGGGAGGTCACATACCACGGCTGGAGTAGTTATTGCACGTCCAAAGCTGCACTTACGCGGTTTGTTTCTTGCCTGGCGCATGAGGAGCGCGGTATCACTGTGCAAGGCGTGTATCCGAACTTGACACGCACCGGTATGGTGGAGGATTTGGTTCAAGGCGGGTACAAGGGCGTTATGGCGGATCATGAGAGGGAAAGATTTAAGACGTGGAATCGCATGGGCGAGGACATGGTAGAGCCGCCGGAGTGGTGTGGGAAGGCAGTTGCGAAGTTGGCTTTGGGGCTGTTTGAGGGTGGGGAGAATGGGAGGACGTTAGGGTATAATGAGCATGTTCCGAGGAAGATTGTGGGGACGTAAGTAGGATAGGATTTGAAGGAATTGAATGCAGGAATGATCTCGAGGATAGTGGCACTGACCATCGAAAGCCCTTTGCACTCATGTCGCGTTTGATATGTCACATGGAGTGTGACGACGCTCGGACATTTTGAACTTGGCACAGCGCCGATGCCCCTTATAGCATTTATGTTCATTTTTCTCTCTCCATTTCATCACTCAACTTCGAAGCTAGACCGGCCCCTACCACAATGCGCTCACTTTATCACATTCTGGAGCGAGAAAGCTGTGGTATTTGGGGCGACCCATGAGTCACCGAACACGGTTCCACAAAGGCCGATCATGGTCTCTCAGACGTTGAGTACGTTGTACCCGGATACACTGATACGATACCTAACTCATTGACAGACTCCTCCCACTCACCACGCAGGTCATCGAGAAGCTACCTCGAGAAATGCGCGACATGATCTACACCAATCTCTACGACGTCATTAGTGGCGAAGGATTCGTCGCCATGTCTATGACCATCATATCGAAAGGGGAAAAAAAGAAGTCTTGGGCTCTGAGATCGACCGCGAGGACAAATCGCCCAGGATGATCAAGTCTGGTGTGGTTTGCGCTGCGTTTGCCGAGGAAGCGATCCAGCTCTTTTACGAGCAGCACAAAGGCATCACTATTCTCGATGCTAACAAGATT
>Ga0265797_10004866_pt1 | contig 20088 bp, 16 predicted proteins | sample P2T30metagenome_FD_192433 | JGI IMG/M metagenome (GOLD analysis project Ga0265797, IMG submission 192433) | Plant litter microbial communities from East Loma Ridge, Irvine, California - P2 T30 | ecosystem: Environmental > Terrestrial > Plant litter > Unclassified | place: USA: California...
TACGAGTCTGGGTATGCGACTGTGGGTGGGAAAACGATAGTTTGAATGACCGTGTCGGATTCAATGTCTACGCCGATGAGCTTGGGACCGCCAGGGGATGCCAGAACGAGGGTGCCTTCTTCGGTTAGTGCGCGGCCTGTGTCCAGGATCCAGAGTCGGTCTTGGGGATCGAGGACGACGCTTTGGACGCCGATGAGGTAGTCCTGGTAGTTTGCGCCTGTTGGTGGGGTCGTCGTGTAGTTGATGGCTCCGTTTGGTGGGTTGTTAATCTCGACACTTGGGTACGGTGTTTCCGTGCCGTTGGCCGTGAGCTCTGCTACCGCATGTCTGTTGTTGGTGCCTGTGTTTGTGTTGTTGGGATCGAGACCTGCTGGGTAGTTTGAGAATTTACGGCCGCCTTTCGAGACGGTGATACCTGGGACTGGTGTTAGTCGTCGTGTCTTTTTGAGACTGCTATGGTGTGTTGGTACCGGTAGGCCATTGATCGTTGTAGAGATGAACAATCTCAAGAGGTGGGCCAGCAACACCGGGGTCAGAACGGATGCGTTGTGCGATGGATAGCGCGGGAAGCAGAGCGCTCAACGTCAATACTGAAAGAGATAGCATGTTGGACGCAACGACGATCTAATGGAGAATACCAAAGAGGGCAGCATCATGCTTGACATGATAGTTTATATAGCTTCGAGCAAGCAAGCGTGAACTGTAAACATTACCTCACAGGTACCTGAACGTCAGTTTGCGGCTCGGCATTCTTAGTCTTCAACGTCATGAACATGTCAGGTACCAGGATAAAATTGAGGAGCTATTGACCTCGGGACGATCTGATGTGGATTTGAGGCTGCACGTAGGGAAGCTATCCTCTTGTGGCCAAGTTCGTCGCCGGCTCACCCCGCTTTTGCTGGGTGCAGGTGTGATGCAACACCATTGGCGCGGTCATATGCACGTTGCAGATGGTCACAGTTCCGCATGATATGATATGATATCTTACGGATGCACATTTACTACTTTTTCGCCATGGTTGTCTAACCAACCCACTCTTTGATGACTTCTTTCAGAGAAGCACTATCGTCTGCCTTTGACCAAGTATGCGATTGCTCACCGTCTTCTGCCTCCGATGTTGCATCTACCGCCAGCGCAGTTACTTTTAGCTCTCCGTCATTGAAGTCAACTCTGATGTCCCTTGTAGACTTGGTGCCTTTTTTGGTTTCCTTGCTTTGACGAATCGACAGCCGTGGGTTCTGGGTTCTCGTCTGCGCGCGCGAGCCATACTCGCTCTTCAGAAGTCTATGCGCGATATGTAAGGACAGAATCCAGTCCAGATATGACTTCAGCTCCTCGACAGTGGCAAACTTGTGTTGCTGGAACAAGCCAAGATCGGAACTCAGAGTGGATGGAAGGGTCAGCTTGTGCTCTGTGCCAAACGTCGGTTGACCGATGATTGTGCGTGTAACAACGACCAGACTCTCTGGCTGTGTGCCATTTGACGTGGGTATAACCAATGTCGCTTTCCCATCGAACGGCTTCATAAAGATTTCAAGCAGCTGATCGGTTGCGGACATGCCCTTCTTCGGCGTCGTCTTCAAACTCTCTGAAAGGTTCGCCCAAGACGTCTCACGCGTGGTCTTCAGACTCGCATCAAGGCCTGCATTGTTCAGTGTTTTGGCGACGAGACCAAGATAGACGTAAAGCGAGTCGACACCTGCAATGTGATTGGATACCGCGAGAAGCGTCCGCAGCAAAGGTGGAGGAGGCTTGTCTCGCTTTTGGCCTGTCAATGGAGGTGGAAGCTGCGATCTCCGATAGAGACGCATGCTGTGCTCATGTGCTAGGAGCAGTCGGAGCGCCTCGGCGATGTTACGAGCCAGCCAATCGTACTCATGCCCTTGGTTGCTCGCTATAGGATCGTCCCGGGGTATGCAATCGATGAGCAGCTTTCGATCTTGCGATGCATTGCCCATGCTAGGCACGTCTATCTGAATGACAGAATCCCGAAATTCGACACCGTAGGCTCGTAGTTGCCGAGTCTCGAGACTCATCTCATAGTACAGCTCTTCCTCTAGCAATGAATCACGGGCAAGTTGTATAGACTTTTCCAGAGACTGAGCTGAATTTTCGCCGTCGAGAGGGAGTTGTGATGTGCCTGTCATCTTGCCGTCGACGCTGATTCGCACGCGGAATGTCTTCGGTTTCAGCGCGAGACTCGGATCGAGAATGATGCTGCCGTCTTTGTCCATCTGAAGAGGGGCGAAGCCACGCGCTTTGAAATGGCCGCTTGCTGGGATTTCGTTAGCTCAAGGGAAGCGACGCGACGAATGAGCAGCCCTTACCTTCGGGGAGTCCATAACGCACGGCAAAGGGCGAATGGCGTACATTCTGGCGCAGTCGCTGGATGGGCCACCCCTTGTCGGAGACGGACACTATCTCATGCCAGTACTTCGTCTCTCGCCTTATCTCCTTCTCCAAGTGTTTTGCAGCCTTCAATATCTCGTCTACCGAAGAGTCCAACGCCCCCATCCGTGCTCCCTGAGCAGCTATTTCTTGTTTGGATGCGAGATCTTGGATTCGTTGGACCTCGTCTGGCTTGCGAGTGCGATGTTCGTGGTTCTCTTTGCTCATGCCGAAAGAGCCGAGTGGTATGCCCTGGTTCAGGCCCTGCTCTCGAAATGTCGGACTGAAGAAGTTGAGGGCGCGTTTGTTTGGGTCTTGAGAGAGGATGAGGGAGACGAGATCGAGCGCGTTGGTAGCAGCGAATTTGGCCCATCTATGTTTGGTCAGTATGAACCCCCATACAACGCGTTCGCGTTCACACGTACTCCAGATGACTATACATCTCCTGCCCGGCTTTGAACACCTTCTCTAGCTGCTCCTGCCGGGAAGGCGCTTCTTTCTCCTTCTTCTCCTTATCAGCCCCCTCTGCAGCGTCGTCTGGTACATCTTTGCCCGCGTCAATGTCCTCCTGTAGCGACTGTTCGGTGATGTTGCGCAGATGCCCGCGTTCACTCGCTAGCTGCTCGATCTTGAACAGCAGGTCATCCTGCGTCAGCTCCTCCTTCTTTGGGGCCGGCCATGGGCGCAGGGCCACGTTGTTCAACGATGAGTCCATTTTGATTGCGACTCTGGAGGCAACCGGGTAGCTTGGGCGAAGCTGGCTGGGTTCCTGTGGTTTGTCCGACACGGTGGGCCCTTGCATAAAAGCCGTCCCCCAGTAGCGGCCGTTGCAGATCGCCGCTTATCGATTGCGGCTTCACCCATGCAACCCACGAATGGCACACGTTGCACGCGCAATCGTGGATCAAAAGCAAGGTAGCTGTAGCTTTGGAGAGGGGGAACAAGCAGCTTACAGGTGTTAGTGTACCGTCGCGCGGGGATGTCACCGGGTCACATGTGCATGGCCCCTTCCCTCTCCAGCCACTAACGGCGGTCTCCGATAAGCTTGGACAGACAGCTTAGGTTACAGTGACAACTCAGTCACAGTGTCCTTCACTTCTCCTCATTCCTCCTTCACCGATTGAGACTTTGCAAGATGACTACCAGATACCGCGTAGAATGTAAGTCCCAACCACGACTACAATCCCCAAAGGTCGACTTAGCGACAAGCATGCTAACTTGATGGCTTCCCGTGTGGCAGATGCCCTCAAGGTGTGTACAAGTTACAGTGACAACCATCTACCTTCAAATAACTAACTTATCCGGAAAGACCCACAGGAGAGATCAGCTCGTAAGTATCCTGTGATGCCTAATCAGTATGCCTAGCTAATGCACGACACAGATAGAGTGGATCAAGGTAACGCTCTTTCTGCTTGCAAGCCAATGCGAGCAACATACTTATACTACCTTAGGGTCTCCTAGCCGTTCCTTTCGTCTTACACTCCCATCCAACAGCAGTATTCGAGCCCAGCGATGAGTCAGTCGAGCACCAAGCCAACATCGCTCAACGGCGGTATGCCGAGATCCTACGCGACGTTGAAGAGATCATCAACGACCACAGTATGTCATGAAGCCATTGAAGCCGCGAGAGTCCGGGTAGTCTACGGTGAAATCACAGGGCTAACACAACTTAGTCCAACACCAGAAAGACGGCAAACCCGACAGATCAAAGTTGAAGCTTCTCGTTCCAACAGTAGCGAACTTCTTCACGTCCTTAGCATTGCATGACGCTTTCATCTGGCAAGATCAGCGGCGCTTCATTAGCCACCGACGTTTCGTCCCCCCTTCTTTCAACGATGTGCGTCTAGTTCTCAACACAGCCCAAGTAATGAGTCTCATCCGCAACGGTCCACTCGAACTCGTGACGTTTGACGGAGATGTCACCTTGTATGACGACGGCAAAGACTTGACAGAAGACAACCCGATCATTCCCAAGATTCTGCAGCTCATGCGTCGTGGATCAAAGATTGGCATTGTCACAGCCGCAGGGTACACAGAGGCAAAGCCATACTATGGCAGACTGTACGGGCTCCTAGACGCCATTCAGGCATCCGATCTGCCCCTAGAGGCTCGACAGAATCTGATCATCATGGGCGGTGAAAGTAACTTCTGTTTCAAGTTCGACGAGAACAGTCCAGTTCTACTGCGCCTGATCCCCCGAGAAGAATGGCTGCTCAAGGAGATGCTTTCGTGGACTGAGTCGGACATCAAGGACCTGCTTGACTTGGCGGAAGTGTCTCTGAGGGACACTGTCAAAAACTTCCGCATGGAGGCAAATGTAGTCCGGAAGGAAAGAGCGGTTGGTATTGTACCAAAGGACGGGCACAAGTTCTGCCGAGAGACACTGGAAGAAACCGTTTTGATCGTGCAGAAGATACTCGTAGGTTTGAGACCATGTGCAATGCTTGCAATGCTGACGTGGCTAGGAAATATCCGAGGTCGGCCAGCGTCTCCCCTTTTGCGCGTTCAACGGCGGAAACGACGTATTCGTCGACATCGGCGATAAGTCCTGGGGTGTCCTTGCCTGTCAGCGGATCTTTGGCGGGATTGAGGGCAGCAAAACATTGCACGTTGGCGACCAGTTCTTGAGTGCTGGGGCGAACGACTTCAAGGCTCGGTTGGCATGTACGACGGCGTGGATCGCGAACCCGCAGGAGACGTGCCAACTGCTCGACGAGATTACCGAATTGGACGAGGTGCATCAGCGAAAGACAAGATAAGAGTGGCCCGGATCAGGTTGTGCATAGCGATGACATCAGGGTGCTTCGGAAGCTACGGCATAGGGGTCGTCCATGTGGCGGATAAACTTTGGAGGGGTACACGGCTGCAGTGCGTGTTTGAAGCATGTCGCAGCCAGAAGGATATGGGCCTAGATAACCGTTGAAGATCATAGAAAGGGTCTCAATCAAATCGATATGCGGAGGCAGATGGCGACATGCGATGCGCGTCCGGCACGGCTCTCCTGCATTATGCCTTGACGCTGACTCGGGTGGCTGACCCACTGCATTCTCTGGTACAATTGTCGCGCTAGAAGCTCGAAGGTGACGCGCTGCAGGCACGCATTCATGCAGCGCTGCACGACGGTTGCTGACGCGCGCGTGTTTGGCTCACGTCTTATTCTTTTTGTCCCTGGGGTAGCAGGCAGGGCGTGTCCCTGGGGAAGGTCGAGGCTGGCGCGCCGTATCCGCAGCGCCTCTGGGTGGTGCAGGGCGCTGATCCCTGCTAACCGTCGTGTAATCCCTGGCCCGTACTCCGCTTCACGAAAGCACCTCCTGAGCTTCCACCCGCCTGCGGCTTCTGCGAGACTCTCTCATCTGCTGCCGCGTCGCTCCCAGCCTTCAATTGCCTCCACTCCACCGCACCTTGGGTTTGTTGATCGCCCACCGCAATTTACCACACGAGTCTCCCACCACGACACTGCAATGGGCTCCAACAAGTTCTCGTTTAAGCCACTGACGCTTTCGCCCATCAACTTCTCTCTGACCGAGGGCACGTCGATACCCGCGCCGCTCGACAGCCCGCCCGAGTCGCCTCGCCCGCCCACGCCTGGAAAAGGCCCACTGTCGTCGCATCCCACCCCAAAGTCGCCTGGCTCCCCGCCGCAGACAGAGTCGCCGCCGCCAGGCAAAGCGTCAGAGGACTCGGCTGATGGCCACCTCCAGCAGAGCCGCACCAGCGATGCGACCAGCGCCATGTCGCCCACGAGCCCTTCGAGCAAGCGGCCTGCCTCCGTCCGCAAGTTCCTCGGCATTCGAACGCTGTCGTCCAACGACAGCTTGAAGTCGGACCAGAGGCCGGGCTCGCCGGCTACAATCAACAGCCAAGCACCCAGTCTCAGCAGGAGGAAGAGCGGCAGCTGGTTCGGCAAGAGGAAGACGTTCATCTCCGGATCTGTTCCAGAAGGCACTGTGGATTCCACAACCTACTCGAACGGCCGCACCGTCTCTCAACCTGCCGTACAGGCTGCGCAACCACCCAAGCCCAAGGGCCCACCGCCTCCAGCTCTGCCCGGCCTGAGCTCCTTCGGTGTCAACGAAGACACGCTGAGTCTCGGCGCCGACGACATGTTCAAGAACATAGGAAAGGCAGACACGCCAAAGTCGACACGGTGGTAGACGCCTAAAACACACTTTCAACGGGGGCATGTTGATGATGCATTTCTAACGGGTTTCGAGTTTAATGTCCTTATTGTTTATACCTTTCACGGGCCACAGGTTGGAGTTTTGAAAATTTGTGGCATCATTATTTTGGCTTGCATGTGCACAACGATACCCCAGTCGATACAGTATAGCGATGAAGTGGCACGTATGAGTGCGTCCGAGATGAGATCTTGTGGCGACTGGGGAGGACGACGGGGTTGGCAGCCTTCCTTTACTCTGGCTTTACATATCACTACCTGCTAGCGTTCCCTTCGACAGTGCGTCTTTGGCCATGGCATCTCTCGCCGCCGGTCGCTATAAATAAACACTCTTACCTTAGTACCGCCTCCACCTGCCTCGTATTCGAGATACTCAGACGTCAACAATGCAAGATACGTACCCCACGTGGCGCGGACCAGGCGCGTTGCTGCGGTGGGCTAGCGCGAAACCCTGATCACAACAAACATTGCATAGGCGGGTACGGGTGCATCAACACCAGCCCTACCCCCCTCGGCCTCCCGCCTTGCTGACCCGCGACGTCGCGAACAGACCGACAATCGCTGCATAATTGTCACAACACATACTATGGCCGACCCGGGTATGTTCTCGGTGCGCCGTCAGGTCAGTCTAGTGTGCGACCCCCTCTCGTCGCATCTCCTAACCACGCGCGCAGACTCTAGGACCAGTAAACAACAACTCCTCCGCGATTCCCATGCCCGCTTCCGCCATGAAGCGCTCGAGCTCCATCAACAACATGAACCAACCCCAATTCCCTCCGAATCATGCCCGGTCGAAGAGCGGAAGTAGAATGTCCCTCGCGCCCGGTCGCCCGAGCCAGCCGCTCTTCCCACGCTCGTCCTCCGGAACAGACCTTGCGCAAGGCTTCCAGTCAGTACATCGCAACTCGACAAGCAACTTCGGCGCAAGCAGTGCGCGCAAGAGTTTTGCGCCCGGCGCTTCCATATTCCAAACACCTGCCCCCCCTTCAGGGCCAAACTTTGAGCAAAGCGCACAACGGCGGAGCAGCGTGTTCAAATCGCGAGCCTCGCATGTAACTGGACAATCTGGTGTAAAACAATCCTTCTTCCAACAGGCGCCTATGCCATCCGTCCCCCCGACGGACCCGCGCCGACTCAAAGATGCGAGCACCCGTCAGCACATGGCTCAGGAGCTGCTTGAATTCCTGACCCAAAACAACTTCGAGATGGAGTCGAAACATGTGCTCTCAGCAAAAGCCATGACTTCGCCAACGCAGAAAGACTTCAACTGCATGTTCCAATGGCTCTACAACCGAATCGATCCCAGTTATCGCTTCCAGAAGTCCATCGATCAGGAGGTGCCCGTCCTACTGAAGCAGATGCGCTACCCGTTTGAGAAGTCGATCATGAAGTCCCAGATCGCGGCTGTTGGTGGAAACAACTGGTACACATTCTTGGGTCTTCTGCACTGGATGATGCAATTGGCACGCCTGATGCAGGCTTATGAGGCCGGTACATACGACGACGCTTGCTTTGAGGCTGGCTTCGACGTCTCTGGAGACCGCATCATCTTTGACTTCTTGTCAGACGCCTACAGCACTTGGCTTTCCGCAGAAGACGACGATGACGATGAAGAGGCACAGAAGAAGCACATGGAGCCTCATATCCGGACAATGGCCGCCAAGTTCGACGCCGCCAATGCCCAGCATCACGAGCAGGTCTCCCTCCTTGAGGCCGAGCACAAATACCTACAGGATCAGATCGAAGAACTAGGAAAGTCCGGCCCCCGGATCCAAAAGCTGGAGGAGCAGATCCGCATCCTCGAAGAAGATCGTGTCAAGTTTGAGAACTACAACAACTCCATGGACGCTAAGGTCAAGAAGTACAGTGACCGCTGCTCATTCCTAGAGAAGTCCATTGAAGAGATTGAGGCTGAACTTGAGGCCTCAGAGAAGGAGCAGCAAGAGCTCCAAGCTATCATTGACGGTCGAGGCATGACCATTGCGGATATCGACCGTATGGCAAATGAAAGAGACCGCCTTGATACTTCTCTCCAAGCAACGACAGTCCGCTTGGAGGAGTCCAAGAAGCGGGTTGCAGAGAAGGAAATCGCTGCATCTCGCAAATTGGATGAACTCGAACAAACAATCGAGCGGTACAACAATCTGGGCTACCAGATCGGCGTCATCCCTTCTACGGCCGTCAACGCCAAGGGGCAAGACTATGAACTTGTCCTCACTATCACAGATGGCCCCAACTTCTCAGGGTCACAAATGGGTGGCTCGTCACAAGACGCATCAGACCGTCTTCTGCACGACGCAGGCACAGGGTACTCGCCAGCACATCTCCTCAACCTGGACCTCCGTGGTACAGTCAAAGCCAACATAATTGCACTCCGCAAAGAGATTGCCGAACGACGCAACCAAGCCCTAGAAGCCGACATGAACAACCACGATCTCCTCGACAAGATCAAAGAAGCCATGGACGACAAGCAAGCCGAAGTCGAAACTCTCGGTCACCGCGTAGCTCAAGCAGAAGAAGAGCTAGAAAAGCTCCGCGAAATAACAAACACGCAAAAGAGCCAATCTGACGCACAGATTGAGCGCATGGAGAAAGAACTGGGCCGCATGCGTAGCGGTCTGGGAGAAAGCGTCCAACTCATGGTACAACGAGAGATGGCCGTCAACATCGAGTAAGTCCTTGACCCTTTCCCCCCATTCGACTTTCTGTGACAGCAAGCCAATCGTCTACTTCAGGTACGAACAACTGCAACTCCGCGCCAACGCCCTCCGCGAAGAACTCCACACAGAAATCGAGCGCATGCTCGACGACATCGTGCGCTTCAAACTTCATGTACAGAAGAGTTTGGAGGAGTACGAGCAGTTCATCGCCGACGAGGTCGAGCGTAGCTGTGAAGAACAGGACATGCTCGCTGAGGGTGAAGACGAAGACATGGTCGAGGAGGCGTGAAGCACGTCACTGAAACCGTGATTGATATGAGCGACGGAGTAACGAGTTGGCTATGAGCTTATGATGGTGTTTCTGGTGCTGGATACCACGCTGATGTTGATTGGGAGTTTGCAAGGGACTTCTTTGGCAGGGTTGTTTTTACGGATACCTTTCTGAGATACCTCTTGGCTTTTTTGTTTAGCTTCTTCGATTGTTCGTTGTTTACAATTATATATGTAAACCTGATTACCTTTACATATCTTCATGTCTCTTCTTCGCACAATATATGAGTATACACTCCGTTCTCATTACCCAACGCGAACCACCCCGATCTCTCACTATATCTTAACACTACCCCCCGATCAACCCCCTCCCACTCGTCATCATCATGTTACTCAACAGCTCAACCTGGCTCTTCAGCGCCGCCATCTCCGTGGTCTTATCCTTGATCTCCTTCGCCCTCTCCGCCAACTCCGTAGTCTTCTCTTTGACCTGCTTCGTTCGCTCCGTCAACATGCGTCTCAGCTCTGCATTCTCCCGCCTCAGCTGATCGACTTCTATATCGACGGCGTCAGGAGGATTCGGTGGTGGCGGACCGCGACTATCGAGCAAAGGATCGATGCGTGAGTCTTTTCGGACGAGTGGGAAGGGCGCGGGCGGTTTGAGGGTGTGGGAGGTGGGGTGGTGGTATGTGGTTTGTGGGTGGGGAGCGGGTCGTTGAGTCGGATGGTTTGTGCTGCTGTCAGCGTTAAGTTGAGCGGTATCGTGGATGTCGACTTCGGCTTCGCCCTCAGCCTCGTCGTCTGAACTGTTGAGGCCGTCGCCGACTTGTTGGCCTGCTGCTTTCCGGGCTCTCTTTATCTGCGCTCGGATGTTATATACGTCGCGCTTGAAGATGTGTATGCCCGGTAATCTTGCCTGTAGCACTTCGACTGTCCTTCCCACGCCTCGGTCGCGGCCCTGGTTGGGTTCGCCTTTCCGGAGCATCTCTTGTTCAACAATTCTCCACACGAGACCGCCACGCTCGAGGCTGTGTTGTGGCTTCTTCGGTGCCTGGGTAGATGCGCTGGGTATGTCTTCGTCGCCGTCGGCTTCGGCGTCTACGTCTTCCAGGGTATCCTTATTGTCCATCAGGCTCGACTTGGCGAGTTCCTCCTTCGCTGTGACGCCTCCAACCCCGATGCGCCCTCCTACTACACCCCACGTCCTCTTCCGTTGTACAGCCCATCCGGCACTCTCGCGCCCGGGGTGGTTGTGTTGTGGTTCGCCCACGCGCAAGAGCCATGTGCCGTCGTCCTGCTTCTTGCCTTCGATCCACATCTTGCATCCTGTCTTATAGCTGACCCTGTTCTTCCTAACCCTCGTCTCGGCTGTAAGCTTGTGGGTGTTCTTCGGCTGGCCATAGCAGACGCAGGCAAGTTTGATGCGCGACCGGTTCTTAGCCGTCGTATTGATAGATAGCGCATATCCGTTTTCCGCGGCGTGCGACTGCGCATAATCGTGGAGGGATTGCCACGAAGGGTGTATCGAGTTGGAGGGCGGGAGCATAGCGAATTGACGGTCGGACGCGTCATTGTCTAGGGGTGCTTGTGTCGAATTGTGCTGGATGCCGATGTAGGATGCTTCGGATGTAGGGCTGTGGATCCTGTAGTCATGATGTTGGCCAGCTAAGCCATGCTGGAAGCTTTCGCGCTTTCCAGGCGTGTCGTCTGGAGAGTAGCTGTGATCGTGCTGTTGCCCGTGGTCGTTCATACTGGCAGCGTGTTGGGCGTTGGCGGTGGTAGGCTCGCAATAGGCTGCCATGTTGCTGTGGCGGGCTGCGACATGATGGTGCGACGCGGCATAGGCATCGTAAGGTGGCTGTTGGTTCGCGATGGCGTTACCGTGATTGTACGTGGGGACTTGGTCGAAGTTGTGATGGCGGGCGAAGGTGGCTGCCATGGTTGGTTTGATATGGAGCGCTCTCGCCATGTTCCGGATTACTTCAGCCACGGCCGTTTGTCGCTGTTGGAGAGATCCGTCAGGTCTGCGCACATGGCGATTATCTCCAGAATATGAGCTATGCGAGTTTAGTCAATGCTGCCATATTTGGGTGGAGAGGTCCCAGGCTCAGACATATTCGTCGCTGGTACGTCGCTCTCTGCGCTTCAGCCGATTGGCTGCTCGGAACTCGAGCATCAATGTTGCCCTCACAACCAAGCAAAGCAAAACGCGTCGGAACATCATTCTACTATCATTTTGACTACACCAGACGAGGCGTGCGACGGATGCGCCCATCGTCCATTCAATATACCCAGCGGAGGCCGCAGTAGCCTTATTACCTCAAGGTGACATTTACCCACATGTCCTTGATCTCCCATAACCCAAGCGAATTGAATGTCTTCCATGGTTCCAGTGGGTTGGTCAACGACAGATCAAAGTGTCTCAACAACTCAAAGATGCACTTGTGTATCTCAATCAACGCGATGTTGCGTCCCAGGCAGAGCCATCGACCGTACCCAAATATCATATCGTTGGTTTTCGTCATTCTGGTTAGACGGTCTTTCGCCTCCTCGTCGCTTGTATCAATCAGCCAGCGTTCAGGACGGAAGGTACCACAGTCCTCGCCGTAGAGAGCGCGGTTGTTGCGGTGCATCGTCCAGGCTGAGTAGCCGACCAAGGTGCCGCCGGGGATGTGATACTCCTTGTCATCGATAGTCACAACATCTCCTTCATCCGGAGTGACTCTTGAAAAGATGTTGGCGACTGGTGGATGTATCTGCAGGGTGTACTGTTAGCGCATACTGGCTCAAAGATCCATGTTCTTTCCAGAAAGGACAAGACTTACTCGCATTCCTTCACGGACGACAGCGCCTAAATATGGCAGGCGGCGCACTTCTGCATCTGAGATGATGCCAGGAAATGCGGGAGCCGTGCTACTTCTGACGGCTTCATCTATCTCAGATTGCAGCTTTGCATACACGCGCGGATGGCTCATGACATATAGCAAAATGGTCCGAATGGCAGCAGCCGTAGTGTCAGATCCAGCGAGAATCTGCTCGAAGACTTCCTGGACTAAGCACGGTGGATCAGTCGACGCCCGGAATCGTGGGTTACAACACTCATGTCACTTACAAAGATCGTTTCCAGAGAGACCATGGCGGACGAATGACGCGAACATATCAGACTTGTCTTCAGTTGACTTCAACATCCTGGAGTCGACTATCTTTCGCGCTTGAGCCATCATGTTACCGAACCCAGTGGCATCCTTCTCCGATGGACTAATGGCGGGGCCAATTATAGGCGTGTCTCTGAGCCAGGCTATACCCATTGCGAAGGCCGTGTTTCCAATCTTGAGACCCTCTTCGCTCGATTTCAGGTAGTCTTTGAGGTCTTTGTCGGCATTCAAGTCACCGAATGCTTCTCCCAGACCTACATGGCTGATTACGTCCAATGTAAAGAAGGGGATCTTCTGAGCTAGATCCATGGCCTGGGATGGTTTCGTTGACGCTTTCGAGGCCGCATACTTGCGCACCAAAGTCACAAGTTCTTTTACATGGAGGTCTATTGAAGGCTCTAATGTCGGGTTCTCTTTACCAGAGTACTGCAATACGTTAGTAAGTGCAGATCGGTCGCGCAGCTGCTCAAATTTCCACTAGAGGTGCGCAACCTCATCATCCAGATTGTGTATCCACGTACCCCGGCTGTCATCTTCTTCCGTCTGGCATCATGGCTATCGTTGTCGCAATCTGTAAAGACATTGTCTTTCCCCGTCTCAAACCGAGCACTATGGTAGTACCATGATGATCGCTTATACGGTGAGCGCACTGCATTGATCCGTGCCCAGTATTCTGGGTCTGATGTTATGAGGTGGTTCGGTGCGATCCTGGCAATCGGCCCTTATGAGGAGTATCAGTATAAGGCCACCAGATCGCGTAGCACTTTTGCCTTCCTGACACGTACCGTACTTCTCGCAAACCTCGCCGTAGTACCTAGGAGATTGGCCACCGATAACAGCTCTGGAATGCCACAGCCAAGAGAGTCCCGTCGTCCTGGGTCCGGCGAAATGTCTCAGACGCAAGTACTGTCGTATGCGGCCGATAGCGAAGAACGCCACAGCGACGAATGCGATGGCGTACAGGCGCTGTGAGACGCTGTCAAGCAATGACTCGGGCGGAACAGACTCCATGGCTTGCCTGAAGTGATGTCAGAGCGCAAGGATTTGAAGTTGCAAATGATGAATGGGAGTTCTTCCCATCAGTGGGGCAACCCTTCGTGAAAGCGCGGGCGCCGTTGTGCGCTACAGAAACTAGCGGAGAGCGTTGCTGCAAGCTCCTATTGAACCATTGTTACTGGCCCTGATCGGTCAAGCACCAATTTGGAGGATTGGAGAAGATGCGGAGCTCGCAGCTGCATGGTGACCAAGCCATGAGTTGTCAATGCCTACCTCGGTGTGCCCCACCAACGAGCAACGTTTGACGGAAGTCATGGCGACATCTGGAACCAAGTCCAATCCCTCACAGAGGATAGCGGGAACCGGAGTGGTTTGCAAGCGCCGCGGCACGTCAAGACTGCTTGCGCTAGCGTCGTGTTGTTGATTGTCAAGGTTCCCCAGCTGAGCGATTGAGGCACGCAACAAGCTGATAGGGCAAGTTAGTACAGCAGCAATGCAGCGTCAAGTGACTCAAGTCTCGTCTTACACGAAGCAGTAACCGACTCTTGATGTTTTCGCAATCAAATCTTGTCCGATCGCGAAACTTACTCCAGCGAATCATTCGGTGGAGAACACTCCGGTCGAAAACAGGCTACGATGCGTCGTGTCGAGCCTGCAGGAGACTCCCGCGATCTCGGTCCACAACCACGTTTTTGCCCTTGTATGCACGTTGGCGTGAAGCACTTCGGACCTCAGCGCCAGTTTGTTCTAGCCCTGTGGAGAGGCGCACCTTGATCGTGTTACTGTCTGGGCAGGGTCTTCGTGACGGCACCTGCCGTTATTAACCACTCCTTCTTCTCTTAGTTGTTGTCTTGAACTTTTCCGAACTTTTTCCGCCCGTCTGAAGTCATTCGAGACCCATCAAACGACGTCATAGTGGTTTTTGTATACTCGCTTATCTATTTGCCCCATTTCATTCCGTGCCGTTGATGTACGATTGAGGCACAGTCGCGGCTATTGTCTCTGGCTTTGATAGCCGCGCTAATAGTCGCTCGAAGAACTTTTGAAACATACAAAACTTGTGCCGACCTATTTGCCATTGGCAGAGTGGTTCAGCTTATCGAGTGAAACACAATCTCTACGATGGCAACTCTTGGAAAAGGGAAAGAGAAGGCAATTGAGATCGAGTCAGCAACAGCATCATCTGACAATACAATCTCTGGAGATGGCTCCACGAACGTTGCGCCACAAACTGCCGGGGCAGCGTCACCACTGAAAGACCTTACTGCATCATCTGACGCACCAGAAGAAGCGACCACCTCGCCAGATCCAGCGGAAGCATCTGATAGTCAAGCAATACCAACGGGGCTTCCCTCAGAAACAATGGAAGGTCCTGCACCAACAGCGGAAGTTGTCAACCCACTTGTATTAGTTGTAAGTATTCCAAACTCCCCTTCACATAGTTTGATCATTCATACATGATGCGCCGCGGAACAAACGTCGCAACCCAGTATTTCTCAAGAAACTTCTAACATCAGCAGGATAGTACAGACGCCGACTCGGCTCTAGGCGACGATGACGCTGCAAGCGACACAACGTCCATTGCGTCAACCATACATAAAGGTCGTTTCGAAAACGGCCGCCGTTACCACAAGTACCGTGAGGGCGAAAATGATTACTGGGGTCCCAACGATGAAATCCAGAACGATCAACTCGACATCGCGCACCACATGTTTCTAATCATGCTGAACCAGAAGCTGCATCTGGCACCTGTCAAAGAGCCAAGGAAGGTGTTGGATCTGGGATGCGGAACAGGGATATGGTGTATGGACATGGCCGACGGTGGGTCTTTTGCTCTTCCTCTCTTCATCTCCAATAACTCCGACAATTTCTCTCTCTAAGATATTATGACTAACCCAATACCCAGAATACCCCGGCGCCGAAATCCTCGGCGTAGACCTCTCCCCCATCCAACCGCAATTCACACCTCCCAACTGCAAATTCGAAATCGACGACGTCACCCTCCCATGGACATACACCCAGCCCTTCGACTTCATCAACATCCGCTCCTTATACGGCTCTATCGGCGACTGGCCAGCACTGTATGCACAAGTCTACAACAACCTCGAGCCGGGCGGCTACCTCCACGAAATGGAAATGAGCATCCAGTTCAAATCCGACGATGGCACGTTGACCAAAGAACACGTCTTGTCTCAGTGGAGCGATCTCTTCCATGAAGCGTCCGAGCGATTCGGGAAATCTTTCTACGAGGTTTGGAATTTGTCAACGTATATTCGTAATGCGGGTTTCAAGGATGTCGAAGAGCGGGTGTACAAGGTTCCGGTCAATGGGTGGCCAGCTGATCCGCATATGAAAGAGTTGGGTAGGTGGAATTTGTTGCACATTACACAAGGAGCGGAGGGCTGGGGACTGTATCTGCTGACGAAAGTCATGGGATGGTCGGTCGAAGAGGCTCAAATATTCTTTGCTAAGTTCAGATCGGGGGTGAAGGAGAGGAAGGTGCATGCGTACTTTGAAGTCGTGGTGATTCATGCGAGAAAACCTTGAGAGGGTGGAGATGACAGCGTCTACATGATTAATGCATTTCTGCGTAGTTAAGACACCGGGATACAGTGCGGAGAGTAGGACCGCAAATTGAAATGATAGCGTCATGATGCGTCGTCGATTAAAGTATTACTTAAAGCCAGGGTATACGCATAGGGAATATCAATCTGAACCAAATACCTCAGCTTCATCTCCGCTCCTTCACGGAGTCTACTTGCGATCAAGAGGTGGAGTGGCTGTGCGGGGTACCTCTCCCGATTTTGGATCGGGAAGATGCGACACACTCGGGAGATCAGCTACCGACGCTGACTGTTCTTCCTCCTTCTCTTTATTGTCTTTGATGATGAGTGGCTCTTGAGGCGGAGAAGCAGGCGTTATCTTCCCGCTGTCCCTTGTCTTCGCCTTTGACTGGTCACCAAAGATGGAGTCGGTTTCCTCGTTGATGGAGGAGGCGCTACTAATACGTCCAGCTTGACCGTCTTCAGCAGCGAGGCGCTCCTTCTCGAGACGGGTCTCGCGACCGCGCTTGTGGCAGTACCAGAATACGAATAGCAGTACTAAATAGAGTCAGCCTGTGGTCCAAACGCGATACGAACATGATACGTACCGAATACTGCCAAACTCATGATGACGTTGGTTCCAGTTGCCAGAGCAGGGAACCTGAACTTCAGGAAGTTCACAATGCTCCTCAGTGCCGTTGCAACAGCACCTTGAGCGGACACCAGCGACTTCAGACTCGGTACTTTTGGCACTTGGGGCAGCATAGACCTCTTGCCCTTGGGCTTGCTGGAAGCCTGTGCATCGAACCCTGGCTTCTCGGACGACGCAGCCATGAGCTCTGGGCCGAGAGTGGCTGTGAGCTTGGCAGGCAAACTCTTGACCAGGTTCTGCAGGAAAGGCGGTAGGTTGCCGTACATCTTCTTGAGTTGGTTGTCGTAATCTGTGAAAAGCTTCTCCAGATCGTTGTAAGCTGTAGGAACCCCGTTTATGAGATCTTTGAGGACCTGCGTGAACTTGTTGAGAAGTTCCTCCGACTCTTTGCTGAAGCTGAAGACGCGGTTGTTGACAGCTGAGAGGTTGAGCTGATCCAGAATATCCGTCAATTCCTTGTCCTCCTTCTGCGCATCGGTGAGCTCGGCAGCCTTGGCGGACTCGGCGGCAGCGAGCAGGTCGTCTGCAAATTGGGTCCTGTCCTTCTCCGTGACCACGATCTTCTTGTCTTTCGAGGCCTTCTCCCCGTCCTTCTTGGCGAACTTGGGCAGCTGGAAGTAGGACATGACACTCTTCTTCCTACCCAGTCCACCCTCAGCGGCCTTCCCTTTGCCCTTGTCGCTAGCGTCAGCAGTGGTCTCGGGTGGACTCATGGGGAGCGGCACTTTGTCTGCATTATCCATGAGGGCTGTTTGCGCATCCCTGCCGACCTTCTTCTCGCCATTATCGTCGACTATTTCGGTACGCTGAGGGAGAGGTGGGGGCGTGCCTTCGGGCTCCGCGGCGATGGCGGCAAGTCGCTCAAGAAATTGCTGGTCTTCGGCGTCAAGAACAGGCTCGCTTCCTACTTCTTCGCTGGCGTTGGTGACAGTTGGTGCCGGTGGAGAGGGTACGGGGCCACTGGGGCCAGCAGCGGGTTCTTCGATCTTTGGGACGGCAGCATCCTCGACTTTCGGTACGGCGGATTCCGAGACTTTGGGGGGTTCTTCGATGGGAGGGGCGCCGGGTTTCTGTTTTGACTGAGGGAACAGCTGCTTTGACTGGCGGCGCACTTTCTCTAGATAGGATGCCATATTGGATGTGCGCGTCTGCCTTGGGTGTTGGTGGCAGGTACGGGTGTGATGAGAAACGCGTTAGGAGATTGGGCGTTTGTAGGATATATGTCGCACTCTAGATTTGACGTGGAATGCTTGGTGGCGATCTTCCAGGCTCGGCGGTGCTCGCTATGTCGTCGTCGTCGGCGCTGTAGAGGCCCTGATTTGATGTCCCGCGTTTACACGTGCTACGTCATCGGCAGGGGTGCCGATCTAGAGCTCGCGCCACGCCACGGGAGGCGACTAGCGCGACTCCTGACTCCTCCACCGCGACCCGTCAAACCTCACCCCGACAGCACGAGATTGGAAAGAGTCTGGAACACGTCAATTCCTGATAGGATCTGGATGCAAACTCTCGGCAACCCTCTTCACAGCTTCGGTCGCTGATATCCCGACATCCTCTGCAAAATTAGCCTTCGACGAATCCGCCACTGCAAACAATCGCCATGCATGCCTAAGCATTGCACTCGGAGAGGTCTACCTCGATTTGGAAGACGTCGTATACTTACAATCGCTAGATTAATATCTCTTGGACCGTTCGGATCATATAATAATAGTCTCGATCGTGCCTCTAAACTCCGTCGGAACTACATACACCTTCTGACTTCCACTACTACGTAGTGGCAGTTCCTCTTAGTCGGGATTTGACGGTCAAAAGCTGTTGCCATCATGTATCGTCCGAATCAATGCAATGGATTACTTGACCTCCAACCTGCTTTCGGTCCACTGGTTAGCGAGAACGGAAGTAGGCGTTTAATAACTATAGTACGATGGATGGCATATCATCCACGCGCCGATCATTCCTGGCTTCGAGGTTCCTTCAGAAGATGCGCTTGTTTCCGATCCATACGTGGATTCGCTTGCTTATGTCAATATCTGAATATCGAGGGACCGGTCACCGCAGCACAGCACAGCTCCCGAATCAAGCGATGACGTTAGTCACGCACCCTCAATGAGCGATATTGCGTAAACCTCAGGGCGGTTGTCGCGATTATTCACATGTTTTGGTTTGCCTCCTGATTACTCTCAAGCTGACCAAATCCGAGCATTCAAGGAGAGCACTTCCATTAGTAACGGGGAACTACACCTCATTCATGTCTTAGATATCAGATATCATATCGCAAAGCTGCATTCTCACCACCGTCCCTCTCTCTTACATATAGGTAGCCTGGAGGACTCGCAATCACGTGCTTTCGTTGACCACGTCTACCGCCCGCACTCCGCCCCACCCCGACTATATAAGCAGTATATCACTTCATTCCTCCATCTTTCCTCCACCATATTGATCGTCCACAATAACTCTGAAGTAAGTCAATACATTTCTTGTCTGCGCGAATTATCTGCTTTGGGCTCACTGAAGCCTCCGGCCACACACCGTGCGCAATCGGACTACCCACCTTTACCTTTGGCGCCTACAGTGGGCTAACGTGTTTGTTCTTTTGCAGCCCCGACAGATTACCCCGCGGTGCTTCAGTACACCGAAACGATAAAGCCCGTCACGCAATCAATCACTGTGTCGCGCTTCACAGTACCGACACTACACATATCACCTCCGTACTCATCACTGTAGTCCGCAACATGGCTAATGACGCCTTCAACTTCTACGGTAAGTACTGTCATGATTCTCCTGTCTGCGCAGTTTCTAACAAGAAACTATAGGCGACGAGTCAGACGACGCGAAGCCCGTTCAGAACGACTTGGACGACTTGAACGACGCAGTCGGCAGTGCTAGTGGTGAGGACGACGACTACATCGAGGACGCTGCTCAAGCAGCTGACGATGTAAGTATACAACTTGCTCATTCTGATATCGCTAACTTGAATAGTCCGATGATGGCGACTTCAAGCTCGATGGCTATGAAGATCTTGGTATCCCAGAAGAAGAGGTCGAGGACGAGGTAGACGACTACGATCCTGAGTACGACGACAACATGACCGGTCAGAAGCGCAAGCGCGTCCGAACCAACAACGCCTCCAAGACCAAGGGTCTTCAGCGGTCCGTCATTGGTGTCCCAACTGGCGACGCTGAAGCTTTCATATTGGATGAAGACAACAGCTTCCTCTACAGCAAGCCTTCGCGCAAGCCCGGTACCT
>Ga0265797_10004867_pt1 | contig 20086 bp, 15 predicted proteins | sample P2T30metagenome_FD_192433 | JGI IMG/M metagenome (GOLD analysis project Ga0265797, IMG submission 192433) | Plant litter microbial communities from East Loma Ridge, Irvine, California - P2 T30 | ecosystem: Environmental > Terrestrial > Plant litter > Unclassified | place: USA: California...
TGTGGGGAAGAAGGTGGGTGTGGAGGAGAATGGAGAAGGTATAGGGAAACGGAGGAGGAAAACACGGCGCTACTAATCCCTGGCACACATTCACTGGACGCGAACCTGACATGTGAAAGCGATGGCTGTCTCCCGCCGAGCATGTGCGCCTGCGGAATGATCTCAGCCATCGGTCAGCCTTTGCAGGCCAAGGAGAGCCGCTCTTTCCAAAAGGTCATCTGACACCTGCGGACATTTGCTAACTCGGCCGCCGTCATTGGTGTGTTTGTATGTTTCATGCCCACCGAACCGCCGAGGTTCCTCGGCCTGGGGCGTACGTGGATCGTGCATACACTATGTGGATCGTGCATACACTATGTGGATCATGTGCAAGAAAAAGCTGGGGTCGGGGGTAAGCACCATTCCAGACAAGTCCGCAGGCTGATATTGATTTAGTTGTTTGGCAGAGCGAACTCCTGGGGAGTACACGTCGGCCTCATGCAACTGCAGCTAAGTTTCGGACACAATGTTACCGTCATAGTAACGCACCGAACAAGGTAGAGACTCGAGAACGGTTGACATGTGTCTCGGACATAATCAGATTTTTTGTGCACGTGGTCATTACGTCAGGCCAATCGTCACATGTTCTGCATCTCTGAAGCTTGTAAGGTCAATTGCTGTCTTGTAACTTCTCCATGTTGCGTGTCCCGGAGAGGGGGGCCTTTCCAGATGTAGCATATTGTAACGGTCGGCACTCCGTGTAGCTGTGTTCTTTCTTCACAGACACCACGAGAGCCAGATCCGCAGAGAGCAACAGACATGCGAGAACAGAAGCCAGTCGTCGTGAAGGAAAGCTCCGCCCTCGAGGTCTCTGGTGGACAGACAGAGGGCATGCAAAGAGCAAACGCGTTGGTCGGCCTGACTCCAAACATCTGCGCCTCTCGGATGATTGCCAAACCACATACTGCCTCGGCGGTCCATCACCATGGCGAGCAGGACACTGTCGTCTTCTCCTTTTCAGGGCATGGTACAGTCGTCAGTGAGGGTGGAAACAAGAGGCAGAACTTGAGTCCGGGTGACTTTGCACTGATCCCGTAGGTCCATTGTGTCGCATAGAATGTGGAGAATGTTTTTGCTGACATCTGTATCTGCGTGCTGCAGAGCATACGCAGAACACCAGGAAGTGAATGATAGTGACGAAGATGTTGTTTGGTGCATCGTGCGCTCAGGAGGCGAGCCTTGCGTCGTCAATATCGAGGGTTGGGGAAGCAGCTGATCTAGTGGCAACATATTTTGGAAGTCGCCATCTCCAACAGCTATCGTAGCGACCGTACCTGCTATATATGGACGTTGAATGGACATACATCTACATATACCTGTTTACATGATGCCTCTCCGTCGGGGTTAGTAGGGTTAGATGTTCTCTGTCAAATCGCGTGTATATGCACGCGTCCTTCAAGTTTGAGATCCCGATTACGCCTAGACGGGCGGCCGGTCTACAGTTAGATCATATTTGGAGCAACGCAACAATATTGGTGTGATTCGACTCTCTTGCGCGCGCCAAAGCGAACTCGATATTGCAAACTCGATCCTTCGTGCACGTTTGTGTCCGGAAAGCGCCGGCGCTGACGCACAGCTTCATGTCTAAGTTTAGAAGATTCAATTCAAAGGATATCTATGAAGCCTTATGGCTACAAAACACCCGCAGTATTGAGCATATGGGCCAACGAGGTACATGTGCTTTAAACCCAATGGCAATTGGTCTCATACAGAAAACGATAGAAGGTCCTACATTTATGCAGGATGACTTAAGATGACACAACGGCCTGCACAAGCCACCAAAGCTCTCTAGTGGAAAGCTTAGAGATCCAACGGCTCGTACTCCATCCATCGCAATGTCTTTTCAGCTGGTGCTCGCGATCTCCATCAATTCAGGGATATAGAATCTGCAGACTCGGAGCAGATTGACGCGTACAACTCTATACGCCCGTTGTCGCGCACTTGAGATTGGCTTTCAACGCGCCATCGAAGGCCCATTGTGGCGTCAGCAAACATGGAACAACAACAATCTCATACCGGCAGCAGCCAGGATGACAACACCAAGGCTGCGGACAATCCAGCGGACAGTCGACAGGCAACACCACCGGAGACTCCAAGCAAAGAACAGCCATCTAAGGCCAAACAGATATGGACGAAGATCGGTCTGGACGTCCCCACCTGTATGATGATGTTCAAAGGCTCTGTCGCACCCACCATTGCTCTCGCGATGTATCAGTCGCCCGCTGTAGCTGCACACTACACGACTCTAGGTTACCTGATAGCCATCATGACCATCCTTGGCTTTCCGATCATGCCGCGAGGCAAGTTCATACAGACCATGCTGCTCAACGTCTTAGGAGTCTGTCTTGGAGCTGCAGTGAACCTTTTAGCGCTTTACACGGCAACCCAGGCTCGTATTAACACCACTCCCCCCGGCGCGCCTCCAACCGGTTATAACTCGTCTGCATCTGCGGTGTGTGCTATCTGGTTCATGGTACAAATCTACCTCGTCAATTATCTCAGAGCCGCGCGGCCCCAATTCCAGTTCCCGGCCATCATTTACTCGATTTTTGCTATTGTGTCTATGTCTTACGGGCCTACATTCCCGACCATGACATATTGTATCAGCTTCATGGAACGGCTGATAGAGGCATTCTTGACCGGGTTTGGACTGTCTACTGCGGTGCATTTCGTCATCTTCCCTTTAAGCTCGAGAATGGTGGTGTTCAAGGAGATGACCGGCTACTTGATGTAAGTCTAAACACTCATTGGGATCATCTGGAGCTCCGACTGACAATTTCGCTACCAGGTGCCTTGACGGTATGCTCAAGTCTCAGACTGCTTACATGGAAAGCTTGGAGACCATTGATCCTGTGGCTGTGCACAAGAAACAACTTGACGATGAGAAAGCCAATTCAAAGAAGGGCAAACCTAGTTCTAACAATGGGCCGCTTGACACACCAGCAGCAGCTGCAATGAGGACAACTTTCAACAAACTCATGGAATTGCATACCAAACTAAATGCCGATATTACGCCTGCGAAAAGAGAGCCTGCCATTGGCAAGCTGAGCTCCAAGGATATTACCCTCATGTGGAAACAATTGAGGCAAATCTTCATTCCGGTATTAGGCCTCAGCACCAGCATCGACGTACTGCGCAGGCATGCCGAAAAGCAAAGTTGGAGCAGCTTGGACTTGAACCCCGAAGAAGACGAGCTGCGAAATGAACAAATGGAGACTCTCCATATGATGATGAAGACCCTTCATGGACCATTTGAGGACATCAAGGAAGCCATTGGAGCAGGGTTCAAGCATATCATGATCACCCTTGAATTGATCAAAGTTCCCAAAAAGAAGAAAAGTGACGACGAAGAAACCCAAGCTGAGAAATCTGCAGCTCCAGGAACTCCCGGCTTTGCAGCCGTTCTGAAAGAAAAGATCGACTCGTTCCATTTGTCGAAGCAAGCAACTCTGGAGCAGTGGTGCCATCAGAAGGGAATTAAAATCCCGGACAATTTCTTCAATGAATCTTACAGATTGCAAGAGACCCAGGACATGGATAATGAAGCTGTGCCCGACAAGCTACGAACCCAGTTGTTCTTTGTCCTTCACATGGAATACATGCTCTTCAGAGCTGGTACGGCTACTCTCGACATGGTCTTGTTTGCCGACAAAGTAAAGCAAGATGGCAAGCTCAGCCACAGTAAATTCATCTTCCCAGGATCCAGGGCCTTATATAAGTGGCTACGCGCCACCTTTGGGCGCGAAGATATGGCTAAAAGCAGCGAGTACTTGACGGATATGGAGGACAGCGCCATGCAGACACTTTACATGGGCGCCGCGTTCGGCAAACGGATTGATCCAGAGCACCTGCCACCTCGCAACATTGGCGAGAAAATTGGAGACCAGATCCGCAAGATTCCCGACTTCTTCAGATCTGACGCTTCGGGCTTCGCTTTCCGTGTCACCTGTGCTAGCATGAGCATCGCTGTGATCAATTATCTACACGATACACAGAGATTCTTCCAAGAGCAGCGCTTGCTCTGGAGTATGATCATGATCGCTATTTCTATGTCGAGACTAGCTGGCCAGAGTACCTTCAACTTTGCTCTTCGTGTCATTGGCACAGCAATTGTAAGTTCAGAAATTTAACATCACACGTAGTGCAGCTGCTAATCTCTTGCTCAGGCGATGGTCGCTTCGTACGTGATCTGGTACATCGTGGTAGGAAACGCAGCAGGTGTTCTTGTTTTCCTCTGGATCTGGATGCTCATTGGCTTCTATGCTCTGCTCAAATTCCCCAAGTTTGTGGTTGTTGGTAAGTCACACACCACGTCGTTCCTCCAGCGTCAAAGACTGACTTTCTGTTCAGCCTTGCTGTCTGTCGTCAGTACTGTCCTCATTATTGGCTACGAGCTGCAGGTCCAAGTGCTGGGTGTCGCTGCATCCGAGTCCAACGGCCAGCCAGCCTACCCGACATATCTCCTAGCACCATATCGTCTGGCGACCGTCGCTGGTGGTCTCTTCGTCGCCTGGATCTGGACAATCTTCCCCTACCCTGTCTCCGAAGGCTCCGAGCTGCGAAGAGATCTTGGCGCCTCACTCTATATGCTTGCAAATTTCTCTTCGCTCGTGCACGAGATCGTTCAGTCACGCGTCAGAGGCGTGGAGGGCGATATCCGGAAGAAGGGGACTCATGCATACAACTTGGAGAAAGCGCGCCTGACGGTCTTTGGAAAGCTTTTGTTGCTTCTTAATGACATGAGGACGAACTCCGCGTTCTCTAGGTTCCAGGTTAGAGTTGGAGGCAGGTTCCCGAAAGATGAATACGAAGGGTAAGCATGCCACCAGTGAGACACATTGAAGTTACGGAACGGCGTGCTAACAGTACGATATTAGACTCATCGAATGTGTTCAACGTATACTCAACTACCAGGCATTGATGGCTTACGCCTCGTCAACACTATCCCTAAACGACAAGCCTGCATCGGACCATACAGTCTGGTCCAATGACTTCCGTCGCCTAGTAACCGACGCCCACACCACATCGAACCAGATCACTTCAGTCCTCTCCCTTCTCTCCTCCTGCCTCAGCAACGGTCAGGCATTGCCACCCTACCTCGAAATGCCGCAACCATACGCTTTCGTGCGAAGACTGGAATCGATCGACAAGAACATCCTGAGTGTGAGGCATATCGGTGAGCCTGAGTACAGTGCGTTTGCTGTGCTGCAGATCTGTGGTGGCTCTGTTACGGCAGATCTGGAGAAGTTGGTCAAGTATGTCCCAACCCTTAATTCCTCTTGTAAACCATCAATGCTGACCCTTTCCAGGCATGTGCGGACTTTGGTTGGCGAGATCGACTTCTCGTTCCATGCGCTGAGCCCCAATGGTGGCGTTTCCAGCGGTACGAGCTCAGATGCTTCTTTGTGGAAGACGGGCGAGCAGCGCAAGGTAGAATAGTGACCAACCATGAGTCTACCAAGCGCCAGAATCCATCTTTGGCGAGTACATAGTGTTATTTCTTGTCCTCAACTTTCGAGCTAGCTTTGCCAAAATAGCCAGCCAATGTATTCTTCTGTCCCGGATCGATGCCCGCTTTCTTCTTGGCCGGACTGCTTTTCTCTCCTTCTTTCTTCGTGCTCTTGACGCCAACTTGCATCAGTCTCATGAGCTCTTCAAAGTCCTCCGCATTGACGATACCTCCGGAGGCTTGAACATGGCCCTTCGCGAAATCATCTCCAACGCGTTCTAGGAGCGGTGGTTTGACGTCTTCTCCGTCGATCACATTGTCCTTATCAGGCAAGCTAGCATAAGCTCGTAAGCTCTGAATAATATCGACTTGCTCCTCTCTCCCTCTCGCACAACGTGCTATCCGGCACGAGAAATTGACTTTCCCCGGGAGATAGCCTTCGTTCGCAACCAGCACGATCTCAAGAGCATTGCTTTTGAGATGTCCCGCCCAGCGTGTCGCGATGACGGGATGGACTTGAGCCTCGCTGCGAATGCGGAAGACAGCCACTTTCCCATCGGCGGAGAATTTGGGCGCTGCGTGCGTGCAGCGCTCGACTTCGGCGTTGACTTCTTGACGAGCGGCGAGCAGTCGAGGGTTGGTGAGGACGCTGGCAGGTTCGGATGTAGTCGCCAGGGCGTCCCAGGCAGAGCGTACGTCGTATGTGGCAGTCCGGCGGGGAGCGTTCACGTAGGAGACAACGTCGTTGAGGACCTTCTTTTTGTAACGCTTCAGAGGTTCGGCCATGTCTGGGAATGGAGGTAGCCATTTGAGGGTTGTGCCGAGATCGCCGTGGGTGCCGACTATGGCTAGCCAGGCGGTGAGGGTGTGGACTGATGGATGCAGAGGTAGGCAGAGTAGATAGGTGAGTAAGGACGAGGTGGCGACTGGTGGTGACATGCAAGCTGTCACGTGCACAGACTTTTCGGGAAAATCGATTGAAGTGGCATGATGGTGGTCGATGACAAGTGAGAGAACTTTGGGGTCAGAGACAAGTGGAGGGCTCTGGCGACTTCCTTGATCGAGAACGAAGATGAAGGCCGGATGGTAGGCTTCCATCAAAGCACGCTCCGAAGGGCTGTGGGCGGTGTTGCCTTTGCTCAGTAAATGGACGTCGATTAGATCTTCTCGAAGACCGAGGAGTATCAGGGTGTGGCGGAGGATAGCTCCTGACGATAGACCGTCTGCATCCTTGTCTGGCACAATCAAGGTCTTCATGTTCGCCTTGCCGCTGGTCACATGTCAGATAGATATACCATGTTGTGGGGCTTCGGTTAACTCACCAAGCGAGTATTATTCCTCTCGCAATTTCCATCTGAGATTTTGGAGCAGGCCATTGGATGGTGCCATCCTCTTCCTTGATCGAAGGAGTCTCATGGTATTCTGGAACCGGAGCTTGAGCTTTGGGCTTCTTCGCAGGAGACTTCGATGTCGATGGTGGATCTTTTCGCTTCATCTCTAGAGCCTTTGGTCGCCCTCTTGTAGCGTATTGCCGTGTCTCGAGGCAGGCTACCTGCTTCACAATGGTGCTCGTGCTTGCCGTATGCCCAGGGCGAATTAGGCTTCGTAGCGAGCGAAGCATACGATACGGTTTAAGATCGAATAGACACAAACAGCTCAGCTATCCATTAATTGTCATGCGCCGTATTTGAATATCCTTGATTGGTATAATGCTACAATCAGGCATTCCAGATCTCTGGCCAGTTGCACAGGAGGCGGGTAGAGACTTGAGACATCGATGAGGTCAGCATCAGTGACGTATTGCATGCATTGTTGACATATCGATTTCAGTGTTAATTCGACATTTCGTCTACAAGCGCTGAGTATTAGAAATCTTTGACTCCAGCTTTAATACGATAACAAGTCTGTGGACATGTGGACGTAAATGTTATTCATCTGCAAGACCACCGTTCTTGCTCTTCAACGCGTCCCTTTCCTTCTCTGTCATCTAGTGATGAGCTACCGCCCCACAAACAACCAAGTCCATCAATTCTGCACCCTTGAAAGTGCAGATATAAATCATCTGGCACCATGTGAGGGCATTCCAGCTTTGTGTGCGACAATGCATACCGTGTGCAACGAATGGTTCGCAGCACCATGTATATGTGGAGCCGATGGCAAGAGGCACAGCGCGATCCCTGTCCTGCATTCCGCCGAGAGCTCTCTCTACCGGGCCCACATCAACTGCCGCTTCAATAACACACCCTTTTCTGTCATCTGGCGCCTACATTGCGCATGGTATCTCCACAAAGACGCATTATTATAGGACACCAAGTAGTGCTCACCCCCATGCTCTCTTGTATAGGCGGAAGAAATCACTCTTATATCCAGGGTTGCATCTACTGAAGCGTCAGCAGACACATGCTCGATAGCTCGGACAGGTAACACGGACACAGCTGAGAGGCTCAAGGTCGCTGCGGCTCCCACGCTTGCGGCTAATGACAGAGACCAACCAGGTTCGAGCACCGGGCACCGAACAGACGCCTCGCGCCGCCTCGCGGCTGACACGGAGCCTGGAGCTGTGTGTGAGGATTGAGGCGCGCACGCGCAGGATGGAAGGCGGGGAGAGTTGAAATGAGGGGAGGGGAGGAGGGCGTGAGGAGTCCCCGGGGGCGCGCATAGTTAAACTGGGCATCGATGTCGTCGTCGCCATCGCCATCGCCATCTGCGATTGCCGTTGTAGTCCACCAGCCCGCCTCGATCCGCATCCGCCTTACATTCCAGAGCCTCAAATCGTAGCCAGTCGAGCCTGTTTGCGCGCTGCTTCACCAACGTCATTTCCCCCTCACGCAAACGGCGGCATTGCGAAGGTTTCCCTCAGTGGCGTGACAACATCCACAAACGACTGGACTGATCGGCAGAGGCTCTCGAGGCTCTGGGGAGCTGTGGACCTTGGGATCGACCTTGAAGCAGCCAGCCAGCTCTCGCCCGCGAACTCGAACACCCTGTTGTCGCCGTCACGCTGCATCGTCCGTCGTCGGATTGTTTGCTGTGAGCATTGCACTGCACACGACGCAGCCTGCCAATTGCCCCTCTGTTTGTCGTCTTCGAGCAGGTCTCGCGCGACCGTCTGGCAAGCGAGCTACGAGAGCTATACGCGCTCGCACCTCGGCCGTTGTTGCGAAGCTTGATTTCGGCCTGGTTGGAGCCGCCTCCTCGAGGCTCGGGAAATGTTCTGGTATGTTAAAACTTCCATATCTTGGTCGATCAGCCTTGCCACAATCGTCTCCTGCTTTTACTGTAGGCGAATGCCTGGAACTTCTCTTCAGATCCTCAGCCAATGTGGTTTCTAGAGGGAAGCGCATCGAGCGTGTACCTCAGCCATTTCGTTCTGCAAACCGTCAGACATGTAGATACACGCGACGAAGACCCGTTAACGCTCCTAACTGACACTCGCACAGGATCGAAATTGTACTATCAACACAGCAAGGTCGAACGTCGCAGCTTGACGTGCTTGAGTGACACCACCCGTACACTGAGACTTTGCGAATGACTTTCGATCAATGTACATAGACGCGCTGTCGTCACATCGCTACTGTTTGGTTGTTCTCGTGTCAATCACCGAAACATAACGCCATCCTGTGGGTGTTTGCCAATCGAGAATCGCCTAACGCACACTCCTCACATCCGCCGGATGCAAACGAGTGAGTATTACGAAGACCAGGACGAACTACCCAGAGACGAAGGACTACAAAAAATCGTCACGAACTACCGAGAGCCATCCGAAAGCACTTCGGCAACATCAAGGGCCTCTTCGCCGCGAGACGACAAAGAGGACCCTGGACTCCCTGTTCTATTTGCCGTGCCGCTTCAACTACACACCCACTTACACTTGCCCGCTACTCCATCAAGCGAGAAAAGTGTCATGAGTGAAAGCAAAAACATGGCAGAGAAGGCTGATGAGCCGCCCCCGACAGGCGAAGCAGCTACTGCGTACGCTTTCCCGCAAGACGGCACAAAGGCAGACGAACGAGGCCTGAAGACCTCAGTAGATTCCGCAGTAGACCTTAGTGCCATCTCCCAGCCGCCAGACAGAGACTCCTCGAGCTCAGCCTCAATTCCACGAGAATTGGCAACAAGAACGAGGACCGACTCGACGCAAGCTGATGTCTTGATGGCAACGAAGGAAACTCAGCCCGCACGTGTTGGGCTCGAGTCACCGCTCAAGATTAAAACAACCGAGCCCAAATTAGCTATGTCCCAGTCGCATCAGAGGAGAGATTCAATCAGTACATCGCCTACATTGTCAAAGCACGTCATGCCTGCTGCAGACGTTCATGGCGAAAGCCTTGCTCCATTTGAGCCTCCATCGCCATCCACAAACTCTCCAAAAGCTGAGAGGCTACCATCAATCCACCAAATCACAAGCTCACTCACGGAGCTCGCAGAGGCTGCGACCCAAGAGATCCCGCGTCAACAGCCAGGCTTCTCGCACCATCACAGCCAGTCCTTCGGATCAGCTATGTCACAGTCGCCGGTCCTCTCAGGCCACCCATATCCAGCGAGCATACAGACTTCGCCGCAAGCCTACTACCCAGCCTTAGTGATCGGCCGCTCTCCCACGAACACCTTAGGAGGGGAGAGCCACTACGCATCTCCACCGCTGTATTCACCATACGGGGCGTACAGCCACCGCCGTGCGTCAATGACAGATGGCGTGCCACCAGTCATGCCCAGATTACCTACAGCATCTTCCAGCGGTGACAGCTATAGTGGCTATCCGAGCTCCGGCACAGAGGGATACAGCACTAATCATACGACTCCTATCGACATCATGGAGCACACGCCTCGCCCTATGCTGCCTCCGCCCCCAGGCATGCATGCGCAACCAATACCGCCACCACCAATTATGATACCCGGGCCGTACAAATGCGACGTCCCAAACTGCACGGCTGGAACCTTCCAGACACAGTATTTGCTAAAGTATGTCAGATGCAGCATTTTCCAAGCGCATAGCCACCTGCTAACAAATGATCACTAGTTCTCACAAAAATGTGCACAGCCAGAGTAGACCACACTACTGCCCAGTCGCAGGCTGCTCTCGCTCTGAAGGCGGGAAAGGATTCAAACGCAAGAACGAGATGATTCGCCATGGTCTGGTACACAACAGCCCAGGCTATGTTTGCCCTTTCTGCCCAGAACGCGAGCACAGATACCCACGGCCGGACAATCTTCAGCGGTATGTTGGAGACCCTGCTATGAAGACCGTGTGATTTTCGAGACCTGAGCTGGTAGCTAACTTTATAACAGACATGTGCGCGTCCACCACGTGGACAAAGACCGAGACGACGATATCCTGCGCGACGTGCTCAACCAGCGTACAGAGGGCCAAGGCAAGACGCGTCGACGTCGGACTAACACAGGACTCATGGTTGCTGCGATTTGAATACACCGTGCCAATGTCGTCATATTCATTCGACACACTACTTCACGCGTTGCGCGATATTCCTTGGTGATTTAGCCTGCTTGAGACTACCCGGACTAATGGACATTCTGGATCGCTTCTATCAAGGCGTTGGAATATTACCCCTTCTTACTCTCCCTCAAAATCTTATCATGAGAGGATTACCATTGGTGGGAGCAATTGTGTTGGACTAGCCGGCAAGCAGCGTAGCCCACCATGCGCTCACCATCTCCACCAGCAATCGGAGACATCAATCTACGGCCTCCGTGTACAATTCAACGAGATGGCCAATGACCGGACATTCACCCCGCGACATTGGGGATCTTTTTGAGGCTATGCTCAATGGTCAGGCGTCAGGCGCCAGGCGATTTCTGGCAGGGACCAGAATTGATTGGTCAGTGTTTTGGCTTGCTATGACGAGTTTGCAACCAGTTTGCTTCACACGTTTGGAATGGAAGAATGACGAGACAGCGAATCGTGCATGCTGCTTTCGAACCACTTCGATGGCAAGATCGTGATGTCGGTCTACTGTACGGTCCAATAATACCGAAATGCAAACTTTCGAACGTTTCGAGCGTAGTCACTCATTTCGTTTCATTTGCGAGAATCAGCCATTAAAGTTGCCAGGACCTTGCCAATTGCCAATGTACTTTATGACAGGATTACCTTGGGCATCACCACAATTAACCTTGCACGTGGTCCTCGTCGCTCTTGCTAGCACACGTCTGCCCTGCCTTTCCTGACGTAAAATAACGTGTTTCCAAGCTCGGAGGCTCGTCCACTACCCAAACCCTTTTTTGCCTAGAGCACAGCCCGCGAGCGCAAGGATAGCCAAGTGTTCCTGTGCGTGCGGCTCAGCGAGACCACTTTCCGACTCTCCCATCAACTGTGAGGTCTCACCGCTCGCTTTTTCCTGAGGGCAGAGATCAAGGGTAGAGAACCAGAGACATTTCGCGAACCTAGATCTTTTCTTATCTCTCTTCCGCTGTCTCCAGCGAAGACACACAGACGTGCGAGCCATGGCGCAAGTCTTCTTGTTTCTCACGTGCGTTTCCCGGCTTCCGACTCCGACGGCGCACTCCGCAATGGAAGTGTGGAAATTGCCGGGGTTCGTGTGGAGGGAAGAAAGGGTGTGGATATTGGTTCGGGAAAAAGCGCTTTTTCTCTGGGGAATCCTTGGAGAGGCGGGATGGTCAAAGTGTCAAGGTGAAGTGTCAGCTGGTCATGGAATATCACAGCTCAAAGCAGGCTACGGTGTGATGGTGATGGTGTCAAGGTGGGGAACAGCAGCACTACCGAGAGGGGCATGACTGTGCAGTGTGCAGAAGCATGTCTCTTGCCTGCTGCCAAAAAGCGTACACGCTCCGGTGCTGCCATGCCCCATTCCTTTGCCGTTCTGCTGTGCCAACACGCTGGGTGCCCAGGAAAACGCGATCCCACGTTTGCCCAGTCGCTTGCGGAAGTGCTTGTTGCTGTCCATCAGCGGCATTTAATGCTCACCGCAGTACACACATAATACTTACGCTCGCAGTGCTATTGTTTGCGCTCACGAGGCTTCTGACAGCGACACGTAGGAGAGACTTGGCCTGTCGCCAACACAACCACAAGGGACTCATCGAACATATCAATCATTAAAACTCAGGCCACGCTCCCAGTCTCTCTTCCCTCCGCCAAGCAGCATACCCAATCCTCTCCGGCCCAGACCCCCGAACGCCTACGCCACTTTAACACCCGGCGCTGAGACAGCTCCTCGCTTAAAGAGGCCCTTGGTACCATTTCCGATCTAGGCCCGCATGCCCGCGTGGCCTGGTGCATCTTGGAAGGCGGCCTTGCTGTGTAGGGCGACTGGCACATGCCGGTCGAGCAGTGAACCCTTGACACACGGTGCACACTGAGCGCACCTATACCACCGGCACCATCCAGGCAAGCCCGCAAGGCGCCGTGCTTGTCTCTCACCACCTGCTCCTTGTCACTTGACCGTTTGATTGTGAGGACCGAACAGCAAATAACCCGGTTGACACCTTTGTCGATTTATTATCCCTTCTTTCTTTGTCTGCAATATACCGAGCCGCGCCCCGCGAACAGACACTGGCAGATTGCACTACCTCCCCAATCGACTTTCGACTTTTACTTATCGCCCGGCATTACCCACTGCGGACCCGAGCATTACACCAAGTCAATACAAACCTTCGCTTGCACTACGCGTGCCACGCCTCTTCTGACCACGCGAGCGCAGCCTATCTCTTCCAAGCCCGCCTAGCACTCTGAAAGCAGTGAGGAGGCGTAGAACATCTGCGCTGCTGCTGCACTCCGGCCCGCCTCGCTCCCAAAAGCGAGATCTGGATTTCGCGCATCCGCGCCTCGTTTCCCCATCTTCTGCCCTGCGTGCCCACCTGCAGGGGTTCTGGACCTGTTTGCATTTTGCTTGAGCAACACCCAACCTACTCTTCTTCTCATCGACGACTGTTCCAATACACAACACTTGCACTGCTGGACCGCATCTGCGAACAACTATCTGCCTGGCACATGGCAATGCACCCCATCTAGTCAGGGCTTAGCACCCGGCTTTCTGGAACAACACCACGCGCCTTCCCCACACTTACACCGGCGCCGTTTGCGATCAGCACGCATTGCTGGCGTTGCATTCGATACAGCACTAAGCGACTAGTCTTCGAGGATTCATTAACCGACTCTCTTATCATGCCGACTGAAGCCGAAGTCGAAGCTGGCAGAGACGAGATTGCGAGAAGATTGCAACAGTTACACAAGTTGCACCTTGCACAACGTCAACCCCGACACTACCTCCAGATGCGTAACATGGAAGGCGAAGGCGAGACACTGAGCTCGTTGGCTATCACAGTTACGGGTAGGAGTAGTAGCCTTCAGTCAGCACAACAGGCTGCACGACAGGAAGCTCACGTGGCGAGTGTCGCCGAGATGGCGACCACGAGGATCTCTCGCAGAGCACAGAGCTACTTCAACACATTCCAAACTTCGTGCACACCGGCACAGGACGACCCACCAAGCTATGCCACTGCTTCACGACTAAAAGCAGTGGCAGGGCGAGAAATTGTTGTTGGTCAGGAAGCCCTTCCGCAGTACTCTTGCACGGTGTCTGCCGGTGTAAGGATGCTGGTCAACATGGAGTCTGTTAGCCCATTACACACGGTCTCTATGAGCGAGTGGAGGGACATCTGGGTTGAAGTTCGAGGAACGATGCTCAATTTCCACCGCGTGAAGGACGGCCGACCAAGCAGACTCCTGCGATCGTACACACTCCAGCATGCAGAAATTGGACTGGCGCCTGACGTTTGCCACACAGTCCTGGCTCCCAATAGCAAGCTCGCTCATCTCATCCCGAGCGCAGCCAGACAAAAAGCTTTCAGGAAAGACCCGCAATTGTTCCGTGCTGAGGAGCAGTACATTATGAGACTGCGAGTCGAGACCGATCAGATTCTGCTGGCGCACAAGTCTGAGGACAAAATCCTCGAGATGGTCCGTGAAATCGGCGCTGGTATCGATCTTGCGCCTGCCATTGATGAGCGCAACATCTCGAAACAGTGCACAGTCCCTCGCCGCAGAAGGAGACCTAATACGCAAACAGCTGCCGACATCAGCAGCGCAACTGTCATTGCTGAGCAAGAACGCATTCTCCAGCAGATGTACCCTTCATTTGCTCAGGAAACTACCGAGCAGAATACAACGTCCTCGCCCGCTGTGCCAACACCTGTAACGCCTTTGGGCACACCAACTAGAGAAGAAGAGGAACTCGATCTATCCGCCATCCGCGAAGACTTCACTGAAAGCAACACACTCACACAAACCACGACCTCCGCCTCGACGTCACCAGATTCAAATGGTGACCGCCCAGGCTACTCTCGTACTACCACTGCATCATCGACATCCTCAGCTTTCCAAACCACCTACGAGACAGCGCCATCAAATTTCAGCCCCGAAGGCAAGTGGCAGCCACCACATTTGCGTACCGCTGTTCAAATTCGCCGCTACGTAAGACGCTGCGCACCGCTTCTGCTGTCTGACGCAGTACGGGCTAGCGATATTGTCATTTGCAATGGCAAGCGCATGCGAATCAACTGGCGCGAAGAGCGTCTAGAAGATTGGCGTCTGCAGCCGCCGACTTACCAGGCACACGACTTTGAGGAAGAGCAGCAGCGAAAGGAGGATGAGGCTAGAGCCGCTGCTGCAGCCCAGCAGAACGACACAGACACTACATCCTCCAATGCTCCATCTTCGGTATTCTCCGAGACTTCTTCGCACGACGACGTTATCACGCCGTTGGAAGAGCGCAGCGAGCAGGCCGGTGGGCTGGCACATCTCGACCTTGTGAAGTCCAGCTCATCGGGCTCAGCGAAAGGCATGGTCGAGCCGTCTACTCCTCTTGCGGCGACTACCGTGAGCCGACAGAAGGCTCGCGAGGTGCAGCGCGACAACAACACAGCAGATGCACAGAACATCGTGTTCTGCTTCTAGATCGACAACTTACTATCGTTTTCTCTTTGTTTCAAGTTATTGGCAGTACTTACAGCGACGGCGTTCTACCGGGCATCTAGATGCATCTGACCGGGGTGCTCTGGTAGGCGAGGAGATCAGGACTCTGCCGCAACTCAATCTGCTATCCCCTCACTTTTTTGGATCTGGCCTTTACATAAGGTATCTCTTTTCTTGAACTCTCGCTATGGATTGGAATATGGATTTGGCACGAGGGAATGAACGAGATCTATGATTGAAATGAACATTTTTCTGATAACGCTATTGAAATGCTTACTTCCCATCTCACCATCTAAGATCATCTTAAGTGAATTCTTGACAACTACATGTACTTTCTTTCACGTCTCTCTCATGTTTCTGTCAAAATTCATGCTGGACACGTAGTCTGCTATTCGTGTGCTTTGACCTACTGGCCGCATTCACACGTACGTATACATGTACTGATGCCAGTGAAATATTCGTCCACCGCGTACGTATGCCGTGGCCAATGCGAGAACGCGCACGTCATCATCAACCCTAGCCACAACCCGCCGTTGCATGGTGGCCGCTGTCGGAAACAGAGAGACAATTATTGCAGGGCAAGTAATGCTGGCGATCCCTGCAGCTGCGCGTCCCCATTACCAGATTCGCTCTATTATTGTTGTTACCTGCTATTGTCCGCGCGCCTCTGCGACCACTGTACTATATACGTGGCCGAGTTGATTACGCCGCCGTTGGACTCCGCCTCAGACTGTCCCTCCCTGTGCTCGCGTTGATGCGACTCCCGACACAAACGCGCCCATGCTCTGCCCGCGCGCTATGTAATACTGCCACTCTCTCTTCTTCTTCACTTCACCCTGCCTCGCTCCTTCCTTCTTCATTCCTCAGACGAAAAGCCGTTGCCGGACAGTCACGTGTGCTCCTTACCGCTTCGCCAGCCAACCCGCGAGGAAGACAACAACAGCAGCATCAACAAAGCCAAGCAGCAGCCGTGCCATTAAGGTCCCCTCTGCAGTGGTCTAATATTGCCCACCGAGCTCGCAACCCGACTTACTCCCCTCCTGCTGCCAACATGGCGGGCTCCAAGCAACAAGTGAGGGCGCATTCACATGGACACGGACATGGAGGACACCATCACCACCATGATACGACTTTCCTTACGAGCGCCAATAAGAGCGACCCTGGCGTTAGGATTACAAGAGTTGGGTTGTATGTGAATTTGGGTATGGCGGTTGCTAAGGGCGCGGGAGGATACATTTTCAATTCACAGGCGTAAGACATCCCTGGACAATTGGAGGAACTGGAAAGAACAATGGCTAACCAAGGATGGCATTACAGATTGACAGCAGACGCCCTACACGCCCTCACAGACTTGGTCTCCGACATCATGACCCTCGCAACAATCTCCTACTCCCTTAAACCCGCAACCTCACGCTTCCCAACCGGCTACGGCAAGATCGAATCGCTCGGCGCCCTCGCTGTCTCCGGCCTGCTCCTCTCAGGTGGCATCATGATCGGTCTCCAAGCCCTCATGGCCTTGAGCCAGCAGTTCTTCCCCGAAATCGCACACATCCTCTCGCACTTTGAGATCTTCGGCCACGGCCACTCGCACAGCCACGGCGCTGAACACTTCGGTCCGAACATCAATGCCGCCTGGCTGGCTGGCGGCAGCATTATTATCAAAGAGTGGCTATACCGAGCGACGATGAAGATCGCGAACCAGAAGCGTAGCTCTGTACTTGCTAGCAATGCTTACCACCACCGTGTGGACAGTCTCACGGCTTTCGTTGCGTTGTTGACTATTTCTGCCAGCCACTTCTTGACCAGCGCGGCTTGGTTAGATCCCGTAGGTGGTTTGGCAATCAGCGGTATGATTGTTCAGGCTGGATGGGGCAACACCAAGTCAGCAATGCTCGAGCTTGCAGACGTAGCTATGGACGAGGAAGTTAAGGAAAACGTGGAAAAGGCCGCAGCAACTGCTCTGCAGGCCCAGAGCACCGGAGACGCAGACATCAGAGGTGTGCAGGGCATCAAGAGCGGACAGAACTTCCTGGTTGATATTGAGGTTGGCGCACCGAGCCACTACACTGTCGGCCAGTTGGACGCCATTAAGGACGCTATGCGGGAGCAGATTTCTGCGGATGTCAAGGGCGTGCGGAGAGTTACTGTGCGGTTCACTGCGGAGAAGGAGGGTGTTCCGTTTGCGGACGAGTTCATTGCTGGGAAAGAGGAGGATTTGGATGAGCATGGCCACGAGCATGATCATGATCACGATCACTCCCATGCTGAGGGGCACAGCTCTTCGACGCAAGTCAATGGCAACGCGAACAAGAGGAAGTGAATACACAGTGAACTGCACAACACTGCGCATACACTTGAAATCCGACATCGTGAGCGCAAGAAACAATGCTCGAATTCTACCATGACTTTTGGATTGTCCATGCCTTCGATCGGTCTTATTAGGTGACCCTGGAGAAGAGTCTCAAGCAATATCATCGATACAACGCATTGCCAGCTATACAGTATGAGCAACCGCAGCAGTGTCTCAATTGGCACAGATCTGGAATTTGACGCGGATCGAAAGGCATCGGGTGATCGTTGTTTCTCAGACCTCCGTGACCGTGTTCGGTCGATCGGGAAATCAAAATGTCCGGCTACACATACACTCACTCTTGCAATTCCCCGTCCGAGCTTGAAAGAGCAATCTATGGGCACCGATGTATGCCTATGTGCTGACGGATTAGACGGTGAGAGACCGATGTAAGCCAGGCACTTTTTGGAAGAGCTTATGATGCAAGTAGAACAAATCGTATAAAACCTTTACAATCACGCCAACTCGCGATCCTGTCCAAGACTACCGAAATACCTTCACATTTTCTCACACGTGGGGATCCATGCCTTCTTCGTGCAGACAATTGGACGCTAGTTACCTGGTGGCTTCGGTGCAGGTCTGTTCGTTCACGTTCCAAATGCGCATACACTGGAGCACTTTAGAAACTTTAAAATACGGCGCCGAGCTTAAGTGGCAGTAGCATCCGGAACTGTGGGGGGATATGATTTCGAAACGACGATCTATTAGTTCGAGGTGCTTTCCTCGGCCTGTGTACGTCTTCCACGACTAACACTAAACAAGTGGTCCAAGTCTGCGTGATGACCCAAATCCCCGAATCCCCGATTGTGATGCGTGGAAGTGGGGTTATACGTATGGTTTGTTGTCTTGTAATCAAACTACTGCATGCATACAGGGCCGGGGCAGTGAATGATCCACTGCCCGGAGACGAGGTGGGAGTATATATGTTGTGATGTATTGCAGCTCGGATGGGCGTGTAGTACTATCGAAACGCACCCCCTTTGCTCAAACATCAGATACTGACTGTCGACCGTGATGCCTTTTACGCTCCATGATCCAATGTCCATCGCCGTCACCTGCTTTGTAGCAGTGCTGCTCACAGTAAGCTATCTACTCTCTATGGAAAACGCAACTTGTTCCTGATCCATCGCCAGCTTCTCTACCAAGGTCTCAGGAACCCACTTCGCTCTCTCCCAGGACCATGGCACTCTCGCTACACCAGACTCCCTCTCAAGCTCGCCATCGTAAGCGGTCGTAGAGCATTCTACGTCCACGATTTGCACGCCAAATACGGCAGCGTCGTGCGCATCTCCCCCAGTGAAGTCGCCATCAGCGATCCGGAAGGCCTCGCCACTATCCACCGCATCGGCAGCGGTTTCCGCAAAACGGCGTGGTACAGCGAGTTCACTGCGCAGACGGGCAGAGACACAGCGTTCACGATGACGGACCCGAAGGAGCACGCTGCGCGTCGGAAGCTCTTTGCGAGGCCTTTCAGCCGGACGTTCCTCCTACAGCATTGGCATGATACTGTGAGTGATATGGCGCGTTTTGCGGTGCGCAGGATGAAGGAGACTGCGGCGGCGGGGAATGATGGGAAGCTGGATGTGCTTATGTGGTGGAGTTTCATGACCATGGACGTATCTGGGAGACTCATGTACGGGCATGATTTCGACAATCTGTCTAGGGGAACAGTGAGTTTGAGCTTGGGGCGATCGTACTGCGATGTCAAGTGATGCTGACTGTGTTTCGTGTAGGTTTCCGATATCATGCGGGCGATTACGACTAGAATCACCGTCAGAGGTGTCGGCGTCGAGTTCCCCATCATCACGGCTCTGGGCAAAGTGCTTAGATTTGTCCCTAACCGGACGATCCAAGATATCTTCTGCCCGAACGATGTTCTCCACGAGCACGGCAGGAAATACTTGGACAGCATCAAAGCCAGCGATACTTCCAGCAACATCTTCTCGAACATCGCAGCGGAGGCTGAGGCCGGCGAGAAGTTATCCATGGATGATGTCCATCTCGAAGCTTCTGGTCTGATCGTTGCCGGCACTGACACCACTTCAACGACGTTGACATACCTTGTCTGGGCCGTCTTATCCCAGCCACAACTGCAGCATGAATTGGAAACCGAAGTCGCTGCGTTGAGCGAAGACTATGGAGATTTGGATCTTGAGAAACTTCCTTTGCTAAACGCGGTGATCGAAGAGACACTACGACTGTATGGCGCAGCACCAGCAGGCCTGCCTCGAGCAGTCCCTCCTGGCGGCGTTACAATCGATGAGCAATTCATCCCAGCCGGCACCACGGTCACCAC
>Ga0265797_10004868_pt1 | contig 20085 bp, 13 predicted proteins | sample P2T30metagenome_FD_192433 | JGI IMG/M metagenome (GOLD analysis project Ga0265797, IMG submission 192433) | Plant litter microbial communities from East Loma Ridge, Irvine, California - P2 T30 | ecosystem: Environmental > Terrestrial > Plant litter > Unclassified | place: USA: California...
TAAGGGATACGCAGTTTATCATATCCGGGAGTATCGAACTTTTCAGGATTCAAAACAATTCAAAGCTTAGTATTGCGCAGCTTACGGCAGGAACCATCACCGGAACACTGCCATTTTCCAGAGCAAAAGTGGTCATAGCCAACGTACAGTGCCTGGAAGAAACGCAGGTTATGACTTTTCCAAAAGAAAAACTGCGGGAAATGATCATGCTGCATTATGAATTAACGCAGGCGCTGGTGATTGTAATGACTTCACGCGTGAAGGAATTTACGGAACTGGAACAGCAGAATGAAAAAATGATGGCTCTAGGTAAGCTTTCTGCCGGGTTGGCACATGAGCTGAACAATCCCGCAGCAGCCATTGTAAGAGGTTCGGCATCGCTGAAAAACCATTTAAAACTGGAACCGGATTCTTTTAAACAGCTTATTTCTGTTCAGATGACCTCCGGGGAAATTGATTTTGTAAACGGCAAAATGTTTGCTGCACTGGAAAATAAAAACAGGCCTACACTCACGATGATGCAGCGCTCCGAGCTGGAAGACGATGTTACGATCTGGCTGGAAGACCATCAAGTTCTGGAATGCATTGACATGGCTGAAAACTTTGTGGAATTCGGGTTTACGGTCGATGAACTGGAGGAAATAAAAAGCCATACACCGGAGCGGGATCTTGGCCCTATGCTAACCTGGATCAATAATAATTTTACAACCGAACGGATGGTTGCCGATATTCAGGAGGCTTCAAAACGAATTGCTGACCTGATCGGATCGGTAAAAACATTTACACACATGGACCGGGGAAGTGATAAGGAACTCGTTGATATTCATTCAGGTATCCGGAACACACTTGTAATGTTAAATTACAAAATTAAAAAGGCAGGTGTGACCTTAGTTGAAGAATATGACGAAAGTCTGCCACCTATCAATGCGATGGTTGGTGAACTAAACCAGGTCTGGACTAATCTGATAGACAATGCCACCGACGCACTTGAATCACAGCCGGATCCGAAACTGACCATACATACCTATCGGGAAAAAGACTTTGTAAAAGTGTCTATTACAGATAACGGGCCAGGTGTACCACCCGAAATCAGGTCAAGGATATTCGATCCTTTTTTTACAACCAAATCGATTGGAAAAGGCACCGGACTGGGCCTTGACGTTGTTTCCAGAATTGTGAAACAACACCATGGCTCCATCACATTGATGTCCGAGCCCGGGAAAACAGAGTTTCTGGTCTGCTTTCCAATTAATGGCTAAATGTTTGATTAAATTGCACCTTGCAAAAACTGTAACCATTTTTGTTTTCGGTTTTATCCTAAAGTTATATTAACCTTCCTGTTTATTTTACTAAAACTCTAAACGACTACCAAATATGGGTTTGCCCATTATTTTTTCAATTGATGATGATCTCCAGGTACTCAGAGCGATCAGCCGTGATTTAAAAACACATTATCGTGACAAGTACCGGGTGCTTAGTACCGCTTCGGTAAAGGAAGCTTTGGAAACTTTGCTTGATCTCCAGAATAAAGGAGAGGAAGTAGCCATTTTTATTTCAGACCAGCGCATGCCGGAAATGCAGGGTGTTGATTTTCTGGAAAAAGCCATGGAATTGTTTCCCTATGCAAAACGTGTTTTACTGACGGCCTATTCAGATACAGATGCTGCGATTAAAGCAATCAATGACGTTCAGCTGGATTATTACCTGATGAAACCGTGGGACCCTCCGGAAGAAAAACTGTATCCGGCACTGGATGAATTACTGAACGACTGGCAGGGAAATTACCGACCGGCTTTTAAGGGTATCAAAATAATTGGTTATCAGTTTTCTCCAAAATCACACGAAATCAAGGATTTTCTTGCAGGTAACCTGATCCCTTATTTATGGATTGATGCAGCAACCGGAGAACAGAGCAAACAAATTATAGCAACAAACAGTCTGCAGCCATCTGATTTCCCCACGGTTATTTTCGATGACGGCTCACTGCTGAAAACACCAACGCTTATAGAGATCGCTTCCCGAATCGGCCTAAATGCGACTGTTAAACTTCCGATCTATGATGTGGTGATCATCGGCGCAGGGCCGGCGGGTCTGGCAGCATCCGTATACGGCGCTTCGGAAGGATTGAGCACTTTGCTTATTGAACGCAAGGCACCCGGCGGACAGGCAGGAACCAGTTCCCGGATAGAGAACTACCTGGGTTTCCCGACAGGTCTCAGCGGAGCGGATCTCACCAGAAGGGCAATTACCCAGGCAACCCGGTTTGGTACCGAATTTATCTCTCCTCAATCCGTAAAGGAAATCAAACTTAAAGATCAGTACAAAACCATTGTTCTGGCTGATGACACCGAGATTAACGCCAAAGCCGTAGTCATTACCACAGGTGTTGACTACCGCAAGCTGGAAACTGCCGGCATTGAAGAATTCACCGGGAAAGGTATTTATTATGGAGCAGCCAGTACGGAAGCACCGACATGCGGACAAAAAGAAGTATATGTTCTGGGTGGCGGAAATTCGGCAGGACAAGCCGCCATGTATCTTTCCAAATTTGCCAAAACAGTTTATATCATTGTCAGGAAAACCGATCTGACCTCATCCATGTCATCTTACCTGATCGATCAGCTAAGCAATGCACCGAATGTAAAAGTGCTGGGCTGTACTGAAATCCTGGAAGCCACCGGCGGGGAACACCTGGAAGGTTTAAGACTGACAGATCTGAATTCAGGTGAAGAGCGTACAGTTATAGCAGATGCACTTTTTATCTTCATCGGTGCAAAACCTTATACCGACTGGATAGGACTTGAAATTATAAAGAACGATAAAGGATTTATTGAAACAGGGCGGGAAATGCATTCTTACGAACATTTCAAACAGCTTTGGAAAAAGAACCGGGACCCATACCTTCTGGAAACCAGTTCTCCCGGAATTTTTGCAGCAGGTGATGTAAGAGCCGGCGCAATGAACCGGGTTACTTCTGCTGTTGGTGAAGGCTCTATGTCTATTAGTTTTGTACATCAATATTTAAATGAATCATAAAAATGGCTGATTCAATATGTGCACACATCAGTGCGATTACCGAAATTATTGCTCCAAAAGAATATGTCTGTGAAGAATGCGTAAAGACCGGCGGTCAATGGGTGCATCTGCGCACTTGCCAGACCTGCGGTACCACTTTGTGCTGCGACAGCTCCCCTTCACAACACGCAACGGCGCACTTCCACGCAACCGGTCATCCGGTTGTTATTTCCGCAGAGCGTGGTGAAAAATGGCTCTGGTGTTATGCAGATGAGTCTTTTGTAGAGTATAGCTAGAAAAGACAGTATCTGCTTCTTTACATTCGGTTTATTATATCTACAATAAAAACGGGCGAACAGATTTGCATCCGTTCCCCCGTTTTACAGAGATAATTGCTCAAATAATTGCAACGCTATTTTTTCTGTTCTGAAAGAAATGTGATCAAAGATGCAAGTTCTTCATAAGAAAGCGCATTGGCCAGCCCGCTTGGCATCATTGAGGTTTCCATTTCCTGACGGGAAACAATATCCTTTACTTTGATGGTTGTAACCTGCCCGGTAATGTCACGCATGACCAGTTTGTCTGCTGATTCTTCTGTGACAAAACCCATATAACTTTTGTCACCCTTAGCCGTAATCAAAACAGAAGCAAAACCCTGTGATATCGACGCATTTGGTTTAAGAATGGATTCAGCAATTTGTTCCCGGTTCATGATCGACCCAATCTGACCCATAAAAGGACCTTTCATCGTTTCGCCTTTGCTGATACTATGGCAGGCAACGCAACCTTGCTGGGTGAAAAGCTTTTTCCCCAAGGCGGCATCTCCCGGAATTTTTGCCATGGCCAGCATCACATCTTCAATCGATGACTCTCCTACCTGGCCCTTTTTGTTCCGGATTTTTTCCAGGTCCACCTTAACTTCTTCTTTAACTGCTACTACTTCATCTCCACCAAATTCGGTGATATCCATACGCAGGCTGCTGTTCAAATCAGCATAAAATTGCTTACCAGCCGCATCCGCTTTATTCCATTCCTGCATCAACAGATCCTTAATAGCAGGAGACGACTCCCAGGTAACAGCTTTGTAATAAGGACCATGTGTATCCGGACGTGTGCTCCACCACCATGAACCATCATAATCAGCCTCCTTTTTATAAATACGGGCAAGCGTGCTTAAGATATCGGTTTTCAATTTTGCATCCGTTGCTTTTTTATAAGCAGCAATTAATCCTTTGGCTGCCCGGTCATCGTGCATGTAACGTAATGCCCAAAGTGCAATGGCAGAATTTTCTGTTCCAACTGCATTAATGCAGGCGTCCACAGCATGAAGTGCTACGAGCGCACGAACAGCAATGTGTGGGGTAATAATCTCAGAATTTGGTGTGGCATGCGGTCCTTCGGTTCCCTTTGCCGGTGCTGCAAATGATGCCGGCACTTTAGTTTTCAACAGTTCTTGAGCTGTCTCCATTCGACCAAGTCTTCCAAGGCCAATCGTTGCAGCAAGCCGTACGCGCGGCGAAGCATCCGTAAGTCCTTTTACAAATGGTTCGGAAGGTACATTAGCTAATTGACCTTTTCTGTCGGAAAGTGCACGTAAGGAGAACTCACGCATGTTATCTTCGGTAACCAGTTTAAGCAGGTTTGCAGTTCCGCTTTCACCTGCCAATTGCGTGTAGGTGTACATGGCCGCAACACGCGCATATAAAGGCTGATTCTTATCAGCAGCTAATTTCCATACCGCAGCAGATGACTTTTTCGCAGGGCGGATCAATAATTCCTGCTGTGCAGCCAGACGTGCCGCGGCACTTCCCATTTTTAGCAGTGCGATTAGATCTTTTTCAGATGCCTTTTTTACATCCGTAAAAGCTTTATATTTCCAGTTCTGAGGCACAGCCCGTACGATATATCCTTTTCCGGCACTGCCCGAATATCCCGCTCCGTCCCAGGCAGATAGGTAAACCCGTCCGGAAGCATCAATATCTACATCTGTGATCTGCGGAAGTTTGATAAAATCTTCCTCCTGCTGTTTAAAGCTCGGACCATCCGGCGTAACGCGGTGCACATACAGCTGACTTCTTCCCCAATCGGCCATCATGGGTACATTATTGTACTTTTCAGGCCAGGTTGAATCGTCCATAAACAAAGCACCTGTACCCGACCCTCCGCCTAAATCAACAAGGCCGGGAATAATTTCATTGGTAAAATGTTTGAAGAGTACCGGGTAGCCGTATTCCCCCGACTGGATCTGATTGCTAAAACGAATATTCCAGCCGCCTCCGTCATTGGTGTTATCACGCGTGAAAATATTCATGAAAGGATCTATGGCTACGTCATAAATGTTACGCAATCCATGTGTGTAGATTTCCATTTCAGTGCCATCAGGCCGTAAACGCACAATGCCACCACCAAGCATAGTCAGTTTTTTACCTGATCTGTCAACCGCGTTATGAAATCCGAAATCACCTACAGCAATATATATCCAGCCATCAATTCCCATACGTATACCGTTCGTAGCATGGTCTGTGCCGCGTGTCTGCAGAAATTTAGGTGAACTGATGCCCTGAATAAGTGGTTTGGAATTTCCGTCGGCAAGTCCGTCGTTGTTTTTATCTTCAAAAACAACCAGATCCATTCCGGAAGCAATTCCTGTTTCCTTGGAAAAAGTAGTATGCAGTACAAAGACCTGGTCTCCTTCAGCAATGATACCCCGCGGGTTATCGACCATGGCAAATGTGGAATGCTTATCAACCTTTCCGTCATTATTTGAATCAATCAGTTTTACGATCTTACCTTTTCCAGGTTCCTTTCCAAGCGATCCGATCATATCCACACCGACAAATACATCGCCGTTTGGAGCTACTGCCAGACAGGAAGGACTTGGTGTCAGATCAGGACCGGCGAAACCGGTAACTTTTAATTCTGCCGGCCAGCTTGTAGCATTAGGTAACGAATCAAGAGGCGTTTTGATAACGTAGCTTTCTCTTTTTTCAGAAGGCTTTTGTACGGGATTCAGCATGAACAAAAGCAGAAAGCCTGAAAAAAGGCTTAAAGTAATTTTTAACATTTAGTGAAAAGCATTAATGGTTTTAATGGGATAATATATTTATGCAAACGATTCCACCGTCTAAAAACAGCGGAAATCATTACACATAAAAGTAAAAATAGCATCTAAAATCTTAAAACTAGGTAGTGAACGGTTGCAATAGTTCCACTTATACGGAATTACAGCTCTAAGGCTAATTTTTTTTTGAAAATGTCCAACTTATAAGTAACCGATTATAATTTACTCAATAGGAAATCCGGACTTTGAATACCATTTATAAGATTTACCCTGGAATAATATTTTTATAATAAGCATAAACTATGGCAAACACATATCAGGATACATGATTATGAAAACTCCAAAAATATTCTTTACTCTTTTGCTTATATCGGCAGGTTTTATTTCGTTTGGGCAAACTTCTACATCGGATACGGTAACTTATCGTAAAAAAGTTACTAAGCGAACGACAACTGTCGGTACCACTACGGTGACCGATGTTTTGAAAGATACCATTAACAAGGAAAACGGTCCGATATTAAATGACAATGGCAGCATCAGCACAACGGGTACCATTGATGGACGCAGTGCAACCGGCCGCCCTGCAGAAGAACAGAATGGGTACACTGTTAAAAGAAGTAAAAAGACAATCAGGTCCGGAGGTGCAACGATCCCGGACTCTACAAAACGTAAAAAGAAAAGACCTTAATACTTCTGATTTTTAAAGTGTACAGACCCTCGTTCATAAACTGACGAGGGTCTTTTTTTATCAAATTACCAGACACAGCTTATGCGATTTCAACATAAGCTGTCATAAATCTGATTTGTTTAAATCACATCAGAAAGAATATCTCCAACAGCGAATTGTTACTACCAGTTACACGATAGCTTGTATAGATGTTCAAAATTATTTTTACGAATTTTGAACATGTTAATTATGAATTTTTACTACATTAGCGGGACAATATTCTACAACATAATAAACAATATTTAAACCAGTATGTAAAAACATTACTTCCTGCCGGCAATTTAGCCACATAGTTTCTACAAAGACCATTCATTTCCCTTCCTCATAATTTATAAGTATAAAGCTGATAAACCTGATCAGTTAGCAATACCTATACATTCCTGTTAAAAAGTTATCGTATTAATTGATTCTTATTAATTAACAAATTTTCTATTATCTATGAAATTTTTACTTAAGTTGCTTTATGCGGGAAGCCTTGTTGGAACCGTTTTCACTTCTTCACATGCCGGTATGACGGCAGATCTGCCCGGTCTGGATAAGGATGCAGGAAACGACAAAACCGTAACGGTGCAGGCACAGCAGGATATTTTTAGTGAGCTGAATCATTCACTTTCTTTAACTAATCCTTTTTCTGCATCCGGCGACCAGCCATTTACAATTGCGGAAACTAAAAAAGATGCCGCTGATCCGGAGAAGGTTTATTGCGGAGGTCATGAATGGATAGACGGACAGTTACTTGGCACGAATAATGACGGAGAGGTAAGGACGGCTATTATTCATCACCGAATATACATTAGAATTGGAGGGAACATTACAACAAATCGCTTTCACTTACTTCATGCTAATGGCACACCTTTTCCAAATAATCCAACTAATGATGCTTTATTAAAAAAATGTGTTAATGACCTTGATCCAAGCACTTTTTCAAATGGATTTTTGGGGCCTTTGCAAAATGGTGTAATAAGATGCAATAACAAGCCAATCACAGATAACCTTTTGTTAGGGGTATATATTGGCGGAGATAAAATCAGGACGGAGCAGATTGCCAGGATTGACAATGGTTTGCTTAGAATTGTTGCATGGAGAAGAGAAGGGAATAATCCGTACAATCCTACCGGATGGAACGGAAACTTGATGGACGCTATCATTGAAAAAGCAGAGAATGGCAGTTTCCAAAATCCTGATATGGGTTTTAAACTTACGATGGAAGAAGTAAGAAGCTGTTTCTGGGCAGAACTTCCTTTATATCCTGATGGTGTTGCAAACCCACCAGTTCAGAATTGTTCATCCGGCCCAACGCTTACAGGGGTTAATAATGTGAGCAAAACCGGTTTAAACTTTGATTTTTCCGGTTCAGGGATTTCTACAATTAAATGGAGAATTCTTCAAAATGGTAATGCCGCTGCAAGTGGAACAACTGGTGAATTAAACAATACTACCAATGTTAACATTTCATTTGGTTCACTGAACGCCGGAAATTATACATTGGAAGTACAGGGAAATAATTGCGTTTCTTCACCTAGTTTATTAGGATTTGAAGTATTAGAACCGGTTGTTGTAATTCCGGCATGCCAGAACGGACCAGGCATCACCAGAATTATCAATGTTACACCAAGCAGTTTATCAGTTGATTTTACAGGTTCAAATCTGCATGTATTTTCATGGAGAATCCTGAACGGAACCTACCCTGTTGCAAGCGGAAAAACAGATTATCTGAACACAAAAACTGCGGCTTTGGAATTTAACTATCTGAACAATGGTACGTATACATTTGAACTTACTGCGGATGATTGTATTGCAGCAAACACAGTTGTAGAAAACTTTTCAGTTTCTGCTACGGATACACGTACAGCCTGCAACAGGGGACCTTCCATTGAATCAATTTTGGGAACTTCCTCATCTGGTCTTTCATTCCTGTTCGACGGTGACGGAATCTTTAGTATTGACTGGAAAATTATGCAGGGTAATACCATGCTCCGTCAGAACAGAGTTGGTCCGAGATCAAACACACCTGCTGTAACATTTGAAAGTCTTCCTGACGGTGTTTATACATTACAAATCCAGGGTGGAAATTGTAAGTCAACAACATCGTCTAAACTTTTCGGTGTAAATGCTACTCCGCTACCGATTTACATATCTGATTTTAAAGGATCTGCTGTGGAAAAAGGTGTTGAGCTTACCTGGAATGTAGTAAGTGAAAAAGGTGGTGAGGGATTTGAAATTCTGCGTTATGACCAAAGCATGAAGAATGCAGAAGTAATCGGAAAAGTTTCACTTACAGATGCAAGAGTGGGTAAATACAAATTCGTAGATGAAAGTCCGCTATTGGGTACCAACTACTACCAGCTGAACCAGCTTGATCTTGACGGATCATCTATGAAAAGCAAAATTATTTCTATCAATCCGGGTATTATTTCAGGAACGATTGTTGCGCCTAATCCGGCAAGTGATTACGTTAATATTCAGTTTTCATCCAGGAAGGCAGTTACTTCTGACTTTGAGATATACAACGTCTCAGGGATTAAAATTTCAACCTCACAGATCAAAATTACAGAAGGAAAAAACAGCCATCGCATCAATATCGGATCATTGAATGCAGGCCAGTATTTTCTGAAAGTTTCAAATGAAATGGGAGAAGATGCGAAATTCAGATTCTTAAAAGCAAATTAATATATTAAATGCAAAAGCCGGTTTTATAAGCTTAATGCTTATAAAACCGGCTTTTTTATATCCAAAATTTAGTATTGTCTCCTATCCTACCAGAACTTGTTCCTCTTCAGGCTGCACATTTTCTGTACTGGCAGATTTATATGTTTTTTGATTTTTAGCACTTTTCATCACTTCCGAGACGTCAGACTGTGCTTTTAGAAGTGCAGCAGCAGAAGGCTCGTGCAGAATACGCTTTGAAACATCCGTTAACGGGTGCATATCCCAAATCCCGGAATGATGCCATTGATGAAGATGATCCCAATCAGGCCTGTCAATAATGGGATAATAACATACACCCCAAAAAGGGATATTTTCCTCTAATAATTTACCCGTTTCAATCCCTACATGATTGATCCAGATTGGCCTGTCCTCTGTCGGATGACTTGTTTCGGTCAACACAACAGGCAAATTGTAACGCCTGTGTGCTTCCTTCATCAGATCCGAAAGGCTGCGCCAGCGGGGATCCATTATCTGGTCATTCCAACCCAGATAAGCATGTGTACCTGACTCCCACTCATTGTTATAATAAAAATTAAACCCAAGTATATCCAGGTACTCAGGCTTACCGCCCAGCTCAGGACATATCTTTCCGCACAACATATCAACCGATTGATATTGCACAATGTGTTCTTCCCACGCCTTTTCTACTTCTTCTTCGGTTGCATTTATCCTTGGAACTATACTAATTAATGGTTCGGTTGTCAGTATCCTGATCCTTGGATCAACTTCTTTCAATGCAGCAACACCGACAATATACGCCTGCATGAGCCGGTACTTTACTTCCCAACCATTGTTTCTGCAATACGGAACGGTACCAATTGCTTCTCCACCCAACCATGACAGAAAGCTAACTTCGTTAATGGGTGTAACGATGAGCGGTAAATCCGGTTCCACTGATCTGTAAAAATTAGCAAATGCTTTACATAATGCTACAAAACGACGGGTAAAATGAGGATGCAACGGACTCATGTCGTCAGGATAACCAAAGTGACATATATCCCATAACTGTTGCATGCCACACTCTTTTCCTGCCTGCATCATTTCTCTGACAATACTAAAATCATATTGGTAAGGCTTTATTTCAACCTTGCTCCATCTGATTCCTTCCCGTACTGTTCGTATGTTGTAAGTTTTTAATAATTCATAATCCGCCCTTATAAAGTCCAGATGAGCAGTAATATTCAGAAAATCAACTCTGTCACCATAATAGTTCAGTTGATCCGCACATTCGAACCCGCCCATCCAGAACGATTTAAATGGATTTTGTCTTTCAGCCATATATTTAATGCTTAATAGGGTGTGTCTTTTTCCTGCTCATCCGCCAATAGCGGATAATGAATTCATAGGCATCCTGACTACTTTCCGGTCAGCAAAAGCATTAGACATTAGCTCAGCCATATCTGAGCAGGTATAATCCCAGGAATTGGTAAGCAAAAACTTATCCACGCGATTCAGCCACTCCGCCCTTTCCGGAAAATTCAGATAGTGTTCTATTGCCGCAATAAATTCAGTGGTGTTATTGGCAATGGATACCAGGTTTTGCTTTCCGTAAGGATTGACCACATCCCTGATTGCAGATGAAACTACAGGCTTTCCACCAGATAGATATTCCGGCGTCTTTGTAGGACTGATAAACTTTGTGGAATCGTTTAGCAGGAACGGTACCAGTGCAACATCCCAGCCCGACAAATAAAGCGGAAGTTCATCATATGACTTTGATCCAAGGTAATGAATGTTCTTCTGGCGCGGCAGTGTGGCAGGATCTATTTTTACAACCGGGCCTATCAGCATAATGTTCCAATCCGGTCTTGCAGTAGCAATTTCTTCGATCAAACCGATGTCAAACCGTTCATCAATAACACCATAAAATCCGATTTTAACACCCTTTATCTCAGCCTGATCCCGTGGTTCCATTCTATTGTCACGTGCTTTGGCAAAATGCTTTTTATCAATACTGCTTGGAAAAGGATGGATATTATCATGCTGTTTCTTTTTAGATTCGTAAAGTGAATGTCCACCTGTAAAAACAACATCGGCTCTTTCAAACAAATTATTTTCAAGATTTTTAAGCTGTTCAGGTGCAAACTTGAAAGCTGACAGCTCATCCATGCAGTCAAAAACAGTTAGCCCGGGAACAATATGAGATGAAAATTCAAGCGCCATGGGCGTATAATACCAAAAGATGAAGTCTTCAGTATCTTTATTTATAAAAAAAATAGAAAGCAGTTCCCTTAATTGTTGATTAATTTCATCCTGGTTTAAACCATGTGCAAGATGCGGTGTACATACCAGAAGATTTGGTTTACGTTGAGAAAAAATAATAAACGATTTTTCACAATCTACGAAAATTGGTTCTTCTAAAAAGTATACAGCAGAAGTCTCGGATAATCTTGTCAACAAATGCTGCGGACGCTGATATACAAAATCCCATCTAAGATGTGAAAAGCACAAAAGGTTCTTAGGTATTTGACTGGTTTGGGATCCTGTTCCTAATGAAATCTTCTGAAGTGCTGTGTTGCTAACTTCTTTATCGGGTTGAGTCCGGATCATCATAATGTAATATGTTAAATTTTACTGTTTATTCCGATTTGTCTGTTGATTGAATCCGGACGATTATGCCCATGATATAGGAATCAACTTAATTAAGCATGGTTTAAAAGCCGGCTGATGTAAGGCAGCATCTGTGATCAACCATTACCAACTATAAATTGATTCAGAATCAGAAAATAAATCCTGATTTGCAAATGTCGCTTATTCAATCAGGCACCTAATAATAAACAACTATGCCAGTGGATAAATAAGAACATTACTTCCATTTACGCATTAAAATCTGTCCTATTCCAATTTACAGTTTTCTCCTAACCGCTTTCATGTAGATTGCTTTACACAACATTTTTTAGGAAAATGCCTTTAAAAGGCTAACGGATGCAAAAAATATGCCTGATAACCCTGTTAACGCAGGAATGGTTTTTGTCAGGGCTGCAACCGATTTAATAGAATTACAAAAACTAAAACTAATCTGTTATGGAAAATGAATTCAATCCCGAACACAATGAGGGAAAAGTTGCAAAAACAATTGAAAACCAAACAGCAAAATTGCCTTCTGATGTATTTCTATGGGCTTCAATCGCCGCAATGGGTGCGTCGCTGACATTGAAAATTATGGGTAAGAAACATACTGCTCTTTTCGTGGGACAGTGGGCTTCACCCTTCCTGCTTTTTGGTATTTACAATAAGATTGTCAAAACGCAGGGTAACGATTAAAAAACAAAACGTCCGGTATCATTGTGTCAGAAGTTTATCTCCTGATACAGTCATACCGGACTTTTTTTTAACCCATAGGTATATACGTAATTTAATGCGTTTGTTGGCATAATGTTTATCGTATATGCAGTTGATCATAATCAAATAACCTATCAGGCCTATGAACAGGATTAAATTTATACTCTCCCTTATTAAAGAAAGCTTTTCAGAATTCATGAATGACAATGCACTCAAGCTCAGCGCAGCATTGTCCTATTATACCATATTTTCGCTGGCACCGATGCTTTTGGTAATCATTTCCATTGTCAGCATATTTTTTGGCAAGGAGGCATCACAGGGTGAGCTTTTCGGGCAGATCAGTGCGTTGGTCGGGAAAGATGCTGCAATTCAGTTACAGGAAATTATAAAGAATGCCGAAGTATCCAACAAGTCAACAACTGCTGCAACAATTGGTGTTATAACTTTGCTAATTGGTGCTACCGGGGTTTTCGCAGAAATTCAGGATTCGATTAATTATATATGGTCCATTAAATCCAAGCCTAAAAAGAGCTGGCTTCAGTATTTAAAAAACAGGCTGTTATCATTTTCAATTATCATCACGCTGGGTTTTCTTCTGATTGTATCCCTCGGAGTCAATACGTTTGTCGATTTGTTAAGCAAAAGACTTGAGAGTTATTTTTCAGAAGTATCGGTAATCCTTTTTTCTGCCCTGAACATTGCTTTGGTGTTGGTTATTATTACCGCTCTGTTTACCGTGATATTTAAAATTCTTCCCGACGGGCATGTTCGCTGGAAAGAATGCCTTGTCGGCGCAGCGTTTACCGCCATCATGTTTGCAATCGGAAAGCTGGCAATTACTTTTTATCTCGGAAAAGCAGATTTAGGTGCAACTTATGGTACATCTGCTTCTATTGTCATACTACTAACCTGGGTTTATTATTCCTCAATAATACTCTATTTTGGCGCTGAATTTACCAAGGTATATGCGAAATCGGATGGCGTCGCCATCTCACCAAATGAGCACGCCGTAATTATTGTACGGAATGAAATGGTTGCACAGGGCAATTCATCCGTAGCTGTACCACTTCTACAAAAGGTAGTAAAAAATGGAATTTTTGATAAAGTCACCAAGCTGGTAGATGAGAAAATCGATGCAGTTAAAATAGAAATCAAGACACGATTATCGACCATTGCGGCCCCAGCCACTTTTTACGGAGTTACAGCAATTATTGCATTTATCGTAGCAATTGTTCTGGTTCTACTCCTTGGACAGTTATTAAATCGTTTGTTTAACAGTGATTTCCTGGGTTACCTAGTACTTCTTGGTCTCACCATCGTTGTGCTTTCTCTTACAATCATGAACGGAAAAAAAATAATGTCTTTTCTTCGCAGATCCATAATAAAGAACAATTCCCATCAACAATAAAATACTTTTAATCAGACAATTATGAAAGGAATTACGAACATTGCGGGTGGCCTTGCAGGTGCATTGGCACTCAATATATTACATGAAACAGTAAAACATCTTGATAAAGATGCACCCAGAGTTGATCTTGTCGGTGAGGAGGCGTTATCGGATATCATTAAGTATACAGGTCATGAACCGCCAAAAGGCAAAAAACTATATGCTGCAACACTGGCCGGGGACCTGGTAAGCAATGCATTGTATTACAGCGCTATTGGCCTGGGAAACAAAAAAGATATGATATGGCGTGGTGCAGGTTACGGTCTTATGGCTGGCGCCGGCGCTGTTTTTCTGACAAAACCATTAGGCCTGAATGAGAAACCTGTGGCAAGAACAACCAAAACCAAAGTACTAACGGCAACCTGGTATCTTTTTGGCGGACTTGTTACATCTCTCGCCATCAGAGGTTTGAAATCGATGGAAGGCAATTAGCAGCTCTCGTTTAGCTGGCTGGTCTAATTACTACTGATCAGTTAATTTTAAACCAGCCAGCTAAACCAAGTCTGGGTTTATGACTGAGCAACACTTCATGCTCCATCTCATTACTTCGAAAAAAAACGCCTTTACGATTAACAGGCGCAATTTTCTGCAGGTAATCTTCTCGGTGTATACATAATTCTCCACCATCATCTTCTGTCCAGTCAGGATTTAGGTACATGATCATAGAATATTTCCTACTGTCGTTGTTCCGAAACTGATCAAGATGTTTTTTGTAGAAACTTCCTTTATCGTAAAGGGTGTAATGAAACTCATAACCGGTAATGCCCGTATAGCATGTAAGGTTAAGAAACTGTACAAATTCATCCATGAGATTAAAAAATTCATTTTCAATCTCATCTTCATGACTACGGTCCAGCCAATAGATGACATCGCTCCTCACCTGTTTATCATGATTCACCTGTCCACTCCCGGTTCCGGCAGGTCGCAGCAGGTTTTTATCATACAGGGCTGTTAAATTTTGAGCTAAACGTGCCGCTAGAGAAGCGCTTAGAAACTGGTCTGCAATACCGACCTTGTCTTTTATAAAACTGTCGATGAGCTCATTAAAGTTTGTATTCAACAAAAGAATGGCAACTCGCCTTTATTCTGGTGAAGGTAGGACAAATAAACGGCAAACGGCGCTTTCCTTAACAATAATCATTCCAGTAATTGGCTACTCCGCCTGTCATGAAAATTATCATTATCATCCTGTAATTCAGGCATAGCTTTTTAACACTTAATTTCTTATTCACAAACTGAGAAAATAATATCAGCATCTATGAACATTCTTAATGGAAAAGAAAGGGTTGTGATCTCAGGTATAACGCCCCGTATTGAAGGTGGAAAATATCCTGCAAAAAGAGCAATCGGCGAAACCCTGACTGTTACCGCGGATATTTTCACAGACGGCCATGATGAAATCGCCGCAAGCACCCTGATCAGACTGAAAGACAAGGAAGAATGGCTGGAATATCCGATGTCATTTATATCCAATGATCAGTGGCAGACAACGATTCCGTTGGATGAAATAGGTTTACATGAATATCAGGTAATAGGCTGGGTAGATCATTTTACCAGCTGGAAAAAAGGATTGGTTAAAAAATATAACGCGAATCAGGATGTTTCTGTTGAACTGCAGATCGGAGCTGACATGTTCGGACATGCGCAAACCCTTGCAAATGAAGTAGAAACAGAGAAACTGCTTACCTGGATTCAGCAGATCAATACCGCACCGGATATTGAGTCGTCCATAAGCGTCGTATTAAAAGAAGAAGTGGCTTATCTGATGCGCAGTTTGCGTGAGGCTGATCTCATTACAAAGTCTGACGAGATTTACAGGATTGAAGTAGAAAGGAAAAAAGCTGCTTTTAGCTCCTGGTATGAACTTTTCCCTCGTTCTGCCTCCTCGGAACCTGGGAGGCATGGTAACTTTCAGGATGTAAAAAGGCTGCTTCCCGGCATTGCAAAGATGGGTTTTGATACCCTTTATTTCCCCCCTATACATCCGATTGGGGAAATGAAAAGAAAAGGAAAGAACAATTCGCTGACGCCCGCTGCTGATGATCCTGGATCTCCCTGGGCCATTGGAAATAAGCTTGGCGGACATAAGGATATACATCCCGAACTGGGAACCATACAGGATTTTGAGGAACTTGTTGCTGAGGCAAAGAAGGTGAATATTGAAGTAGCAATGGATATTGCTTATCAATGCGCACCTGATCACCCGTATGTGAAGGAACATCCGCAGTGGTTTAAATGGCGCCCGGATGGTACGGTACAATATGCAGAAAATCCGCCAAAAAAATACGAGGATATTCTTCCATTCAATTTCGAAACCGAGGACTGGGCTAATTTATGGAGCGAACTCAAAAGTGTAATTGATTACTGGATCGAAAAAGGCGTCCATATATTCAGGATCGACAATCCGCATACGAAAGCATTTGCATTCTGGGAATGGATGATCGGGGAAGTCAGACTCAAACATCCGGAAGTTATATTTCTTGCTGAAGCTTTCACCAGACCACGGGTGATGGAAAAACTGGCCAAGGCAGGGTTTAATCAGTCATATAGCTATTTCACATGGAGAAATTCAAAATGGGAATTTGAACAGTATCTGACGGAACTTACAAAGACTGATCTGCAATATTATTTCAGACCTAACTTTTGGCCAAATACACCGGATATCCTTCCGCATCATTTGGTAGAAGGTGGTGAAAATGCCCATATCATGCGGCTTATTCTGGCTGCCACCATGTCTTCAAACTACGGACTGTATGGCCCGGTTTATGAGTACGGAGTTAACACACCACATCCGGGCAAAGAAGAATACACAGATAATGAAAAGTATGAGATCAAGCAATGGGATTGGGATCGTTACAGCAGAACGAGGGAAATTATCTCGCTGGTTAATAAATTAAGAAAAGACAATCCGGCTTTGCAAACCACATGGAATATTGATTTCACCTTCACGGATAACGATCAGGTTATCTGCTATTCCAAGACAGATAAAAATGCCTCGGACTCATTGGTGATCGTCGTTAACCTGGATGCTTTTAATACGCAGGGTGCACACATCAGAGTTCCTCTTGAAAGGTTTGGAATGTCTTATGAAAGCAGTTATACCGTAAAAGATATGCTGAGCGGGGAAAAATATCACTGGCATGGTGAATATAACTTCATTCAGCTGAACCCATACGACATGCCTGCCCACATTTTCAAAATTGAACAGACTAATCAGAATTAATATGTCAGACAAAAAAGTAATACTGGACGAAAACCTGCATTGGTACAAGGATGCAATAATTTATGAATTGCACATCAAGGCATTTAAGGATGGCAATTGTGACGGAATTGGTGATTTTAAAGGGCTGATGGAACAGCTCGGTTATCTACAGGATCTTGGCGTTACGGCTATTTGGCTGCTTCCGTTCTATCCTTCTCCATTACGTGATGATGGTTATGATATTGCAGATTATTATAAAATCAACCCTTCTTACGGGGATATAAAAGAGTTTAAGGCATTTTTAAAAGAAGCACATAAAAGAGGTCTGAAAGTAATCACCGAGCTGGTAATTAACCATACTTCTGATCAGCATCCATGGTTCCAGCGTGCACGTAAAGCACCAAAAGGATCCGACCTGAGAAATTTTTATGTCTGGACTGATAATCCCAAGCAGTTTAAGGATGCGAGGATCATTTTCCAGGATTATGAAAAATCCAACTGGACATGGGATAGCGAGGCACAACAATACTACTGGCACCGCTTCTTTCACCATCAGCCTGACCTGAATTATGACAGTCCTTTGGTACAGGAGGAAATTCTTAAAATACTCTCGTTCTGGTGTAAACTGGGTGTAGACGGTTTCCGTCTGGACGCAGTCCCATACCTTTTTGAGCGGGACGGAACCAATTGCGAAAACCTGCCGGAAACACATGACTATCTTAAAAAGCTAAGAAAATATGTAGATGATAATTTCCCGGGCACCTTGCTTCTTGCCGAAGCCAATATGTGGCCGGAAGATTCCGCTGCTTATTTCGGAGACGGTGATGAGTGCCAGATGAATTACCACTTCCCGATCATGCCAAGGATGTTTATGTCTTTGCAAATGGAAGACAGATACCCGATCACTGATATTTTTGATCAGACTCCTGCGATTCCTGAAAATTGTCAGTGGGGAATTTTCCTTCGAAATCACGACGAGCTTACGCTGGAAATGGTTACGGACGAAGAGCGTGATTACATGTATAAAGTATATGTAAAAGATCCAAAGGCCCGTATCAATCTGGGTATCCGTCACCGGTTGGCTCCACTGATGGAAAACAACCGCAAAAAAATCGAGTTGCTTAATTCGTTGCTCTTTACTTTCCCTGGAACACCAATCCTATACTATGGAGATGAAATAGGCATGGGCGATAATTTCTATCTGGGTGACCGGGATGGTGTACGTACGCCTATGCAATGGACGCCCGACAGGAATGCTGGTTTCTCACAGGCAAATCCGCAAAGATTATATTTACCTTTAATTTTGGATCCTCAGTATCATTATGAATCCGTTAACGTAGAACTTCAGACACGCAATTCTTCCTCACTACTTTGGTGGATGAAGCGGATTATCAGTACGCGCAAAAAATATAAAGCTTTCAGCCGTGGTGATATTAAATTCCTGAATTCTGAAAACTCCAAAGTACTGGCATTTACCCGTACTTATGAAGATGAAACCATGCTGGTAATTGCCAACCTTTCCCGCTTCCCGCAGCCGGTTGAGTTGGATTTAGACCAGTATAAAGGCTACCAGCCGGTGGAAATTTACAGCAATAACAAGTTCCCTGGTGTGAAGGATGGTACGCCTTATTTCTTTACGCTTGAGTCTTACAATTGTCAGAGTTTTGTGCTTAAGAAAACCCATCCTGAAATTGATCAGAATGTCGAACTTCCTCTTTTAAAGCTTGACAAATGGAAGGATCTTCTGGAACCGGCAAGTATAGAAAAACTGGAAAACAGCCTTTTGCCCAATTACCTGATGAAAATGAGATGGTTTGGAGGAAAGGGTAAAGGAATGCTGGGAATCAAAGTGGTTACGCATGCATCGATTCCGCTGGGCAGCAATCCGCCGGCTTTTATATTTCTCTTAGAAGTTTCCTATCAGGATGGTCTGCCGGAAATGTACCAGCTTCCGCTTGCCTATGGTAAGGAGCCATTTGCTTATCGCGTAAAAGAGAATTGTCCGCAGGCCGTAATTTCATTGATTCAGGTAGGAAATGAGGATGAGGGTGTTTTGTTTGATGCCATTTACGGACTCGAACTACAACAGGCTTTACTTGAAAATATGGGTAAAAACCATACACTGCCTGCTTACCGCAGTGAGATACATTTTTCTGGTAACAAGGATCTTAAACTGCATCTGAGCGAAACTGAAAAAATAAAGCCAAAAGTTCTTTCCGGTGAAATGAGTAATACTTCCATTACATACGATGGTAAGTACTTCTTTAAACTTTACCGCAAAGTAGACAGGGCTATCAATCCCGACATGGAAATAACGCATTTCCTGACCCATGAAGCCAAATTTAAAAATATCCCTGGTTTTGTAGGAGCAATAGAATGGAAGTACAATAAGGATTCAATGGTATTGGGCATGATGCAGGAACTGGTCAGCAACAGTACAGATGCATGGGCCAATATGCTCGACAGGCTGAACAGTTTTAATGAAAAAATACTGTTAGGCATTGATATTCCACTTCCCACCGAATTGCGCGGTACGCTTACTGATCCGGTTGGATACGAAGATGTCCCGGAGGCTTTTAAAGATCTTATTGACATTACCGTAGCTGAACAGGTATTGCTGCTTGGCCAGAGAACCGGTGAAA
>Ga0265797_10004869_pt1 | contig 20083 bp, 12 predicted proteins | sample P2T30metagenome_FD_192433 | JGI IMG/M metagenome (GOLD analysis project Ga0265797, IMG submission 192433) | Plant litter microbial communities from East Loma Ridge, Irvine, California - P2 T30 | ecosystem: Environmental > Terrestrial > Plant litter > Unclassified | place: USA: California...
TGCCGGCAGCGACTTGTGGGTGCGCGCATACTGCTCGTCGAGTTTCGCCAGCGCGCCCTCGTCCCAGCCGGCCGCCGGGCTGATCGCGATGTGGCCGGCAAAGAAACCAGGCGCCTTGTAGGCCGCTGCGATCGCGAACAACCCGCCCAACGAGCTGCCGCCGATGACGCGGCCGGCCTTGTCGCCGCGGAAGCGCGCTTCGACCAGCGGCGCCACTTCCTGCGTGATGAAGCCGAGGAAGGCGTCGGCCTTGCCCGAGTTCGCATCCAGGGCCGTAATCGTGTAGTCCTTCCTCCGCTCGACATCGTAGTTGGTGCCGGATAGGTAGGACAGGCCGACCATGATGAACTCGGGCGCCCGGTTATCGTAGATCAGGTTGCCGTAGGTGGAGACCAGCAGCGGCGTGTCCCAGTAGGCGTCGAGGTAGTACAGCACCGGGTAGGTCTTGCCCGGGTTGGCCGCGTAGCTCGACGGCAGGACCACCACCAGCTCGTATTGGCGGCCCGCCTTGGACTGGAGCGGCACGATCTGCGTGTTGTTCAGCACGAACTGCTTGTACTCGGACTGTGCGACGGCCGGGGCCGCGGTGCCCAGGCAGATTCCGGATACCGCCGCGAGTACGACCCATAGATGCTTGCCCATCGAAGTCTCCTTGTTATTAGTGATGGTTGGCTCAGCGCGGCAATTCGAACGCCGTGCCGGTAACGGTCAGGCGCGCCGTCACCGTCTTTGCGTCGCGCGGCTGGCCGCCGCCCAGGTACAGCGTGTAGACGCCGGGGACCACGCGGCGCTTGCCGGCCGCATCGACCGAGGACAGCGCGCGCGCATCCAGCGCCAGGCCGACCTTGGTACTGGCACCGGCCGCCAGGTGCACGCGGCTGAAACCGGCCAGGGTCGGGTTGGCCGCATCGCCCGGCTTGGCCAGGTAGAGCTGGACCACCTCGTCGCCGTCGCGTGCGCCACTGTTGGCCACTTCCACCGTCACGTTCACCGGCTGGCCGGCTGCGACCGAGGCCGCCGCCAGCGTCGGCGTGCGGTAGTCGAAGCGCGTGTAGCTCAAGCCGTGGCCGAACGGGTACAGCACCTCGCCCTTGAAGTAGCGGTAGGTGCGGCCTTCCATGCGGTAGTCGGGGAAAGGCGGCAGCTGGTCGGCCGATTTGTAGAAGGTCACCGGCAGGCGTCCGGCCGGGCTGTAGTCGCCGGCGATCAGGCCGGCCACCGCGTGACCGCCCTCGCCGCCGGGATACCAGGCCTGGACGATCGCGGGCACGTGCTTGTCGGCCCAGTTGACGGCAAGCGCGCTGCCGCTCATCAGCACCAGGACCACCGGCTTGCCGGTCGCGCTGACCCGCTCCAGCAATTGCTGCTGCGGCGCCGGCAAGTCCAGGCTGGTGCGGTCGCCGCCGGCGAAACCCGGCACCTGCAGCTTCAGTTCCTCGCCTTCCAGATTGGCATTCAGGCCGCCGACGAAGACCACCAGGTCGGCGCGTGCGGCCGCGTCGACCGCCTCGCGGCCGCTATCCACCGGCGGGCTCCAGACCAGCTTCTGGTTGCCGCGCGCGCCCTTCTGAAGCGCTTCAATGCGGATCGGATAGACCTGTCCGGCCTTCAGGTCCACCTTGCCGTAATCGATCGACGGCGAATCGGTGACGTCCCATGCATCCACGATCGGCTTACCGTCGAGCCACATGCGATAGGCGCCCGTGCTGACGAAGCGCAGGCGGTAGGCGCCGCTGGCAGGCGCCTTCAGGTAGCCGCTCCAGCGCAGCGCCGTGTTGCGCTTGCCGTCCTGCCATTCGACGCGCGCCACGGGTTCGACCTGGCTCAGCATCGGCGTCCCTTCGGGTACATTGCCGGCAAAGTGCTCGGCCTTCAGGCCTGGCGTGCGGCAGGCGGCGTCCACGCAAAAGGCGTCGGCGGGCACCGGGGGTTCGGCCGGACCGGCCAGGCCTGAACCTTCGGCGTAGATCACCTTCGCTTCGGGGTAGCGGGCGCGGATCCCGGCCAATACCGTCACCGGATGCGAGGGCTGGCCGTTGTAGTTGCCGACCAGGGCGTCGTCGCTGTCGGCATTCGGTCCGATCACGGCGATGGTGCGCGGCGCCCCCTTGAGCGGCAACAGGCCGTCGTTCTTCAGCAGCACCATCGATGCCTGCGCCATCTTCAGGGCCACGGCGCGGTGCGCCGGGGTGTCGTAGTCGGTGGCGCGGATGCCGGCGAAGGCCGGCTGCGGGTCGAACATGCCGAGCCGGATGCGGCCGGTGAACAGGCGCACCAGCGCGCGGTCGACCACGGCCTCGGGCAGCAGCCCCTGGCGCACGGACTTGACGATCGGTCCGGCCTCGGTCGTCATGCCGTTGCGGTAGTCGCCGCAGATCAGGTCCATGCCGGCCTTGAAGCCCACGGTCACCGCCTCCTCCGGCGTGGGGGTGTAATGCAGGCTGTCGGCGCGGTAGATATTGGCCGCGCCACCGCAATCCGAGACCACGAAGCCCTTGAAGCCCCAGGCCCGGCGCAGCGTGTTCTCCATCAGTTCCTCGCTGGCGCAGGCCGGGACGCCGTTCACCGCGTTGTAGGCGCACATCACCGATTGCACCTTGCCTTCGGTGACCGTGGCGCGGAAGGCCGGCAGGTAGGTATCTTCGAGGTCATGCGCGGACGGATGCACGTCTTCGCGGTGGCGGTTCGATTCCGGGCCGCTGTGCACGGCGAAGTGCTTGGCCGTGGCGATGGTCTTGAACACGGCCGGATCGTCGCCCTGCAGGCCGTGGATGAAGCCGACCGCCATGCGCGCGGTCAGGAAGGGGTCCTCGCCATAGGTTTCCTGGCCGCGGCCCCAGCGCGGGTCGCGGAAGATGTTGATGTTGGGCGACCAGACGGTCAGGCCGCGGTACCACTCGGTGCCGCCGTCGGGCGCGCGGCTTTGCAGGTACTTGGCACGGAATTCGGTGGCGATGACGTCGCCCGTTTGGCGCATCAGCGCCGGATCCCAGGTGGCCGCCATGCCGACGGCCTGGGGGAATACCGTGGCATAACCCGCGCGCGCCACGCCGTGCAGGCCTTCGTTCCACCAATTGTAGGCCGGGACGCCCAGGCGGGGAATGGCCGGCGCGGCGTTGCCGAGCTGGGCTGCCTTTTCTTCGAGCGTCATGTGCGCGACCAGGTCGGTGGCGCGGGCTTCGGCCGGACGCTGCGGGTCGAGCCAGGCGCAGGTGGTGGCCTGGCAGGCATTTGACGCTGGCTGCGCCTGGGCGGGGCCGGCTGGCAGCAGCGCGGCGGCCAGCGCAACCGCGAGCGCCGTGCTGGCGCCGAATGCCGGGGTATCGAATCTTGTCATCGAACGTCTCCGTTTTTCGTGTTATCGCTAACAACTTTTGTTATGGATTCTCCTGATGCGGGGAAATCCTATCACGGAAACGCTTGTGTTATCGCTAACGCATCGGATGCAGTCTGCATGGGCGGCGGCACCCGACGCTGGCGCCGTCGCGTACAAGCCGCTCGGGCGGCGCGGCTTCTCAGCGCTGTGGCATCACCTCCAGCGGCACGCCGCCACGCACCGCGCGCAGAGTCACCAGCTTGACCGGTTCCAGCGCATTCTCCTTCTTCCCATCGGTAGTCACTGCCAGCGCAATGGTGTTCTCACCGTTCGGATCCAGGATCCCAGGCGGAATCACGAACACGCGCTGCGGCCCGATGTGGGCGATGAACTGGCCCATGTTCCAGCCGTTCACGAAGATGAGCGCGCGGTTCTCGCGGTCCGAACGCGGCTGGCTGGTGTCGCCGAAGGCCAGGCCGAGCTGGATGTCGTGGCCCCTGGGCAGGTCGAGCCTGACCTGGGTGCGCAGCCAGTAGGTGCCCGGCGCCGGCGGCGCGTCGCCCGGCCCGGCGGCCTGCCAGCCGGCGCCCGCGTCCGCGCCCGAAGGCAGGTGCCAGCCCTCGCGCTCGCCGTACAGGCCGCCATTGTTCAGCGGACCGCGCAGTTTGTCGGCGATGTCCTCGCCGCCGCGGTTGCCCTGGATGCGCCATTCGATCGGCACCGCAAAGCGCCGTCCGCCCTTGCTGCCCAGCGAGGCCGAGATCAGGCCGCGCGCCTCGCGGTGGGCGTCGTCGGCCATCAGGTCCCAGTTGTGCGAGTTGTTGCGCACCATGACGGCGATCACGTGTTTGCCCGGCGCCAGGTCCTTGAAGCTGAACTTGATGCTGTCGGTGGTTTCCGGGAACTGGCGGCCGGTGTCGAGGTCCTGCTGGCCGAGAAAGCGCCCGTCGACCCAGACCTGGATCATGCCCCCGCCGCCACCGCCGTAGAACAGGTCGAGCTGGTTGGCCTTCATATCCTTGATGTCGACGTGGCCGCGGTACCAGACGTCGCCGTGGTGGAAGCCGTAGTCGCTCATCGCCAGCGTCGGCTGGCCGCGTTCCGGCAGGGTCCAGGTCTGGGCGGCCGAGGCGCGGTTGTCGGCCTTGATCCAGGCGCTGTCATCAAAAGCCGGCTGGGCGTCAAGGCTGTCCATGCGGCGGGTCCAGGCCAGCTTGGCCAGGTCGGGCAAGGCGAACGCCTCCGGCCCCTTGACCACGCCCGTGCGCATGCTGCCGTCCGGCTGCGGCGTTGCGCTCAAGCCGACGCCGTTGAAGCTGAGCGACGTGAAGGCCGGTCCCCACAGCTCCAGCGCGCTGTCCTCGCTGGTGTCGCCGCTCAGGCGCAGGATGCCGCCTTCGAGCTTCGCAGAGCGCAGCATCGCGCCGCCAAATTGCAGCATGCGGCCGGCGCCGGTGTCCGCCATCCAGAAGCGCTGGCTGGTCTTTTCATCCGCGAGCAGCAGCAGGAGCGGTGCGCGGCCACCGCCGCTGATGCGCACGCGGGCCAGGCCGGTGTGCGTGTAAGAGAGGCGGAGGTCGCCCTTGGCGGCGTCGAACGACGATTGTACCTGCCCCGCTAGCACTTCCACGCGAGGGGCAGCGGCATAACGCAGCACCGTCTCGCCCGCCTCGCCGTCGCGTCCCTGCAGCAGCACGATGTCGCGCTCGCCGTTGCCCATCTGCGCCTGCAGTTCCGACGTCGAATACACCAGGTGCTGGCGCTGCAGGTCGACGCCGGCCAGCAGCATCTTGGCGTCCTGGCCGCGCAAAACTGATGCGATCGTGTAGCTGCCGTCGCGCGTGCTCAGGTCAAAGCTGAAACGGTCTTCGCTGGGCGCGTCGGTCCGCGCATGCACCGCAAACAGCACGTGGCTGCCCAGCGCATTGTTGACGTTGTGGTAGAGCTTGACCTTGTCGGACGTGGTCTTGATCGGCGTGCCCTTGTCCATCTGCGCCAGCACCGGTTCGGCTGCCTGCACGAACATGCCCTGCTGCTTCAGCGCCAGCGCCTTGGGCCGCAGGCCGCGGTCTTCGGAGATCGGCGCGCCGTAGTCGTAGGAGGTGTAGACGATCGGTCCCGGCAGCCAGCCCCAGGACGTGCCGCCAAAGGCCATGTACAGGTTGTGGATCGTGATCCGGTTCATCAGATTGGTGCCGTAGGTCACGCGCTGGTAGCCCGGTCCCTGGCGCACGGCGGTGCAGTTGTAGGTGCCGTTGCTGCCCCAGTAGTCGAACCAGCCGGATCCGAGTTCGGCAGCGAAGCCCGGCGTGTTGGGCGAGGTGAGCGAGCCGGCCTTCGGGCCCGGATTCGCATAGATGCCCCAGTCGGGCGCGCGCGCCGGGCCGGACGGATCGGAATGCACATTGCAGGTGCCGCCCGGGTAGCCGTCGAAGGCGTACAGGTCGGTCGGCCCCTGGTTGGCCCAGGCCGCGCTCGAATCCTTCGGCGCCCAGTCGGGCAGGCGGCCGGCCGCGTTGTGGAACACCGGGACCGTGATGCCGTCCGCACGCACTTTCTTTTCCAGGTGCTGCATCGCGCGCACGTGCTTCGGTTCGACCTTGCCCAGTTCGTTCTCGAGCTGGTAGGCGATCACATTGCCGCCGCCGTCCGTCGCCTGGTGGCGCGCGATGATGGCGTTGATCTGCCCGATCCACTCGTCGGCCGCGGCCAGGTAAACCGGGTCGTCGGTGCGCGCTTCGGCGCGGTTGCGGAACAGCCAGCCCGGGAAGCCGCCGCCGGACAGCTCCGCGTTCACGTAGGGCCCCGGACGGGCGATGATGTACATGCCCTCTTCTTCCGCGATGCGCAGCAGGAGGTCCATGTCGCGGATGCCCGTGAAGTCGTAGACGCCCGGTTTGGGCGAGTGATAGGCCCAGTCGAAGTAGAAGGAGATGCCGTTGAAGCCGAGCGCCTTCATCTTCTGGATCACGTCGCGCCACAGGGCCGGGTTCGGCAGGCGGAAGGGGTGGATCTCGCCCGACCAGACGACGATGCGCTTGCCGTCGACCATAAGCGAGTACTGGTCCCAGGTGACCTTCTTCGGCTTGCCGCGCGCCTGGCTTGCGACACGCGCCAAGGCCGGGCTGGGCGCGGCGGCTTTCGCTTGCGCCGGTGCGCTGTCCGAGGCTTGCGGGATGCCGAGTTCCTGCGCGCCCGCGGCACCGAGAACGGCCAGCGCAACAAGCGCCGTGAGCCTTGCCAGCGGACGGGCGATGGGTGGACGGGCGGATGGCGGCGCGAGGGGCGGCATGGAACGGGTCACCGGCGAGTCTCCTTTGATCGATATTGGTCGCGTATTGTCGCCGCGATGCCCAGTCTGTTGGCGAAATGCCATGCAAGTGCTCAACAACGTGATTATTCACCGCATCTAGGGTAACGCTACCATCCACCCGGCCTGATGGCGGCTACCATCAAAGCGTCAAGACAGCCAGGCGCCGTCCTGACTCCGCAAGTCAAGTTGTGATCCACCGTACAAATAAAACAATGGAGACATCGAACAATGCGAACTACCCCGCACTACCCACGCCCGCTCACCCGCCGCACCCTCGTCAGCCTGGGCGTGCTGGCCATGCTGGCCTCGATGCAGGCCCAGGCCCAGGAAACCGCGCCCGCCGCGGCCGAGCCCACCTCGCAGCAGGCCGCGCAGCAAACTGAGGCGCCGCCGCCGCAAGCCGGCTCCAGCGCCGCACAGGCCAACGCCACCAGCGCGACCGCTTCCACCGACGCCACCGTCGTCGTCACCGGTTTCCGCGCCAGCCTGAACAGCGCCCTGAACACCAAGAAGAACTCGGACGGCATCGTCGACGTGATCAAGGCCGAGGACATTGCCAAGTTCCCGGACGCGAACCTGGCCGAGTCGCTGCAGCGCGTGCCCGGCGTGGCGCTGGCGCGCGGCGACGGCGGCGAGGGCAAGCAGATCACCGTGCGCGGCCTGAACGCCGGCTTCACGCGCGTGCGCATCAACGGCATCGAAGGCGTGGCGGCCACCGGCGCGTCCGACATCAATGGCAGCACCAACCGCGGCCGCGGCTTCGACTTTTCCGTGTTCGCCTCCGAGCTGTTCAACAGCCTGGAAGTGCGCAAGACCTCGGAAGCCGCCGTCGAGGAAGGCTCGCTGGGCGCTACGGTCGATTTGCGCACCGCGCGTCCGTTCGACTACAAGGGCCGCACCATCAGCATCGGCGGCCAGGAGATGCACAACTCCCTGTCCGGCAAGACCCAGCCGCGCATCACCGCGCTGGTGTCGGACCGCTGGGACACCGGCTACGGCAAGGTCGGCGCCCTGCTCTCGGGCGCCTTCCAGAAGCGGCGCGCCACCGAAGAAGGTTACGAGGCGGTCGAGATCCTCAGCGCCAACAACGACGGCGGCTTCTGCTCGCCAGTGGGCGTGCGGCCGCAGAACCCGGGCAACGATGCGATCAAGGGCATCACCGCCACCACCTGCGGCACCGGCATGCCGCGCGCGACCGACCCGGCGGCCTACAACGCCGTGATGGGCCGCACCGACAACTACGGCGGCACCGTCGCCACCCCGGCCGCCGGCTCGGGCGCGTTTGCCCCGAGGATCCCGCGCTTCCGCCGCTCGCAGACCGACTACGAGCGCACCGGCATCACCAACAGCTACCAGTGGCGCAACGCGGACAGCGAGCTGAATCTCGACCTCATGTACGGCAAGTTCGCCAACAAGCGCTACGACAACTACATCTCGGCGGTCTCGTTCGGCCGCAACCTGGGCTCGAACGGCAAGCCGCAGACCTCGATCCTGGACGCCCACTTCGACGACAACGGCAGCTGGGACTACGGCAAGTTCAACGGCGTCGACGTGCGCTCGGAAGGCCTGCTGGACGTCTACACGACCAAGTTCCGCCAGCACGTGCTGTCCGGTACCCACAAGTTCAGCGACACGCTGAAGCTCGACTTCATGGCCGGTAACTCGAACTCGAACCTGAACGAGCCGATGCGCGCCACCGTGCAGTTCGACGCGCCCAACGTGAACGGCTTCTCCTGGGACTTCCGCAACAACCGCAACGTGCCCGAGCTGAACTTCGGCATGGACGTCTCGAACCCGAACAACTTCCAGTTCAACAACCAGGATGCCGCCGGCAACGTGCGCGGCATGTTCGTCGGCCGCTACCTGGACACCACCAACAAGCTGGAAACCAAGGCCGCCAACCTGCACTGGGAATTGAACGACCACTTGACCACCCACTTCGGCATCTCCCGGCGCAAGAACATCTGGACCAACTACGAGATCGGCAACAGCGCCAACGGCCTGCCGCTGCCGGCCGGCGTGACCATGGCCGACATCTCGCGCCAGATCAGCGGCTTCGGCTCGGGCCTGGGCGGCAGCAACGTGCCTTCGTCCTGGGCCGCGGTCGACCTGAACAAGTTCCTGGGCGTGTACAACATCGAGTGCCACTGCAGCGCGGTGCCGGGCTCGGAATACAACTACCTGGCCCAGACCAACCGCGGCGTGGAAGAGAAGATCGACGCGCTGTACGGCATGGTCGACTTCAACTACGACCTGGGCGGCATCACATGGCGCGGCAACGTCGGCGTGCGCGGCGCCGAGACCAAGGCGACGTCGATGGCGATGATCAACGTGCAGGGCCAGCTGCAGCCGAACAGCGGCACCAAGAAATACCGCGACTGGCTGCCGGCGTTCAACTTGACCGCGCAATTGCCGAAAGACGTGTTCCTGCGCTTCTCGGCCGGCAAGACGCTGTCGCGCCCCGAGTATACCGACCTGGCCCCGAACGCCACCGTGTCGCCGATCTCGCAATCGGTTTCGATCGGCAACCCGAATCTGGACCCGATCCGCGCCAAGACCTACGACCTGCAGGCGGAGTGGTACTACGCCAAGAACGCAATGATCTCGCTCGGGCACTTCCGCAAGGACATCGGCAGCTTCATCCAGACCGTCAACGAGCGCGTGCCCTACAACACGCTCGGCCTGCCGAACGAACTCCTGATCCTGAACGGCTGCTCGCTGACCGGCGCGCCCATCTGCCAGACCCTGCCGACCACGGAGGTCAACGTCAGCCGCAAGGTCAACACCGCCGGCGGCCCGCTGAAAGGCTATGAATTCAACCTGCAGGCGCCGTTCAGCTTCCTGCCCGGCATGTGGAGCAACTTCGGCCTGCTGGCCAACGCCACCCGCGTCAAGTCGCGCATCACCTACATCACCCGTGTCGACAACCCGGCGACCGCGGCCAACGAGCAGCTCACCCAGGTGGCCGACTTCACCGGCCTGTCGCCGCGCACGCACAACCTCACGCTGTACTACGAGGATGCCAAGTTCAGCGCGCGTGTCTCGGCCGCGCACCGCTCCAGCTATATCCTGGCGGTGCTGGGCGACGTCGCCGGCCACGACTACACCATGGTCGACGGTTCGACCAACATCGACTTCAGCATGTCGTACAACCTGACGCCGGCGCTGCGCCTGTCGGTCGAGGGCCAGAACCTGAACGACACGCCGCTGCGCTACGGCCGCGACACCCAGCGCAACGACACGCTGCTGTACGTGCATTCGGGCCGCACCTTCGTGGTGGGGCTGAACTACAAATATTGATCCCGGCGTCAAGCGAGCCGCGCGCGCACCCGCGGCAAGTGCCGGTCACTGACCGGCACCGCGCTCCCGCAGCGCAGCAGCACCCTGCGCAGGCCGTCGCTCCCGGTATGCAAGCCGGTCATCTGGTCGGCCCGCACCAGTGCGCTGCGGTGCACGCGCACGAACATCGCCGGATCCAGGTGCCGCTCGAGGGTGCCGATCGGCACCCGGTGAAGCAGGCGGCGGCCCTGCATGTGCAGCTCGACGTAGTTCCCGGCCGCCTCGATCCAAAAAACCTCGTCCAGCCGTACGCAATCGATGCGGCCGACCGAGCGCACGTTCAGCTGAGCCAGGTAGGCAGGCGCCGCCCCGGTCCCGGCCGCCGCCCAGTCGCGCAATGCGTTGGCGTGGGCCGCAAGCTGGCGCTGCTCGATCAGTGTCGCGGCGCGCGCCAGCGCACGCGCCAGGTCCTCGTCGTCGACCGGTTTCAGCAAGTAATCGAGGGCGTGCACGGCAAAGGCCTCCAGTGCGTGCGCGTCATGCGCGGTGACGAACACGATCAGCGGAGGCTGGGCGTCAAGCGCGAGCGCGCGCGCCAGTTCGAGCCCGGATTCGAAGTGCATGTGGATATCGAGCAGGACCAGGTCGACCGCTTGGGCATGAAGGAAGGCCCGGGCCGCCGCCGCGTCGGCGCATTCGCCCGCGAGCAGCCAGCCGGGGTGGGCGGCCAGGGCATGGCGCAGGTTGATACGGCCCGGTTCCTCGTCGTCGACGATCAGCACCCGCCCGGCGTCCCGCGTCATGCCGCCACCTCGAACCCGCCTGCTTCCATCGGCATGCGGATCTCGACCACAAAGCGCTCCCCGTCCGGCGCCGCCTGCATCTGCGCGGCATTGCCGTAGGCGGTCTGCAGGCGCGCCCGCACGTTGCGCAGGCCGGTGCCGGCACCGGGATTGGCCGGCGCCGTGCTTACCAGTGGATTGACGATGCGGATGTGCAGCCTGTCGCCCACGGCCGTGAACGCGATGTGGACGTCGAGCCCCCCGGCCTGGCGGTCCAGGCCGTGACGCAGCGCATTCTCGACCAGCGGCTGCAGCAGCAAGGGTGGACAGTCGGCGCCGAGCACCTCCCCGCTGTCGCCCTCGATCCGCACCTGCAGGCGGTCGCGGTAGCGCAGGCGCTGCAGCGCCAGGTAGTCGCGCGTGAACCTGAGCTCATCGGCCAGCGCCACCGATTCCCGTTCGCCGGATGCCAGCGCATAACGCAGCAGGTCGCTGAGCTGGCGGATGCCCTTCAGTGCCAGCGCGCGGTCGTCCTCGCGCACCAGCGCACTGATCGCGTTGAGCGCATTGAACATGAAGTGGGGCTCGAGCTGGCCGCGCAGGATCTGCAGGCGCAGGCCCAGGTTGTCGCGCTCGGCCTGCAGCCAGGCGCGCTCGCGCTCGCGGTGGCGGCGCCAGACGCACAGGGCGACCACCGCGACGTAGGTGCCGCTGGTCCAGGCCAGTTCGGTGAACCAGTCGAAGCGCCGCATCTCCAGCACGCGCGCCCAGGCCGAGGCCGGCGACAGCGTGCCGCCTTCGGCAAGCAGGTGGTGCGCCGCGATGAACAGGAGCTCGGCGGGCAGGAACAGCAGCAGGACGGCCAGGTAGCCGCCGACAACACGTGGCGCACTCACGAAGCAGTCCGGCCAGCGGCGGTTCAACAGGTGCAGGACGATGCCGAGCAGGCAGGGCGGCACGTGGTCCCAGCACCAGCCCTTGAACAGGTGCAGGAAGCCGACGTCGTCATGGCTGCGCATCGCATCGCTGTAGGAACCGATGGCGCCCACCAGGCTCAGCGCGAGCCAGAACAGCGCATTCGACGCGACGATGCGGACACTTTGCGGAACTGCGGGCGAAAGCCATGGGCGGGTGGTCGATCTCATGGCGGCGCAGTATAGCAGCGCCACCGGGGCGGGTGAACTGGGCCGCCGGGCCCCTCGTCCCATTGTTGAACACTTTGGTCACAGACGCGATCCCCGCCGAATGCGCGTGGCTATACTCGCTGCTTCCATACCCCGCCACCACCCGATACCCCAGCCATCGCCATTCCATGAAAGCCGCGTTCCCGTTCGCCGTCCTCCCCCTGTCCCTGCTCGCCGCCGGCGCTTGCGCCCAGCAGGCGCCCGATGAAAAACCAATCGCCATGCAGCAGGTCGAAGTGCGCGGCCCCGGCGCCGTCCAGCAGCGCCGCGACGACACCCTCGGCCGGATCGTGGTGGGCCGCGAGGACCTGCAACGCTACGGCGACACCAGCCTGTCCGGTGCCCTGAAGCGCCAGCCCGGCATCAGCGTGGTCGGCAGCGAGATCCGCATGCGCGGCCTGGGTGCCGGCTACACCCAGATCCTGGTCGACGGCGACCCGGCCCCGAGCGGCTTCGCCATCGACACCCTGTCCCCGGACATGATCGAGCGCATCGAGATCCAGCGCAGCGCCCAGGTTGATGCCAGCGCGCAGGCAGTAGCCGGGTCGATCAACATCGTGCTGCGCAAGACCGGCGGCGCGCCACGCCGCACGCTCAAGCTCGGCGCCCGGCAACAGAACGGCGCCACCAGCCCGAACGCCACGCTGCAATGGACCGGCAAGGGGGAGCGCGCCAGCTACGGCCTCAGCGCGACGCTGGACGAGTCGCGCCTGCGCGAGCAGCCGACCATCGACGAGCGCACGGTCGACGCCGGTGCCAGCGCGCTGCGCCGCTTCGCGGAGCAGGACGACAACCGCGTGCGCAAGCTCAGCCTGGCTCCGCGCATGGACCTCAAGCTGGCCGGCGGCGACACCGTCACCTGGCTAGGCCTGGCCGACCTGGCGCGCCAGGATGTGCGCAGCCGCCAGCTCGAGACCACGCTGCAGGGCGCGCCCACTGCCTCCCCCGACTCGAACTGGCGCGGCCTGTACGACAGCTGGCTGCTCAAGACCGACCTGGGCTGGTCGCACCGCATGGACGCCGCGCGCCTGACGCTCAAGGTCGGCCTGGAAGCCAACGGCCGTGATGGCGATTACGGTTTCCACGGCATCGACGCCGCCGGCATTCCCTGGCTGAACCGTGCCGTCGATTCGGGCGCCTACGAGCGCCGCGCCAGCACCAGCGGTAAATACACGCGCCCGCTGGCGGCCGGCCACGACATCGCCGTCGGCTGGGATGGCGCCGCCACCCGTCGCGGCGAGACACGCCTGCAGCGCGACACGGGCCCCGATGCGCTGCCCTTCTACACGCTGGACCAGGACTACGCCGCCACCGTCGGCCGCATGGCCCTGTACGCCCAGGACGAATGGACCGTGACCGAACGCCTGCAAGCCTATCTCGGGCTGCGCTGGGAAGGCCTGGACACGCGCACCCGCGGCCGCGCCTTCGCCGGCGCCTCGACCGCCGCACGGGTCTGGAGCCCGGTCGCGCAGGTGGTGTGGAAGCTCCCCGACAGCACGCGCAACCAGCTGCGCGTGTCGCTGGCGCGCACCTACAAGGCGCCGCAACCGCGCGAGCTGGTGCCGCGCCGCTACACGGTCAACAACGACAACGGCCCGGCCAGCCCCGACTACCAGGGCAACCCGCTGCTGCGCCCCGAACTGGCTTGGGGCCTGGATGCCGCGCTGGAATCCTATTTCGCGCGCGACGCCATGCTCAGCGTCTCGGGCTATGCGCGCCGCATCCGCGACGTCGTGCTGCTGAATATATGGGAAGAGAACGGCACCTGGGTCAGCACCCCGGCCAACGGCGGACACGCCAGCGTGCAAAGTGTCGAACTCGATGCGCGCCTGCCGTTGCCGACCGCGCCGGGCCGTACCGCCTTTGAAGCGCGCGCCAACCTCGCGCGCAACTGGTCGCAGGTCGACGGCCTCCCCCGCCCCGACAACCGCCTGGCCAGCCAGGCCCCGCTGACCGCCAACCTCGGCCTGGACGCGCGCCTGCCCGGCGGTGCCGGCGCGGGCGCCAACTTCCACCTCGTCAAGGGCTGGAACGCGCGCACCGCGCAGGCGCTGCTCGAGACCACGGGCGTGCTGCGCGAACTGGAAGCCTATGCGGCATGGCGTTCTGCCGGCGGCCAGTGGCGCCTGACGCTGTCCGACCTGCTGCACCAGACCCGCCGCAGCGGCCAGGTCTACGACGACGGCAGCAGCGCCAGCGCGCGCCTGACCACCACCCCGCAGCGCGCGGGGATCCGATTGCAGTACGAGGCCGCGCTGTGAGCCCGGCACCGCGCGAACCCGGCATCGACCTGCTGCGTGCGCTGGCCATCCTCACCGTCATGCTGTACCACATCACCAGCCACGGCATCGCGATGCCGGCGCTGGTCGAACAGGGCTGGATGGGCGTCGACCTGTTCTTCGTCCTCAGCGGCTACCTGATCGGCTGGCAGCTGCTGCGCGGCTACGCGCATGGGACGCCGCCGCGCTGGGGCGACTTCATGCTGGGCCGCGCGCTGCGTATCCTGCCGGCCTACTACGCGGTGCTGGCGCTGTACGTGCTGCTACCGGGCGCGCGCGAGGGCGGCGGGCTGCAGCCGCTGTGGAAGTTCGTCACCTTCACGTTCAACCTGTGGCCCGACTGGGAACAGGGTGCGGCCTTTTCGCACGCCTGGTCGCTGTGCGTGGAAGAGCACTTTTATTGGCTGCTGCCGCCGGTGCTGTGGCTGCTGGCGCGGCGGCCGGGCGTGCTGCCGATCGCGTTGACGGCGGCCGCCATCGTCGCCGGCGGCATGCTGCTGCGCGGCTGGCTGTGGCAGGCCAAAGTGGTGCCGTACCTGGCAAGCGGGGATGCCGCCGCTGCCATGGACGGCTTCGTATCAAACATCTACGACCCGACATGGACGCGCCTGGACGGCCTGCTAGCCGGCGTCCTGCTGGCGGCGGTGCGCGCTTTCCGGCCCGGCTGGTGGGCACGGCTCCTGCGCCATCCGTGGCTGCTGCTGGGTGCGGGAGTGGCCCTGCTGGCCGCCAGCACACGAACCCCGCTGGACGGCCTGCCGGGCAGCGTGGCGCTGTTCCCGCTGATCGCGCTCGGGTGCGCCTGCCTGCTGGCGGGGGTCCTGAGCCCGGCCACGCCGATCGGACGCAGGCCGCTGCCGGGCGTGCGCCCGCTGGCCACGCTAGCGTTCAGCCTCTACCTGACGCACAAGCAGGTGTACGCCTGGCTCGACGGCCTGCTGCCGGGCCTGGGACAGCGTGCGCCGCTGGCGGCGCTGCCGGTCTACATCGCCGCGTCGATCGGTGCGGCGGCGCTGCTCTACCTGGCCGTGGAGCGGCCCGGCCTGCGCCTGCGCGCCCGGCTGTGCCCCCGCATTCCTGCAGCTTGTCCGGCGAATCGTGCAGCCTGTCACAAACCCGGTTCCTGACGCCTGATTTCGAACCTACAATGGAATTACTCTAACAAAACCGGGGGAATGACCATGCGCCAACTGACTCTCATCGCCGCCCTGCTGCTCGCCACCAGTGCCCACGCCAGCGACCAGGCCCGCAGCACGCCGCCCTTCACCGCCATCGACATGCAGGGCGCCATCAGCCTGACCGTCGACACCGGTCCGAAGCAATCGCTGGCGCTCACCGGCAGCGACAAGTTCATCAACGGGGTGTCGACCGAGGTCGTGAACGGCGTGCTGCGCATCCGCATGAAGGACGAGGAACTGAACCGCAAGCATGGCGAGCAGCGCATCGCCATCACGGTGCCCGAACTGCGCGCGTTGACCGTCGAAGGCGCCGGCGCCATCAAGCTCAACAACATCCGCGGCCCGCGCCTGGACGTCGACTACCAGGGGGCCGGCAAGATGGACATCAACGGCGCCGTGAAGAGCTTCCGGATGAAGGCCGAGGGTGTGGGTCAGGTCGATACCCGCAAGCTGATCGCCGACGATGTGAACGTCGACTTCCAGGGTGTCGGCGGTGTGAGCGTGTATGCGAAACACCGGCTCGACGCCACCGTGCAGGGCATGGGCAGCCTGACTTACTACGGCAGGCCGCAGATCGTCAACAAGAGCGCGGAAGGCCTGGGCAAGGTCGGCGCCGGGGACTGAGGAAGGGGCTCAGGCGGGCGCCATCGGCGGCCCTTCCTGGGCCATCTGGTGATCGACCAACATCCGGTTGATGGTGCCGGGTGCGTCGAGCTCGCGCCCTGCCAGCTCGCGCAGCTCGGCGGACGCCAGGCCCGCCAGCATTCCCTCGCGCAGCGCATCGGCTTCGGCCGGCCGTCCCAGGCCGCGCAGCACGGCCATCGCCAGGCGCACGTCGCGGGTCAGGTTCATCAGTTCTCCCGCCAGGCGCGGCGCCTTGCGGTCGGGCGGCAGCAGGGGCATGTGCGCGGCCGTGTCGTTGACCGGCGCCAGCATGTCCAGCGGCTCGCCGCGGTAGCGGTCGGCCAGCGCGAAATCCCCGGTTTCGACCATGGCCGGCAGCGCGCGCCAGGCCCTACGCCGCGCCAGTTCGGGCTGGACTGCTTCCAGGCGCACGAACAGCTCGCGGGTCGAGCATGCATCCTCCAGGATATCGTTCATGTCGATGATGAGCGCATAGCGCGCCAGGCGCCGGTACTCGGGGATATCCTCGCCTTCGGCAGCGCCGCGGTCGAAATACAGGTCGCCGGCCAGCAACTGCGCCACCTGCGCGTCACGCGCCTCGGCCAGCGCGGCGCGGGCCGGCGCGAAATCCTCGATCAGGAACTGCCACTCAAGCATGACGATGAACAGCGAGCGCCGCGCCGGCACGTCCGACAGCGCGGCTTCGGCGAACAGCTGCAACAGGAGCGCCAGTGCCTCCGCGTAGCGCCCCACACCGCGCAGGCCGATCAATTCTTTCACGCGCTCGTCGAACTCGTTCATGCCGGCCTCCTCGAAAACCATCATGGTAACAAGCGCAAAGCGCCAAAGATGCGTGCTTTGTCACGCGCTTTCCGCCGTGCCCGCCCCCGGCCGCCCGGCACGTCCTCGCGCGGAGAACATGCTGCCCTGCGCCGGCACGACGGGCGCGAAGCGCAGGAAGCCGGTGTCGGCGACCATGTCGTCGTACACCGCCTCCATCCCGCCGCGCATGAAGTAGCTCTCGTGCCAGAAGCCCGTGCCGCCGGCATCGTGCAGGAACTGCTTCCACCACACGCGGTGCGGCTCGGAGCGCGCCCAGGCTTCCAGGCTGTCGAAATCGCGCCAATACTGGCGCATGCCCAGGTGCGGCGGGAACAATGAATACAGCATGGTTTCGTGCAACAACAGGCCATCCGGACTGGCCGCCACCGAGCGCGAGATCTTCGGGCCAAAGCCGAACAGTGTCTTGAGGCCGGCCAGCGTTTTCACGCGCATGCCGAGGTAGATCACGACCAGGTCCGGATAGGCGGACAGGTCGACTGTGCGTCGCTGGACATTGATTGCCATGCTGGGGCTCCGTATCGAGACATGCGGTGCGCCCACGATAGCAGAGTCGCGGCCGTGGACGCAGGGATTTTACGGCACCCGCTCCAGCAACTGCCGGGCCAGCAACCCGGCCTGCGGCGTCAGCGCCGCGAAGTCGCGCGCGCACAGGTAGACCCGGCGCGTGGCCCAGCTCTCCGCCAGCGGCACGATGGCCAGGTCGCGGCCCAGGGTGCCGGCGACCGCCTTGGACAGGATCGAGATGCCGATGCCGGCTTCGACATGCATCGCCAGGTGCTCGGTGTTGCGCAGCTGGATGCGGTAGTCGAGCTGGCGTCCCAGGCGCGAGGCGCGCTCGGCCAGGTGCAGCGCCAGCGCGCTGTCGGCGATGCCGACGATGGGCTCGCCGAGGATGTCGGCAAAGGCGACCGTGTCCTGCCCGGCCAGCCGGTGCCGGCGGTTGGCGAGCACCACCAGCTGGTCGGTCACCAGCAGGTGCGTCTGCAGCATGCCCAGGTCCGTGCTGTCCGCCACGATGCCGAGGTCGGCGCGCTGCTGTCCCACCGCCTGCACGATGTCGGGGCTGGTCCGTTCATCGAGGTCGATCGACAGGTCCGGGTGGTCCGCCAGGAAGCGGCACAGCTCACCCGGCAGGAAGGTCGCGATGGCGGCCGTGTTGGACCACAGCCTGACGCGGCCCTTCAGGCCTGCGGCGTAGGTGCGCAGTTCGCCGCGCATCTGTTCGACCTGGCCCAGGATGGCGCGCGCGTGCCGCACCAGCGCCTCGCCGGCGGCGGTGGCGCGCACGCCGCGGCGGTTCCGTTCCAGCAGCGGCGCACCGAGCGCCTCCTCCATGCCGGCGATGCGCTCGCTCACGGATGCCAGCGCCAGGTGCATGGCGCGCGCGCCCTGGGTCAGGCTGCCGCACTCCACCACGGTCAGGAACAGCCTCATGTCGGTCAGGTCGAAGCGCATCGCAAACGATTCATGGTTTCGGAAATGCCGAAGTCTAGCACTGGAAATGCCAGATTGTGGCGGTGGCGGGCCGCGGCTACCATCGGCGGCATGACTACTTTGCTACTGACGTTTTCGGCGGGGCTCGTCGCCGGCGCGATGAACGCGCTGGCCGGCGGCGGTTCCTTCGTGAGCCTGCCGGCGCTGATCGCCGCCGGCGTACCGCCGGTGCTGGCGAACACCTCGAGCACGGTCGCGCTGTACCCGGGCGGGCTGGCCAGCGCCTGGGCCTACCGCGACGGCCTGGGCCCGGTGGGCGCGGTGCCGCTGCGCGCGCTGCTGGTGGCGACGCTGTGCGGCGGCCTGGCCGGCGCCGTGCTGCTGCTGCACACCTCGTCCGCCGCCTTTACCTTCGTGCTGCCCTGGCTGCTGCTGGTCGCATCGATCGCGCTCGCCTTCGGGCGCCGCATCGGCGAAGCCCTGCGTGCGCGCGTGAAGATCCACGCGCATGCGGTGCTGGCCGTGCAGTTCATGCTGGGCATCTACGGCGGTTATTTCGGCGGCGCGGTCGGCATCATGATGATGGCGATGTGGGGACTGCTCGACAAGCGCGAGCTGAAGCTCTTGAACGCGCCGCGCACGCTGCTGGTCAGCGCGGCGAATACCGTGGCGGTGCTCGCCTTCGTCGCCGCCGGCGCGGTGCGCTGGCCGGAGACCCTGGCCATGCTGCTTGGGGCCATCCTCGGCGGCTATGGCGGCGCCCGCCTCGGCCGCCGCGCGGCGCCTGGCCTGGTCCGCGCCGGCACGCTGCTGGCCACGGCCTGCATCACACTGGCCTTCTTCGTGAAGACCTACGCCCCCGCGCTGCTGCAGCACTAATCCGCCGCCGGCTCCCCGAAGTCCGGCGTTCCGTCCGCACGCCAATGGATCGCCTGCGCCCGCGTATGGCGGTTCGGGTCGTGCAGCGAATCGCCGGCGATCTCGCGGTAGTTGCGCGCGTGGTAGACCAGCACATCGGTCTTGCCGTCCGGCGTGGTCGTGAAGCTGTTGTGGCCCGGTCCCCACTGGCGGTTCGCGTCGCTGGACTTGAACACCGGTTGCGGCGACTTGGTCCAGGACCTCGTGTCCAGCAAGTCGGCATCCTCGCGCGCGGTGAGCAGGCCCATGGCGTAATTGGCGTCGGTGGCGCTGGCCGAATAGGTCAGGAACACGCGGCCGTTCTTGACCAGCACGGCCGGCGCCTCGTTCACCTCGTACTTGACCTTTTCCCAGGCGTACTCGGGTTTTGTGAGCAGCGTCGCCGGGCCGGTGATGGAGAGCGGGGTGTCCATCCTGGCGATGTATATATTAGTACCTTTGCTACCGTCCGGCGCGCGCTGGGTCCAGACCAGGTAGCGCTGGCCGCGGTGAACAAAAGTGGTGGCGTCCAGCGCGAAGGATTCCCAGCCCGTCTTCAGCTGGCCGCGTTCGATCCACTCGCCCTGGAACGGATCGGCGGACGCGTTTTCCAGCACGTGCAGGCGGATGTCCCACACGTGTTCACTGGGGGCGGCCGTGAAATAGATGAACCATTTGCCGTCGATGCGGTGCATCTCGGGTGCCCAGATGTGGGCGCCCATCGCGCCGCTGGCGTGCTTGCGCCAGACGACCTTGGCCTCGGCCTTGCCGAGATCGTCGAGTATGCGGGCGCGGCGGATCTCGATGCGGTCGTATTCGGGCACCGTGGCCGTGAAATAGTACCAGCCGTCGGGCTGCAGCGTGACGTGGGGGTCGGCGCGCTGCAGCACCAGCGGGTTGTGGAAGACCGGATAGGCGGCATGCACCGGGCCCAGTAGCAGGAAGCCGGCCGCC
>Ga0265797_10004870_pt1 | contig 20075 bp, 20 predicted proteins | sample P2T30metagenome_FD_192433 | JGI IMG/M metagenome (GOLD analysis project Ga0265797, IMG submission 192433) | Plant litter microbial communities from East Loma Ridge, Irvine, California - P2 T30 | ecosystem: Environmental > Terrestrial > Plant litter > Unclassified | place: USA: California...
CGTCGAGGACTTTTGTGCGGGCGTTGAGGAGGTTGTGGGATTTGTCGGCGCCCGAGGCGAGTTGGACGAGGGCGAGTTTGAGGGATTGTTTGAGGAGGGTGGACATGGTGGGGTGGTTGTGGTACTATGGAGGTTGTACAAGTACTGTGCCAATAAGAGGTAGGAGTGAGTGTTGTGGCTTCGCTGCGATGCAATCATGTGTTCTTGCGTAGGTTGTGTTGAAGCTGGAGCTGTGATGTCAGCCCCTCGGTTGCACTTGCCTGTCGGAGAATCGCGGGGTAGCTGTTGTATGGTTCTCGCGTGGACGGCGACCACGTCTTCACGTGAGGCTTGAAGAAGCATGATGATATATGAGTATTGTATGTCCTAGTATTTTGCGAATAATGTTCTTTGTACTCCAATTCTGCCTTCTTCTGGCAGTCTTTAGACCTTGCTCATCCTGACCTTTGCCAACACCATGGTCTGTTGTAGACAGTCAGTAGAAGAAACACCAGGGCCTCTATCGTAGTTTCTTCCAGCCTGCAACGAATTCGCATTGAGTGGGACGCGTCTTCGTGAAGAAAGACAGACTTGCTCGAGCACCTTTCTTGCGTATGTCGAACATTGTACGCCAGCGTGGCAGTAATCGCTCTGTCGACGTGAGCCCTCGGGATCCCCAGAGAGAGGCTGAGTAGCCATGGGCTGCGCGATCCGTTGGCCATGGCCTCAATTTCTCTCCTTCTTGAATATCAGGACATGCTCTTCGCCGCAAGGGAACCTCGATTCGTAATGTGGACGAGGAAATCTCGGGTGGCGCGCGTAGCACTTGCTCAATCTTTGGCATAGTTGCTGTTCTGCTGAGATCCAAGTCCGTGTACTTTAACGTATCAAGCTATCAGCCCATTGGAGCGAATAGCAAGCCCGGGCGTAGGAGGATCAATGTTAGATGGCGCCGTATCTGGTAGCAACGACTTCATCATGTAGACCAGATCACCAGCCTTAAAAGGTTTCTGCATGACGCGATCCTGATCAACACGTCAGTCTGGCCATCTGCAAGACGTTTCTTGTGAATACTTACTGCACCTGCCGCGATCGCCGTGTCGATCTGCTCTTTCCGAACATTTGCGGTCACAACTATGATGGGCAGTTGAGCTCCGGCGCGCGGACTTGTGTCAGCCATAGCTTGGCCCAGCAAGCCTTCTCCCGCCAGTTCTTTCTTGCGTATCATGCTTGTCGCAGCCAAGCCATCTAGGACAGGCATTTCCAAGTCCTGGCGTAAAGTCATTATTTGTTTGCCATGTTCGTGGATATATACAGCACTCACCATGAGCACCACATCAAAGGTATGCTCCTCCAACACCGCGAGGGCTTCCTGGCCGTGATTAGCTACTGTGACTGTGCAGCTAGCCCTCCTCAGTTGTCTGCTCAGCACTTCCTGGTTGATGAGGTTGTCTTCAACTAGCAAGACACGTAGCTGCGGTCTGGCCGGACCTTGGTGACTCCCGCTTCGCATGCTAGTGTCGAGCTTTGGGCGGTGTTCTACGCGGCGCGTCTTAACGTAAAAGCCAAACGTGGAGCCTCGACCTGCTTGCGACGATACGCCTATTTCGCCACCTTGCTTTTCCGTAAGGTTCTTGGATATGAACAAGCCCAATCCGCTGCCGCCGTACTTGATGTGAGTCTTGACGTTTGCTTGCCGGAAGCGTTCGAAGATCTTATGAATCTCCTTGTCTTGTAATCCGATGCCCGAGTCTTGCACCGTGAAGGTTAGGAACACTTCTTCTCCGTGTCCCCACTCGGGGCTGTTCGTCACGTCGCTATCCTGGTTGTTGTCATTGGCCCAGAACATGCTCTCTGGGAAGAACGCCCGTGGATCAGAAAGACTGGCGCCATAGCGGATGGAGATTAGGGGTGCCTGGCTAGACTTGACGAATTTGATCGCGTTGGTTAGCAGGTTGATAAATACCTGAGTCACTCGAGACGGGTCTAGGTAGAGGCGACTGATCCTTAGGCTGGTCAGAGACGTATCGGACTTGACATTGTATTGTATGCCATGGCTCTTCATTTCGGCTTCGAAAATGCTGACGATTGAGTCCACTAGTTTGGGGATTTTGACGGCGACCGGGGTGATGGACAGCAACATGGAATCCAGCTTGCTGAGAGTCAAGATGTCGTCAATAATCCGTTTCTGATGGTTGGCACATTGGAGGATGATTTTTGCGCTCTGCACATTTTCTTGGAGTGCGTCAAGGCATTCGACAGACAGGTTCGTAAGCTCTACCTCGTCCATGGAACTTGTAATAGCATCGGCGCAGTGTACTATGGCGCTGAGCGGGTTTCGCATCTGGAACATTACGTCAGCTATTGACTCGTTTCCGTACTGCAGTCCATAGTCTCCAAGCGGCCACTCAGCAGAAGGCGCAGAAATTGCTGCGTATGTGCTGTGCCTATTTGTGTTGCGTTGTTGTGATTGTAGGGGCTGAATGGTTTCACGTTGAGAACAAAGTGGCCAGTCGGACACTACCGCCTGCAATATAGAGTCTTACCTCATGCGACACTACGTCGATGAAAGCCTCTTGTTGTCGTTTGGCTTCTCTTGCTTCTGCCGCGAGCCGTGCTTCGAAGGTTTGAGCCCACTTCAGCCTCGAGATATCTGTTGTGCAAGCCATGACAGACTTCACTTGGCCTGTGTATGGGTCGCGGTAAGGAAACGCGAGAACCTGGATGTGCGCTGGCTCTGATTCGCCCGTAGGAGCCTGGAACGAGCGCTTGAGCCTGAACTCTGCTGTTATATGGTGATCTTCGCCAACGAGGAGCTTCTCAAAGACTTCGACAGCTTTTTGTCGGTCGTCGTCGTGATAGACGTCGAAAAAGGCATAGCGAGGCGCTTGGTCTTCAGCACTCATACCGCCGAGGTGATAATAGTGGTCGTTTGCCCACAGCATTTGACCGTCTAGTGATACGTGGCACATGCCCACTGAGGCGTGATCGATTAGGTGCCGCAGCTTGAGGTCGGAGAAGGCGAGATCGGCTTCGAGCTGCTCCTGCCGTTGCTTTGTAGATTCATGATCGACAGCACTTGTAATAATACTAGAGACCATGCGGTTCAGATCTCGCCCAAATTGCTGACAGAGCTCGTCATGTGGCCGGCAAGGATTCGTACCGCACACGAGGTAGCCGAAGAGACGGGCGCCAGAAGTTAGTGGCAATACAGCGATCTGAGTGGGAGGTATGCCCCATCCCTTCCATGAGACTGCGTCAAATCGAGCATCGTAGGGTATCATCATTGCCTCGGAGCCTGCCCTACGCATGTCAGGGATGACGCCCGCCTCGCTGTCTATATATGCGCTCTCCACGAGCAGTTCATGTCCTTCGGGGAGTCCGAACTGCCCCACCAGCTGCAATGGACTTGGACCAACGTCGGCCTCAAATTTATAAAGCATAGCCAGGGGTATGTCGTGAGGATCTGTCCCGAGCGTGGTCAGGATGTGGGTGAAGGCTGCGTCGACGGCTGAATTGGGGACTGCGGCGAGCTTATTCAGCAGAGACGTTCGGCGGTCGGAGATCTTTTGTGTTGTGACTTCGAATGTGGAGTTGTAAAAGCCTGACGGCTGCCCTACGGGTCCAATTGGCGTGAAAGAGCCCGAAAAGAAGGCTTCTTCTTGCCATCCTTTGCGTTCCACGACCAGAGGAACTGCAGACGAGTAATTCACGCCGGCGCCAGTGCGCCTACACTCATCGAAGTACGTGCCGATGTGTGGAAAGAGGTCTGGATAGCCGAGTTGGAACGTTGATCCCATCAGCATGGGATGTAGCTGAGCAGCCAAAGGGGCGTAGGCTTCATTGTAGATGGCCGTTAGGTTGGGTCCCCACCACAGACAGGCCGCGCGCGAGTCTGCGAGGACGAAGCCAGCGAAAAGTCGCAGAGTCGCACTCCATCCTTCCAAGGGCCCCAGCTCGGTGCGGGCCCAATCGGTCGTGCAAAAGAAGCGGACGTGCTCTGTCTGGGGAAGTTGTGCCGTCCAGTTGTCGTCGGCGGTGGTCATGCTCGATGGAGCAACGTCATCCTCATCGGGTGGCGGGGTCGCTTGTTGTTGCATGTGGACAGCCCGAGCACTTCAACAAGGAGCGATCGAGGCGTGCTCACGTCTGAGTGTGGGACAGGGACATCGTGATGGCCCCTTGACAACTCATCGAATGCCACTTTCGATCGCAACGCGACGGCGCTAATTCCGGGCTGTAGCGAATTGTGCGGTGCACCTTAACTTGACCGGCCAACCTCGACCTGCTGTGGCGGATCGCCCTCTCCATGTCGATCTCTTGTACCTTGCTAGCGCGGACGATCTCCGAGCATTGAAAGAGGTTCGTGTCTACCCACACCAGCACCAGGTGCCGCAAGAATTCGTGATCGATTACCTCAGCGAAGCTCTACCAACAAACACTACGATTACGTTGAAAGTAGAGCCTGGCTATCCTCAATATGTTTATGTATAGCTTTCTTACTCTATTCAAGTACTATTGAAGACAGACATGCTGTTATTTCGGGTTATATATACTTTGCCCTTTGTTGGTGGATTTGGCTGGTCGTATCGATCACAAATTCTTGCAGCACCTGGTGCCAGAAATACTCCGTTAAAATGCGTGAAGTGAGAATGTTCAGTGTAAAGTCAATCAACTGGGCTTGCATTCCAGATACTAAGACAGTTTCAACAACCCCATCGCAGTCTGCACCTCCCGAGGCGCACCCTTCTCGCGCCAGAAGTAAGGCCGTCCATACCTCTCCACAAGCTCGTACTTCTCTTGGCTCACCTTATGGCGCTGCATCTGCGTGAAAGTGCCATCACTCTCCACGATCAGCGTAGAATGCCACGGCGTCGCGCCCAAAGAACCCTTTTCTCGCTGTGGAATAAGCGCCATCGACAACTTATCGCTGCCGCCGGAATCGTGAATCGACAAGCGAATATACTCAGTCGGCACGGATGCTAGAGCTGCAGAGAAAGCCTTCCACCTTCCCATCATTTCTTTCGCAGTATTGGCCATGTTGGCTTTCTTGTCCTCCTCAGATAATGCAAGGTGCTTCTCGTTGTATCTCAGATCTTGCTCTACAAATTTCAGGTACTTGGTGTGCGTCATGTGCATGTCTGCCGTAGACTTGTTGGCCATGTCAGCCTCGAACTGGGGATCGCTGAAGCGCTGCTTGAGTTCCTGGCGGATGGAGTCTGCGTGCGCGAGGTAGTAGTCCTTGGACTTGAAGTCGCCGGTGTTGCCGAGGAGATCCCAGAGTCGTAGGAAAGAGAGGTGTTTTAGGCCGTGGGAATCGGCCATTTCGCGTACAGCTTGCCCAAAGTTCCATACAGTCTCGTCTGTCACGTCGAGTAGATCTACGGATACGTTAGTGGTCAGCTCGAGAGAGACTGAGCCTGTGTTATAGGGCGTACCGTTGTAGACAAGTCCGTCAGACGTGATATGGATCTCAGCACCATGCTCGTACACTGCATCAATAGCTGAGGCAATGCTGTCGAGACGCTTCAGTGCCAGCTCTTCTCCAAGGTCTGGTAATACGCCCAGCACCTTTGTCTTGTTGTTTGGCGACTTGAAAGGGAAGCCTGGTAGTAGCATTTTGATAGACTCGCCACGCTCGATCTGTCCCTTGACCACAGGCAAGAAGGTAGCGAATCCGTCCCATGACCCCGTTCGCTCATAGTTGAGACCGTATCTCTCGATGATTTGCAGTATCACTGTCGCTCTCTCTTCATGTGAGTTGGTTGACGCGCTCGTCTTTGCGGCCCCATTGGTGGCAGCCTTGTGCTCAGTCATGATGTGATCGTGGGCGGTAGATTTCGTGAACTGCTTCGAGGTTGCTCAATTTTCGAAAGAGTGTGAGTTGTATCTCTGTTGAAAAGGAAGTGCGCGACATCTTCCTTTATAGAATACGACAGCGTGTTACAGCTGTGCCACAACGATCCACGACGAAGCTGAAGCGGCATCAATCTTCTGTGCTGAGGATGCAGCTGATATGCACATCTTCCGAAGTCGCATATGTACTCACCGATGCATTTCAAAGTCCTCTCTTGCACACTGTATTGAGTGCTAGAATCCAGAGGAGGTGAGCGTGACCAAGAAAACTGTTGTTGGTTGTTGTATCGAAAAGCAACATGTGATGAGCTTCAGAGATGTGTTGATGGTGCTGTCATTGTGATGTTGTCAAGGAAGGAGCGGCTAGCGTGAGGCTGAATCGTGCAGGTGCATGCGGGCCGTCCGAAACCAATCAACACCATCACCAGGTGCCACAAGAATTCGTGAACGACAAGACGAGCTCAATCTATTGTGTAAGAAGCTTAGAACAGCATTAACAAACTATAATAGTAGGTTGTCTATCTTCGATTGTCTTTTAGTACTTTAAGAGCCATCCTCAAGCCTGAGTAATCTTCGCATCCGCATCGAGATCCTCCTCCGTAACTCTCACCTCATGACTTCCCTCTAGCTCCGACAGAATAACCCAAGTCGGTGCAATACAAAGCAGCGTGAAGCCGAAGTTGATCCCAATACTAACGAAATGATTGGCGCCACCCTGACTCTGCATGGCCCACGCAACCGTCTGCCCCAACGCCTCCACACCCCTCAAGATACCAGTAAGATGGCTCAAATTGGACAGATCGGTTGCATACTGCCCAACGAGCCAGTACAGGAACTGTTGGAACGCCTGGCCGCCAAACATCCAGAAGAAAACTAAGGCGTAGCTCTTGCCGAAACCGCCTTTGAACCAGTCCCACACCGGTGGCTCAGCCATGTCGTAGAATTGCTTCTGTAGGATGGTGGCCCAGATCCAAGTGCCAATGAGTATGGTAACGATCGAGATGAAAGCGATGCGCGCGCGCGTCTTGATGTAGATCTTCTGGTTGTCGAGGAGTGCGGCAATGATAAAGGAGCTGAAGATTCCGGCAAAATTGGTGAAGAAGCTGGAGAAGGCGCGCGAACGGACGGTAAAGTACGTCGTCAACCAGGTGCTCATGAAGCCGTTGTAGAAATAGCTGATAAAGAAGGCTGGAAGGAGACAAAGTATTCTTCGGCTGATGAAGAGTCTTCCCACCGCTTTGAACTCCTTGCCCCAGCTGTCTGCGCGTGAGGTCACGATTCGTGTTCCGTCCTTGCGCCAGACCTTGTGTGCTGGAGAAAGGAGCAAGGCGACTGGCAGGCCGAGGCACATGATGACGATGAAAACGATATATGTTGATGATGACACGGAGCCGGCCGTCTTTCTGTTGGCGTTCAAGCCAAGATTAATGGCTCCTCCGACGATGGGTCTAGAGAGATCAGTATCTGTCTCACAAGTAGATCGGGCACAAAATCCTCTTACCCTGCCGCTTTTGCTGACTGCCAGATTGCGAGATAAAACGCACGATCGCCAGGCGAAGGATATCCGATGATGATAGCCGCCTCAGCAGCCCAGAAGAAACCCGCCGAGATACCGCAAAGCGCGCTGCCAAACAGCAAGAACCACGTATTCGCGCTGATGTTATTGGTATACAGCCCAGCGCCGTACAAGGGATATCCAATTGCTCCAAGGGCCAATCCATATTTCAGTCCAATGCGGTTGTTGATGGCACCAGCAAGTACACAAACGACAGAGAAGAGCCCGTACACCAAAGCATTAGCAGCAGAGACGGCGTACGGCTCAGCAGCTCCTCCAGCTCCCAATCCTCCAAGGGCATCCCTGCGAGAGTTGAACGTACGAAGTCAGTGTTTGTCTCACACGCAATACATACATCAGTACTTACCACATACCCGGTGCCGTGAACGAGACTCCGCATGCGACGATGATTTGGAAAGGAACCGAGCGGAAGAAAGATTGGCGCTTGTCGACGAAAGAGCCCGCGGGCTCAAGTGATGCCGCCGACATCATGGAAAGACAGTAAAAACAAGACGATAGCTGAAGAACGATGGGCCTGGAGACGACATCTTAAAGACCCTGGGGTAGTGCTTGGCATCTGCTCCATCGTTGCTGAATTTTCCATTCGACGTTTCTGGAGTTCACTGTTGAGGCGACCTCGGGATCGAGCATCTGCGGGTCGAGCACGACATCCACGCTAGATGACTCGCGCGTACCTACCAGATTGCGAACCGCGCACGCGTTTCTGACATGACTTCCGCTTCAACTTCGTGGAGAATTTTCGAAAGGCGTGCGAAGTCGCGTACGCTTACCGTCGGGGTTTGGTTGTATTCGGGATGAAGGATATCGCTTCGCGAGCTAAGGGAATGTCATCTACGAAAGTGCTCGTTTTTCAATTCTGTCAACCTTCAGGACACACTAAACGCCAAAGTCGTTGACTCGATACATACAAGGACCTTCGTGGGTCGTGAATGCTTCATCATCCATGCTCGAGCTTACTATAACTGCGAACAACAAATGTGGGAGGGAAGCTTGAACAGCAGAGCCAAAAATTAACTACTTCAAGAGCATGGCAGTGAGAAGACATCATAGGCGTAAGAAAGAGCTCGGCATTTGAGGGACATATACGGATTATCTCGTGGCGCAACATAACTTCATTAACACTCCGCATCCCATCCCGATCCACGTCACCCTATCCATCTTCCAAATCCTCCGGCTCAGAAAAGCACAATCACCCCGGGCGCAAGCCTACACCCTCGCAGCAACAAATGCAGCCGCGGTAGGTGCATCCATCTCATAGTTGCTATGCTGAGCCGTGATAATGAATCCTGCGGTGCAAAAGTCAGCCAAAGTCCCGCACGACATCCAAGAAGAAAAGAGCCTTCTTACCATTCTGGCAGATGTTGTCCCCAGTGTGACAAATAATCAGAACCTTCGCCGAGTTTCCTACCGGTCCAACAAGTCCAAACGACTCATCGCGATCGGCATCGCCAAAAGTAACAACTGTTCATCGTCAGTCAAAGTCCATAGTTTCCGCCGTCCCGCCTTCTGAAAAGAACAACATACCAGCATTAACCCGCGCCGCACTCGCCGCGCTCAACCTCTGCGTAGCAGTATGAACCAACTGCGCACCCTGACTATACCCACTCACAACAATCTTCGTCGACGGGCAGCGCGCCGCCACAGAGTTGATCAAGTTGAACATCGTCGTCGCACCCGCAGCGTCCCCACCGGCCAGGAAGCCCGCGACATTAGCTGGGTAGTTGACGCCCTGGATAGCAATGCGGCTCGTGCCCCCGAGACGGCTAGCCAGCGCGTTGAAGAAGACTGGGCCCTCGCTGCCTGCCTCGCCGACGTTGCCGGCGCCGTTTGTGCCACGCGCCCAAATGAGGCTGATGGCGCGGCAGGCTGAGCCGTCGGTGAGTTGATTGTAGGTGTTGGTGTTGTATTGGCGCTTGGTAAGGGCGGGGGTTTCGTTGGCGAGTTGCGCGGCGTACTCTTTGAAGGTGAGGTCCGAGTCGATGAGGTCGGTGATGGGGAAGCTGATGTCTTCAGGGAACGTGAGGCCCTCGGTTGGTGTTGCGGTGGGTGCGGCGAGGGTTCCGGTGAAGAGGGCTGCGAGAGGCAGGACGGACTGGATGACGTTCTTCATCTTGAGGGTGGGGGACGGGATTAGAGAGATGGACGAGCGAGTGTGAGGACTGTAGGGGAAGCTGAGATGCTGCTTGTCGTGCTACATCAGCAGTGGTATACGATCGCCTCTCTTATACAATCGACCTTTCCCCTGCTCAGATCAACAAACATACTGTCCCGAGGCACATCTGCACACTTCGGTAGTCATTAGGACCTCCCCATCATTTCCACCACATCGCCGCTAACCTCCTGTCTTCAACGCCTGCCAGTATCGTTCTCTTCTCCGGTTTCGCGTCGAGCGTGTGATCGTCACCATCGCAGCGCATCCCAATAACGACCAGCGGAACCCTCACGTTGCTCAACCTTGGCCGCGGGTACTATCCATTGGCGTCTTGTGCGCTTTACACAAGACGCCCATTTTGGATGTGCCTCCGGCTCTTGGTAAGGGATGTAGTCTTGACCTTCTTCTTAGGGTTAGTACTAGCCTATGATACTCCATGTTTCGAACACGTGTGGGGAAGGTACTGACGTACCCTGCTCAGGAACCTAGTACTGTCATGCCGCAAGTGTCGATATACCCCTCATTACAGGCTCGCTAGGCTTTGAGGCTGGATTAATAGGTACGCGAGGCAGGTACGGACCGAGTTTGACAAGGACCGCTGCTGCACTGCACAACGTGAGCGATCCGTGTGATACGTTTGGTTCGAGTCGGCGCCGGTGAGGTGTAAGTCAATGAATGAATGTATGTGGTGATATGGAGTTGTGATGTGCAGTCAGTGTCTATTGCGTCGAGAGCAATACCGGCAGAGTAAACGGCGGTGGAGGTTGTAGGACCGCAACGTGACGTACCTACTGGTTCGCTTAGCTCAATCCAAGCTACAATCGGAATAGGCTTGTTTACTACGGGTAGGTCAACATCTCCAGTCTCCGCTCTTCGCCAGCTTAAGCATACATAGTGTGCTGTAGACGGAGCGACATCATACAATCGTGCTCTCATGCTTATCGCTTGAGCCATTGTACTGATACCGTGCCGTCGTCGGTGTATTTCTTTACTTCTTTTCGCGGCTGAACGGTGAACGTTATACGACCTCGCGTTGATACCCCAGTTGTATCTCCCACAGCTCTCTACCCACTCAAGCATTTTTTCTACATCCTCTAGCTCTTGAAACCGGTCCATATGGAGGGGCAGACTAGTTCAGTCTGATCAAAGGCGGTTCAGCCTCGTCAGTGGATTGTGGTCCGGAGCCCCCAAAACTTCAAAAGAGATACCAAATCCTAGGGTTTAGTCACGTAGTCGCCCTGGCACTCACTTTGCTCGCAGCAAACACGAAATCACGGATAGTAAGTCAGATGCCTTCTCGACACGTACATCAGCACTGAAGTTCCATGCAGAGCCGAGGGTACTACATGATAAGTTGATGAATGACTCGTCGGCAGATGCGCATGTTGCTATTGCTTTGGCGGAATATCGCACCAGCGGCGAAGACGGTATCAGCACGACTAACAGTGCCACGTCTGCGCTCAGAATCACGATAAATTGATATATCCGCAGACACAGTAGAAGCACCACGTCCACACTTGCAGCTCCAAGCGCGTAACGCATGGATCTATCGCCTTCTCAGTAACTTAACACTGTTCAACGGCGCGCACCGAAAACCAAAACCAAAGCCAAACTATGTAAACTCGATCTAATTCTGCAGCACCACAAACACCAACACGTATCTCGATCACCCTTCCGTCGTAATAAAGAGCGCTATTTCCTGCCTGTATCTTTCCGCCTCGCACGCTATAATGTCGCTTTACCTATCTTTGTTGGTAACGATGCAGCTATGTGGATTCATGGTTGTGTACACGTTTATACGACAACTCACCTGCGCCTCGATTTGTGTTTCCTTCTTGCTCAGATCAACGAGATGCACATTTTGAAAGCCAACACATCGTCATCGAGCGCGCAATTCCTGACTACTGCTATGTCAAGCACGTCGAGGCTGCTGATCCAAGACAATGCCTTCACTTCCGGTTGAGACGCGATACCGAGCACTCATGCCCATCCGACGACCTACGTACCCTCCCACACAAGAGTAATAACCCTGAATCCTACGTTACAGGCTGCCCGACGTCATAATCTCGAGTAGTCGCGCTCACGTCTGTGCCGGTATCGCGGATTATAGCTTAATCTTAGTATAGACACTTTTTTCAGCAGTAGTCACTTCTATATGTCCTCATCATGTACAAGATCACTTACCCGCCCCAAAAGCCAAGGACTGCGAGGTGTGCCGTTCTACTCGCAGTGCACGCAAGTTCGAAACAAAAAAGCACTACGTAACGAGCACGAAATTCACTTTGGCAAAGACCTCCAGGGCTATAAGTACTTTGAAGCTATCCAGGATGCACAATAAGCTTGTTAATCGAACGTTGTATTAGCTGCCTATTCACGGCGTTTCATGCACCGTAAGAGGCCGTTGAAGATCTGAACGGCTCAAAAAAGAGGAACGATCAAAAAATCATTATCATTACACCATTAAACCATGCTCCATGCTCCATCCCACCAACATACAAAACGCGGCATCCAATTGCCACCAACCACAAAAACCGGGGTATATCCTCCACCAAAAACTCCATGCCACCGCTTCAGTAACGCCATAACCTTTTCACCAAGAAAAAAAATCAGAGAAAAAAAATCAGAGAAAAAAAAGAAACGCCATGACCAAGATGCAACATGAAAAAAAGGCAAAGACTCCCCGATTTCAATCACTGAGATCAATAACCTCCGCATCCACCGGCACACAAGCCCGGCTCAGCACACTCGCACTCGCAACAACAGGCGTCGGCGGCTGCGAACTCCCACGCTCATAGTCCGACACGCCATTTGGGTCTCGGACTTCAGCCTTAGGTTTCCAAGACCCATCCTGATGCACGACAATAGCACGCGTATTCGACCGGCCCTGTGCGTCGAGCACTTTCTTGACTTCCTCGAGAAAGCCATCGACGACAAGATACTGCGGCCGCGCGTCGGCGTTGCAAATGGGGCAGCGCCAGTGGTCAGATACCGAGGCGTCGCCTTTGCGCCTGCGAGTGTGCAGGAAGGTGTCGAGGTCGAAGCAGTTGTTGTGTAGACAGGCTCTGCTGCGGACTGGTGTGTCGCAGATTTTGGATGTGCTGAACGGGTCGAATAGGGTGATGGAGAGATTGCTTTCGACGATGGCGATTTCGTCGTCTTCGCTGCTGCCGTTGAGTTTGCTTTGGATGTCGGCGAGAACTTGTTGTGCTGGGATGCGGCATTCTTCGAGGAGGCGCCGCCGCAAGGAGACTTGGGAGATGACGCCGAGGTACTCGATAGCGACGAGAAATCCCTCGTAGAATGTGTCGGTCGACTGGGCCATGACTGTCATCTCTAGAGTGTTCTCGCCTTCCTTGACAAGACGAGTCACGTCGATTGGGAGGTCTTTGCCGTGGTGCACTTTCTTTCGCTGCTGCAGAGACGTTCCGTTGAAGGAGAAGTAGGAGTATGGGATCCACGAAGTGTCCCTGGTGGCCCAGACGTGCTCGTTTGGTAGTGCAGATGCAGCTGGCCACTTAATACAACGGATACGTACCGTTTTGCTCTGGGTGTCGACAGTTGCGCAATCAGCGCCGCCTGATGCGTTCAGAACGACGGCAGGGATACAGCGAGCCATGTCAGCGTTGAAGGTGAATGACCATTTCTCTACGGCTTTGTGTGCAATAAGAAGCCGAGCAGGGGGTGTGATAAAGTCTTGCATGAAGTGGTAAAGTGGCGATTCAGGTACTACCCGAGCTTTCAAGATGGGACTCCTGAGATGAGCTTGATGAAGACTGAAGCGGGCGGGATCTGGTATGCGCTGCTGTGGCTGGTTCCATCCTGGCGGCGGAAGTAAAGGCACTGGTTGTCGTGGCTGTTGACCTCTACCATGCGGCTGTTGCTGCCGGTTTTGGCCTGAAGTGTGAGGCTGTAGCTGCGGTTGATACTGCTGCACTTGTGGTTGAAGTTGTTGTTGTTGCTGCTGTGGCTGTAATCGAGCTTGCGACGGCACAATATTTGAGGGTACGACGGGCTGACGACGAGGCCGTCCTCGCCGTCTGGCCTGTTGTGTAGGAGGGTTTGCGGTCTGGGGTAGTGCCTGCGGAGTCTGCTGGACATGTTGCGACCTGGCAGCGCCCGGAGTGGCTACTGCCTGGCCTTGGCCACGCATAACGGTCTCGTACTCTGCTACCAATTGCTTGAGCAGAGTTCCCCAGTGTTGTAGATCAGCTTTGTTGTCCTCCGACACCTGGCCCAGTTCCAAGGACTGGTGGCCTCCGTGCTCAGCAAGCCTTTGGCCGTAGCTTGCTTGAGTTTGCTCAAAGATATCGACCGCCCTGGTTTCGTAGTGGGATGTCCGGGCGCTCCACGGGTTTGCTCGCCAAATTGAGCGCAGATTAGCGGTGAACAAGAGACGTTGAAACGTTGTAGATTCGAGACTCAGATAGCGCGCTAATTCCCATGCGACTGGCGGGAAGCGGCGTCTCTCACAGATGAGTTTGAGCGGCTCATAACGGGGCGCATGTCCCACGAAGGAAGCGAACTTTTGTGTTTCTTTATGGAGACCTGCCGGCCACTTGGCGCTTATCTGTTCCAGAGAGTACGGGAAATTCGAGAAGAAATACAAGACTACGGGTGAGAGCTTTTGATTATTGTCAAGCACGTCCTGCAAGATCTTGAGGGCCTGTTGCAAGCCAGGCAGACTCCGCAACTCGACAGACATGGCCGCTGGGTTGAAGTCCAGCAGGCAATAATACTGATGCAGGATAAGGTATTGCCAGTCCTGCTTATCAGCTGCGTCCCTGAGCACACTGATCCGCCTTCCGTCCCGCTGGTGTTCTGGTGAGATGGCAAAGTTGGCCTGGAACTTGTTTAGAACCTGTAAGCATTCTCCGCGCGTGTACCAGGTTGGCTGCAGCTCTGCTGGGAAGCTGTAGAGTGACATGTCTGTTCCGCCGGATACTGCACCGGCAGCGCCAAAGGTCGCCTGCGCATGAGGCGGTGTCATAGCGGTGTTGTGCGTCTGCGTTCCCTGCCACAGCTGTGGCGACGGCATGTTGCCATTGTGGACTTGTCCAAGCGACGGGCTGCGGCTCTGTACCTGGCGCAGCTGTGGACTGCTGATCTGTCGCTGCGGTATGGAAGGCCGGCGAGGGAAATCAGAATATGTTGATTGCACAAAAGTTGTTTGGGGTGCCTGGGTCGCGCCTGCTTGCGCTGCTGGTCGCTCCTGCCGAACGCGTTTTGGTGCCTCCGCGCCTGCACTTCCACTCCCAGACGGCCGCTGCGACCCGCGGCCCACACGACGGGCCTCGTCCATGAAGACCGTCTCCAGCGGCGTTTCGGGCGCGTAGGCTGCCTGGCCAGCGCTCAAGTCGAGGAAGTCGAGGCTCGCTGTTCCATGGCCGCTCGGCAAGGCTGGGACGGGCGCGCTCTGCATCTCCTCGCTCGGCGTCGGCGATGGGAAGACGGTAACGACGGACGTGGTGTGGTTGGCATTGTGCTGCCGCGTCACGACATTGGCGAGCTGGGGCGAGGTCGAGGTCGAGTTTGAGGGTGGTAGCGGTTCTGCCTGAGGCTCGATCGTGGGCCGGGCTGTTTCTGCGGGTGGCAGCTGTCGTGGAGTAATTTTTCGCGGCCGCCCTCGCTTCCGCACGGTGAAGGGGAGCGGCTCTGCTGTGAGTTCTGCTGGTGTGAGGTGAGCGCTAGGATTTGCTGCTTGCATCCAGCTCTTTTGGCGTCCGCCCAGGTTGCCCAGGGCATAATTGAGTGTTTGCGCCGTGGCATCGTTTGGCGGGCTGTCCCCGTTAGCCATGGCCTGTCCCTGGCGAGATCAGACGAAAGGCTTGGTCTGGCTCCTATGCTTTGAAGTTCGAGTACATATAGCGAGCGCATTGGACCCGTGAAGCTATTCGAGCGCACGGGGAGGTCATGTCGCGCGAGCAGTTCGTGGAGTGGCCGGCACCGGCACTTTATCCAGTATTCAAGTCACAAGGAAGAAAGCATTTGCCATTTGCTGCAGGGTCCCAGCCTCACCGTAGAATGGATGCAAAGCGCAGCGTGCGTGGGAAACGGTCATGTCGCGAGTTATCATCTCACACGCTAGCAATGGGGGTGGCGGCCACGCGAAGAGCAATCTTTCGCGAATGCGGGCGCTGGGCGGTAAGTCGACATGATGGCGTCCAGCACTTCTCGCATCGCAGGCGGCAACAATGTACAAATGGCGTCCATATTCATTTTCTGCCGTGGTGCAGCAGAGAAGAAAGGCATGTTGCCCGGCAACGTGTCGCAGCAATCTATATCACACAAGGCAGCGCTGTGCTCCCAGACACACACGTCCATGTCCATGACTGCATGTTGACCTCGATGATGTTCCAACCAGTCCAGCCCTGCTCGATAGCCACTCGTGCCACTAAGAATAGAGGGCCACGTACAGTGCCGCACCACCACTTCCCCATACGCCTCCTCTACTATCTATATCTACACTGAACAAACCTCGCACTGTCGTCTGCTCACACAGCGGCGCCCGCGGGACGACCCTTTTAGCGTTTGGCCATTCTCCGAGTCAGGTGCTGGTGTCTCTTGTCTGAGGTCTCTGCGCCCGCCACGGCGATCAACAATAGCGCGGACCCCGAACCTCAGTTGGCCACAATAATGAGATGAACCACGATTGTCTAATGCTTGGGTGACCGCGCCTCTTGGGACCTTTCTATTACTTTGCCCTGTGCTGGACCCTTCATCCGACCGCCACCGCCCACCGCCGCCGCCGCGACCATGGCATCGCGCTCGCACACGGAGCAGTGCAAGCCGGGGGACACATTGGTGGTTGTCCGTACGTAGGCCCGAATGTGGGAAACCTTGGGGAATGAGGATGTAGCTGACAAGTGCAGACGAGTTCCTGGCTCGCAGCCCCGACGAGCTCAGTCTCCGGCGCGGGGACCGCATCGAGCTGATTGAGCGCGACGACGACTTTGGCGACGGCTGGTTCCTGGGGAAGAACACCGAGACGGGGGACAATGGCCTGTTTCCTGAAGGTGAGTTGCGGGTTGCGGGTTGCGGCTTCAGTAGGAGGATGCGGTTCTGACTTCGCTCTGCACAGTCTACACGCGACCGGCGCCGAAGCCCACGCCCGTGCCGACCATGATATCGCGCACGCCCTCGCAGGCCTCCACGACGGCAGCAGTGCAGCATAGCGCGACCCCGAGTGCGGCCACTCTCGAGCCGCCGTCGCCGACCCCGTCCTCGCCCACCGCGAACGCGAACACGCCGGCGCCCCTCAAGTCGAACAACAGCAGAGAGCCGCTGCACATTGCGACGCCGGCGACTGCAGGGCCCGAGCCGACGCGCCGGACGTCGCTGAACACGACCCCCCGCAGCATCAGCATGACGCTGAGCGGCGACGTGCCGGCCGAGGACGAGGCGATTGGCAGCCCCGTGATGCACGAGACGCTGAGCGTCATAGACGAGCACATCACCGACATGAGCGCGCCCCGCCAGAGCCAGAACGCCGCGGCCAAGGACCTGCGCGCGGGCAACGACTCGGGCAGCGAGTACAGCAGCCACCACCGCCTGTCATCCGGCTACGTCAACGGGAACGAGACGGACGAGGAGGAGAACGGCACTCTCACCGAGGCCGAGGTCCGCACGTGGTCGCCGGCGCGCGTGGCCGACTACCTGGAGAGCGTGGGCGTCGAGAAGCGGCACTGCGACGTCTTCCGGGAGCAGGAGATTGACGGCGAGGCGCTGCTGGGCGTGGACCGCAACCTCATCTTCATGCAGGAGTTCGAGCTTGGTCCCATGGGCCCGCGCCTGCGGACGTGGCTGCGCATCAACGACCTGCAGGTCGCGGTGAAGTCCAACAAGGAGGATGCCCGGGGTCTGCAGGCCGCGCCCTCCATGGACGCCCTGGACGACTACAACAACAACAACAACAGCGAGGGCGCGAGGATGCGGGCGGCCTCGACGGGCTCAGCGCTGCCGCGGACCATGAGGGCCAGCATGGGCTCTCGCGACAGCACCATGCGCCATAGCACCATGCCCATGCCCATGCCCCGCGCCGCCTCTACTGCCGGCCGCTCCCTCATCGACTCGACATCCCCTCTCATCCAGCACACGCCCGCCTCGCCGCCCCAGGGCTCGCCCATCCGCCCGTCGGCCGCCTCGGTGCGCAGCATGAACCACAACAGGCGGCACTCGTCCATCGACTACAACCAGAGCGGCCTGCCCACACCCGCATCGCCCGGCTCTGCCATGCCCCCGCCAAACATCCCCGGGCCCAGCACGCACAAGAAGACGCCCTCGTTCGACCGCGGCTGGACCATGGGCTCCCCGCAGAAGTCGCCCCAAGAGATGCGCCGGCCCTCTTCCTCGCACCACGCCTACTCCAACAGTGCGAACGGCACCGCCTTTGACGCCCGAGAAGCGGGAATGAACGACGCAGCAGATCTTGATCGGGGCTACTTCTCAGGGGGTGAGCTCGACAGCCGGAAGAACCGCAACGTGCTGCGGAAGCGAGACAGCACAGGAGGCCACAACCACACTCGCACCGCCAGCTACACCACCGAGCCCGGCACACGGCAGCGCACGTCATCCTTCAGCCGCCGCCACAGCAGAATCGGCAGCGCGGACGCCATCGCTCCTTCCGGTCACACGTCTGCAGCGTCCAAGGCTTACTTTGGCGGCGGCGGCAAGAGCGAGCGAACTTCCGGCACGTTCGACTTCGTGCGCCCACTGAAGCCCATGAACGAGTCGAATCCAACCGTCACCAAGCTCACCTACGACTCGCACAGCATCGACGCCATTGCAAACTCGCCGGCTATTCCAAGCAGCGAGACCTCGTCGACTGGCCGTGCCTCTCCGTCGCCAGCAGCTCACACATCTTCCAAGTCATTCTTCAAAAAGCCCCGGGCGGTCGGACTCCGCGCAATATCCGACGCCATCACTGGTGGAGAGAAGGCCAGCGCAAGCACCAGCGACATGGCCAGCAAAGACTCGGCCGTACAATCCCCGACACGCACAGGCTCGACAACCCCGTCTGGCACGTCTGTGTCGAAAAGCTTTGAGATCGACAAGGCCGATGCAAACAGGCGGCACACCAGCAGCTCGACCGCCAAAGACGCCAAGAAAAAGGCCAAGAAGCACGGCACCAGCGCATATCTCAAGGGACGCCAGCAAATACCGCCAACAGTCGCAATGGAGAACTGCGACTACAGCGGCTGGATGAAGAAGAAGTCATCCAGTCTCATGACCACATGGAAAACCAGATTATTTGTCCTCCGCGGTCGACGTTTGGCCTACTACTACTCCGAGAACGATGTCGAAGAGAGGGGGCTCATCGACATCTCATCTCACCGTGTCCTGCCCGCCAATGACGAGCGGATGACCGGCCTACACGCAACCATCACACGGGCTGCATCATCACCCTCATCACCGCACAATGCGACCATCCAGACAACAGCCTCCACCGACAGCGCGAACGGCATCGAAGAAGACATGTCCGGCATGTTCATCTTCAAGCTTGTGCCTCCCCGTGCTGGGCTCCAGCGCGGTGTACAATTCACGAAGCCTATTGTTCATTACTTTGCTGTCGATAACCTAGCGTTGGGCCGCTTGTGGATGGCTGCTTTGATGAAGGCTACCATCGACCGTGACGAAGCACTCCCGTTCACCACAACGTACCAGCAAAAGACCATCTCACTCGAAAAGGCACGTGCGATGCGTCAGCGACCGCCAAACCTAATGGACGACGATGAACTGGAAACTGCTTCTGGCGACGCCGAAAAGAAGAGCGAGTACTCAAAAGAGAGTATACAAGGCAGCATCATCCACGAGGAAGACGAGAAAGGCCTTGCGATTACAGGGCTTGACGACGCAAAGGCCATTCTTTCATACGCTGAGGATAAAGATTCGACGACGGCCGGGAGTAGTCCTGAGAAGACAATGCCTGCCGTTGCCACCTGATTCATTATTCGCGCTATTGTCATATTTTCCCCTGCACGACCAGCGACAGGAAGGCGGAAGGGGCCTCATTTGCAAATTGCAGCGACATTACTTTCAGTCTGGACGATTGGTCATAACGCGTATATACATACCCCTTTTGCTTTGTTTACCCCAGCGATATAGAGCCATACTGCAGAAGTCGATCATTGGATACGATCTGATGTACTGCGATGTATTGGAAGGGCTAGAGCGTGTAATAGTACAGAACCCCCTCATTCCTGTCCTGCTTGCTCCCTGCGTGTTACCGTGTGCGACACGCCCTTGATTCCACATTGCGTCCTGGCTTGGCGTGCTGCTGCATCTTTCCGTCCCAACCTCGACGAATGTCGCACTCAAGTTGTTCTTTATTTCTCGGACTGCTCTTGACTTCTGCTTTCGCATCTTCGCCACTTTATTGCCGGTTGTAAAACCCAGCACATCTCATATCAATCACCACCACGCGCACCAATATCACCGTCACCACCACCGCACCACCACCAATATGTCCTCCTTCCCCTCCACCTCTTCCAACCCAACCCACACTTACACTCACCC
>Ga0265797_10004871_pt1 | contig 20063 bp, 21 predicted proteins | sample P2T30metagenome_FD_192433 | JGI IMG/M metagenome (GOLD analysis project Ga0265797, IMG submission 192433) | Plant litter microbial communities from East Loma Ridge, Irvine, California - P2 T30 | ecosystem: Environmental > Terrestrial > Plant litter > Unclassified | place: USA: California...
GTCGTGGGATCGCTTGCAATGGGAGTGCTGGGCTTGAAAGGGCTGTAGATACACGAAGGCTCGCGTCCAACAATGGTGGCGATCGCACAGCATGCCAGATACATAGAGTAACTGTACTGTAACGTACATGGCAAGCGAGCGGCGCACCCCAAAACATACCAAAAAACCAGAATTTGAGGACAGAGTATCTCAACAACGACACAGTAGAATTGGCTTAAAATTGAGATTTAGAGTTGATTCTACACGAGAACAAAGGTACTGCAATATAACGGCCTCTACTTTTACTTCAAGGAAGTAATTCGCAGAACAGCTTATTTTAACGCTCCTTTCCAGAGATCTCTGTGACTATATACACTAGACCTTAGATATCTTGAGTTCTTCTTTCTTGAGTAGATGCGGCTTCAAATCTTTATTTTTAGCCAATTCGATGGTGTGGTGGTTGAGATACTCTGTCCTTAAATTCTGGTTTTTTGGTATGTTTTGGGGTGCGCCGCTCGCTTGCCATGTACGTTAATTGCACTTCCAAAAGTGACGTCAGGTGTTTGGTGTTCGTAGGGTTCCGTGAACGCGTTATTGCGGGGCTCCACGTGTATTGCCACGCCAACGGGCCCAGAAACCAGGGTCGATGCCTAATCTGGTAGCGCGAGACCCGCGGTTTGGCGACGACAGAGCATTTTCGCAAGTCGCGCCAGAACTACATAGACCCATCTCAACTCTGACCTCGAGCAGTCAATGAGCCACAGCCCTCGCAAATACCGCTCCCACTTCCGACCTGTCGACACCTTGTCGGGACCACAGAAGCCGAGCTTTGAGGCCGAAGCTGCGAAGCGCAATACTCGGGACGACACAGAGAACGACAGTTCATTCCTAGAGGAGCGTTCTGTCACATATCTGGGGGACTCTAGTAGCCTGTTTGAAGGCGACAGTTTCGCCTATAGTCCGCAGTAAGTCACTATACAGACGCCCCGCCGTGGACGACGTAGCCACTGACTCATCAGACCACTGCAACAAGCCTCACATTCTACTCAAAGGCCATTCAAGATGGTGCGAGAACGAGAACCTTCGGCACCGCAGCCGCCGCCCCGCAACGATGCGTCTGTCCCCGCACCGGCGCCCAAGCCCCTCGAAGAGCTCAAGAATCCTCCACCGCAGTTCGGACAGTCGAGCCCCCTACACAACCCTTTGAGGCAGCCTAAAGATGAGTATGCACATCTCTTCAACAAGCCGAGGCCCGGCCAGCACCGCCCAGAGCACTTTGAACTGGCTGCCAAGAAGCCACAGCAACCGCGGCCGTCTCACAGTGCACAAGGCGTACAGCAACAGGGCAGCCATCTGGACACACTCAACCGGCCATTCAAGGTTCCGTCTGCTCAAGTAGGTCCACGCCACAGCGTGGCGTCGTCCACTGGTTCTGACTTCATGGAGATCCCACCCTCACAGTTCCAACCTCGTCCGTCCCAAGGACCACCAGTCTATGCCCCCAATCCTCATAACCCTGCACCCCGGACTTCCTACCCTCCGCCGCGACCCATGTACTCCTCGGCGGGCCAAGCAAATGGCTTCCAGCCAGTGAATCCAGGCGCCTACAACCCTCTTCAAGCCGCGAGGCAGACTGTAATCCTGGACGACGAGGATAACTTTGACCCGGACGCAGCTCTTCGCACAGAAGGCGACCGATTTGGAGCCCCGGACATGTACGCTTACGTCGACTCGGGTCAGGCAAGCGAGAACATCAAGGCCCTACTTGAGGGTGCCTTTGACGACGACGGCGAGAAGATCCCCCGCACGGGACTTCGCAAGAAGAAGAAGCAGGAAGCAGAGGACGATGTAGGCAAGTCACTAGCTGCCAAGCTACAAGCTCTTGAGGTTAAGGACCAGGAGGTGGCAGATGAGGCTGAAGATGACGAGGAGGAGGAAGAGGATGATGGTACTGTCGAGGGACTGAAAGTCAAGCTCCTACCCCATCAAGTGGATGGTGTTGCTTGGATGATCGAGAAGGAGACAGGCATGCACAACAAGCGCGCCAAATTGCCAAAGGGAGGCATACTCGCCGATGACATGGGTCTGGGAAAGACAGTCCAGTCTATGGCTCTCATCCTCTCCAACCCGCGGCCAGAAAAGGGTATCGAGCCCGAGAACAAGAAGAATCGGATCTCTGACAGCACGGGCAAGGGTACACTGGTCGTGGCGCCGCTCGCTCTCATCAAGCAGTGGGAAGCCGAGATCAACACCAAGGTCGCCAAGTCGCATGCGCTCAAGGTTCTCGTTCACCACGGCCCCAATCGCACCAAATCATCCGACAAACTGAAGCAGTACGATGTTGTCATTACGACGTATCAGGTGCTCGCTTCCGAACACGCAAGCTGTGGAGATGGCCCCGACGGTCTCAAGAAAGGCTGCTTTGCTGTGGGCTGGTTCCGAACAATGCTGGACGAGGCACACACTATCAAGAATCGCAACGCCAAAATGACGAAGGCCTGCTATGATATACGCTCGCACTATCGTTGGTGTTTGACAGGCACGCCGATGCAGAACAATCTCGATGAGCTGCAGAGTCTGATCAGGTTCTTGCGCATTCAGCCGTATTGCGAGATGTCTAGTTGGAAGGATTCTATCTCCGGTCCCATGAAGAATGGTCGAGGCAACCTTGCAATGCGACGACTCCAAATCTTTCTGAAGGCCTTCATGAAGCGCCGCACCAAAGACGTGTTGAAGAAGGAGGGTGCACTCACTTTTGGTGGCAAGGCCAAGGACGTCGAAGAGCGTCCTGCTTTCCAGATTGTTGAGCGCAACATCGAGACCATCATAGGAGAGTTCACGGCCAAAGAGCGCGCTTTCTACGACCGGCTCTCCGATCGCGCACAGTCACGTCTTGACGAGATGATGGGTGGCGCAAAGCAGGATTACATTGGGGCGTTGGTGTTGCTCTTGCGCTTGCGGCAAGCTTGCAATCATCCCAATCTGACCAAGACCAACGTTAAAGATGACAAGGATGCTCTCACCACAGGGTCGAAGCCTGGTACGCAAAATGGCTTGCAGACTCCTCGCAAGGGAGCTAAAGATGATGCCGACAACCTTGCCGATCTGCTTGGTGGTCTTAGTGTTGCGACAAAGCGGTGCGACATCTGCCAGAACGCATTGACGCTCGACAACGCCGACGCTGGCGCAGTGCGATGCGTTGAGTGTGAGAACGATCTCGAAGTCTCCGCCAAGAAGTCCAAGAAGCACAAGAAGAAGCACCGAAAGCACAAGCACAAGAGCGAGAAGGTCAAGAAGCTCGTGCTACTCTCGGACGATGAAGAGGAGGAGGAGGTGAAGCCTAAGAGCTCCAAAGCCCCTCGGCAGCGCCGTGTTGTGGTCGACAGTGATGATGATGAAGAGGGGGGCGAATGGCTTGTGCCAGAAGACCAACAACGAGCTGAAGATCTTGGCAAAGCTGGTGGCACCGACGACGAGAATGCTGAAGGTGTCGGGCACAGTCTAGCTTCTGTCGACTCGCAAGCATCTGGTAGTGAGGACGAGAGCAAGAGCAACCTGGGCTCGTTCGTCGTTCATGACACGGACAGCGAAGACGACGCCCCTGTCGCTCGTAAGAAGTCGTCAAAGAAGCCACCACGCGTCATCAGCCTCGATACCGACGAAGAAGATGCATCAGAGTCTGAGAGTGACTCTGGCTCAGAAACAGACTCAGAAGATGACTCTGACACTGACGCCTCCGAACCTGAGTACAACGCTTCAGATTTAACGCCTTCAACCAAGATCCGCCAGCTCCTGCAGATTCTGGAGAAGGAGACGCCCGACCACAAAGTCATCGTCTTCTCACAGTTCACATCTATGCTGGACCTCATCGAGCCCTTCCTCAAGCGCCAAGGCTACAACTTCACGCGTTACGACGGCAGCATGCGCAACGACCTGCGCGAAGCCAGCTTGCACAGGCTGCGTACCGACGAGCGCACGCGTGTGCTTCTATGCAGTCTCAAGTGCGGCAGCTTGGGTCTCAACCTCACAGCCGCGAGCCGCGTAGTCATCATGGAGCCATTCTGGAATCCTGTAAGCCCCCTCCCTACTGTCGTCTCTACTCACACTAACATCCTCCAGTTCGTCGAAGAACAAGCCATCGACCGCGTCCACCGCCTCAACCAAACCGTCGACGTAACCGTATACCGCCTCTCCATCCACAACTCGGTTGAAGAGCGCATCCTCGAGCTCCAAGAGGCAAAGCGCAAGCTCGCCAATGCTGCTCTCGAGGGCGGCAAGGCGATCGGCAAGCTTAGCATGAAGGATATTATGGCGCTGTTCAAGCGCGAGGCGGAGTACGAACCTGGTAGCGTAGATGAGGTGGATGACCAGAAGATGTACGGGCGCACGAGGGTGCTGGAGAACGGCGTGGAGAAGGGCGCGGATACGACTGCGCCGCGGCCGGCGAGGAAGGCGGGGAGCCTTGGGTTTAGGAAGGAGGATAGTGTTTATGGACGGCGCTGAGGCTTGGGTGTGTCTGCGTGTTGGGTGTATATGATATCTGGGATTGGCGTTTTTGCATAGGCGCTACATGCTAGATTTGTATATACGCGTGAAGCGTGTGTGGTGATGCGTTACGACCATTTCACTACTGTTCTTCTTACACAACTTGCAATTTTTGGGGATCTGATACGTCCGAACATATGTGATCTGTTGAGGTACCGTCAAACGGGCATGAGAGAAGTCAAACAGAGTCTGTGTGTTGGGCCCATGATTATATTCAGAAACCAAGCATCGCCTCCAGCATCCATCCCTCATTTCAAGCAATCAAACTTCATACAAAAAAAGCCAAGGAAACGGGTATCATCCAAGCACACCTACACCATCCCCAACACCAGATACCATATCCAGACCACCCGTCAACGCCCCCAAGAGCTAGGCCATGTCATCGCAACAAGTTTATAAAGAGAGCGATACTACACGTCCTAAATATATGATCAGTAACAATGCCCCAGAAGAGCCCCAAGAGAGATGACAGACCGGTAGTGCAATAGTCCGCATCCCTCCGATGAAGTAACCGCCGTAGCAGCACCATCCAAATACCCCACAGCTCGCCCATGCCGTAGACGCTTCATCACCAAATCACTACTTGAGTCAAGTCAACCAAGCCATACCATCCCCTATGCGCAACGCCTACAGACCAGTAGTGCAACATTCCGCGCCCCATTCCTACTTCATAACACTCTTCTCCCCCAACCTCAGTTCCACCCTCTCCGTCGAATACACGCGTCTCTCCTTCGGCATGGGCTTGTCCGACAGTATAGCCCGCAGCTTATCGTTCGTCACGAGCTTCTTGACCGGGTCCTTGCCTTTGTATGTGTTGGTGGGGCGCTTCGAGACTTCGGTGGTGGCGGAGGGCTGGTTGAACATGCGGATGGGGGTTGTGGATGTAGCGGCACGACTGCGGCGGCGTGGGGATGGTGTGAATGGTGGAGCCGGAGGGTTTGGGAGTGGTATGTTGGCGGGTTGAGTGGGTTGGGATGAGCAGAAGAGTGATGATGAGGCTTGGCTGATGCTACTTGTAGGTGGATCGGCGATGATATCGCCCATCTCGGTCGCGGTGAAGATGCGGGTGTTGGTGCTTGTTCGAGCGTAGAAACTGGCATGTGTGTTCTGAGTAACAGCGCTGCTGTCGAAGCCGTTACTGCTTTGGCGAAGTTGACCTTGCTGAGGTGCTCCAAGCGGAAAGTCGGCAGTCTCGCTGAACTCAGGCGTGATGAAGACGCTGTCGGTGTTGTTCGCTCGAGCGCGACGATTGGCCTGTGGGGTCTGAGGAGCTGCGCTGCCACTCGCCATGCGATATTGTAGACATGCACGACCCTGCGGAGGGCGAGGCCTTGGATCGTTGTCATGAGCACTATCTCTACGGCCACTGGTCGTGATGCGACTCGCGAGCATAGCCCTTGGACCAGTAGGCGCATTCGCAGGAGCTTGAGGGCGCGGGATGGGAGCAAGCCTGTAGTACGAGCCCCTATTGCGATTATCATCTCGAAGACGCTGATTTACTCCGGCGTTGGTTCGGGCGTGGCGATTACGCCGGTCCCGAGCGTTGTTGTCGCGGCGTCGAGCTGGGTGATTGTTCGTGCGTGTCATCTTGAATGCTATCCAACTGAAGTATCCAACTCACGGCTCGATGTGCAATGAGCAGGAGGATCGTAAGGAATTAGCCGTTGTCTTGCAGTCGAAGTTGTTGTTGTTGGCGGTGTGGCGTGCAAACGCGCATCGGACCCTCTATTTATATACACACTGGCACCCATGGCAACACCCCGCATCGGCGACGGCGATATGAGCCGCCGGACGGAGAGATGAAGATAAAGAAGAATGTGAGGTGAAGATGAGAAAGAAGTTGATGCTTGTGGATCTGACTCAATTCCTCTTCACCGTTTTGACGACGCGCTTGATAATAGATATCGCTCCGACGCACTGCTCGATGGACGAATCGCGATGAGCGAACCTAGTGCCCACAAGTGTGCGAAGGTCGGAGGTGTAAGCAATGGCCCCGGAGAACGCAGTCTCATAGCTATGCCCACTGTCATCGCGAGGAATTGGTGTGGCTGGCTGGGAGAAATGAGTAGCCAATTGTTTTCGAAGCTAGAGTGAACGGGAGCGACGAGAAGTTTGATACAAAGAGCAAGAGAAGATCCATAGTGGGGCGTAGAAGATAAGCCGGGCCGTTGAGTATGTAAGAAACCTGCTGAGAAAAGTATCGAGGTGAGAACGACATGATATCCAAAAGCCACATTCACCTCCGCGCTCCGCCACTGATAACAGAGTTGATCTTGTGTCAATACACACTCGTCGCCTCAACATGAGAAAGAACGAAAGCAAAGTCATACCCAACCCGTGGAACAAACCCATAGCCATGGGTATATATGTGATGGTGTCCTATACGTGCGCCAATACGCGCCTCATCCAGTGAATCATGTGTAGAAGAAGTAGGGCTCGGAACAGCGGTCCGAGAAAGAAGGCAGAAGGTCATCGGATAAGTCTAGATGTCCTCCATGTTGCCGGCTGCCTCGTCCTCGTCTCCAGACTCGTAGCTACCTACAGAGCTCATCTCGTCGTCGTCATCGTTGTCTTTGTCCGAGTCTTCCGCGGTGTCTTTGTTGGCGTACTTTTGCACGTACTCTGAATCATGTTAGCTGTGTCCAGTCCCGTTTCAAATGTTGTGCGGCATACCTTTGACCTTGGCATCGTAGCTCTTGGGTTCCCTCATCAGAAGCGCGGCTGCTTCGCCATTCAGAGGGTCTGTGGGGTTCGGATACCGTAGGAGCTGCGGGATGAAGACTTCGAAGATATTGATCATGTCATACATGGGCGACCAGGTCTGGTTGATGACGTCGAGACACACTGAGCCAGAGCTACATGCTGTCAGCGTCTACTACGCCACTGGTTGAGACTTTATGGATGGTTTTCGAGGACGACGTACAGTTCATCGATGTTGGGGTGGAATATCCTGTTCACAAAGCCGATGCTAGGACTCTTGTACGGGTATTGATCTGGCAGCTCGACGTGGATCTTCCAGAGGCCGCCTTGAAATGGTGCTGTTCACTGTCAGACTAGATTTTCCGCAGAGTATGAAGTACATGCTATCTTCTGGTCCCTTGAATCTGACGTAGAACTCTTGCCTGTCTTGTGTCAATCCTCGGCCGTGGTAGAATTGGATGACGAGAGAAACGAACACTAGTGTAATGTCAGCAATGTCCAATGGAGCCTGAAGAGCGTGCCATACTGTTGTCGTTGACTAGAGTGACCTCATAGTCGCTCATGAGCCTGCCATGTATTAGTTTCTCATCTTCCTGATTGTATGTGTACGCGTGCGATCGGGAGGGGACGGAGGCGAAGGGGTGGAGTCACCTACATCCTATTACGAGGTTAGCATTTGCTCCCAGACTCAGCACTCAGGAAAGCTTACTTCATGACCTGTAGAGTACAGAAGAGGCGAAATTAGCTCTTGGTCTTATCTACTTTCATTCCAGATGTCGGAGCACCTACATCTGTCTCGATGCGTCTCTTCGGTGAACTCATGGTGCCGGCAGCTCGCAAGTCACTTGTTCAAGATCGGACTCGGAGCCTGTATGCTTCCGCTGAAGATATCCTCTTTATCAAACAAGCGTCTTCGCAGCTCGTCGTGACTTGTGACTCGTTAGTAGGTATGGGCTTCGGGGCGGTCGCGGGGCTATCGATAGCTGGAGGAGGGGCGTCGTTTGCTGGCAAGGTAGAGTTGCTTCGTTGGCAGTCGGCTGCGTGTTGTCGTTTGGAAACCGGGACGGTCGTGAATGTAGGTTGGTGTGTGGTTCAGTACCGGGATGGTGTCATCGAACATGGACAAGGAAGCGGACGTGCTGCAGCGGTCATGGTCACGAGGACCGGGCAGTCACGCTTGGATTCGGCGGCAAGCCTCACGAAGCATGCATGGCGCGCTACTACTTGGTCTACCGTTCGACACTCCGATAAGCATGCACTTGATGCACCGAGTTACAAGATGCATCTGAAGTCGAAAGCGATTGCACAATGATCCAGCGTCTTCTTGGTTTCTGGTCTCTCGCTATCTGAGAGGCTGTCTTGACTCAAGCAATGAGAAAGCCCATCACGAACGAGGAAAGAACGCAGAACAGATCTTATCTCGCTGAATCACAACATTAACAACATACCGTCTTTCCAAATACAGCATCTTGAAGTTTGCTGTCACTTCAGCAGCATGAGGCTCCGCATGCTCACCAATGAGACACAGGCAAAGCCGCATCTCCCCCGAGCCTCGGCCTGCGACCAGGGTCCTGTACTGCCGATCAGCGTGTCGCCATCTCAGCCACGACCAGATGCCTAGTACTTGCGGAATGCTCCTCAGCCATCTCCTGTCGCGGAATATCAAGTCTCACAAAGCAGAACAAACGTGCGGAATAATGGAGCATTTCCGGCACAGCTGGACGAGTCGACAAAGAAGCGCGCAACCGGCTGATTGGAGCGAAGTCCAGACCCTCGGTTGATGGTCGACACCAAGGCCAGCAGTACAAGCTCTACAGCGCAACTTTCTGTACAGCTTCACAAAACTCGGCTGGCATCCCCCTCGCCATGGCCGCCGGTTCTGCTTCCGTATCGCCTCTAGGAACCCGACCACGTTGCAAATTCGCCAACCAGCACAATTGAACCGCACTTCCGGCGCATCCACCATGCCGCGTGCTCTCGTTAAGACCATCCGAGCATCGTCGATAATACATCGAAGCCCAAACTCACTGCTGCCGTCGATTCTACCTTCTACTGCACAAGTAAGATGGAGCTCACACTCCCCTCTCGGCGCCACATCCACTTTGGCACGCAAGCCAGTCACCATCAACACCCTACAAAGCCTCTACAGCAAGAATGAGCCCATCACCATGATCACAGCGCACGACTTCCCAAGCGCGCACGTCGCCGACCACGCTGGCATGGACATGATACTTGTCGGCGATAGTCTGGCCATGGTAGCGCTGGGCATGGAGGACACAGGCGAAGTGCTGATGGAGGAGATGCTGCTGCACTGCAAATCCGTTGCGCGAGCCACCAAGGCTGCTTTCACCGTATGTCCTACCCCTTTCTTCAAGACTCCACAGTTCAATAACAAGTACAACAGGTCGGCGACCTGCCCATGGGCTCCTATGAGATCTCCCCCTCCCAAGCCCTCGCCTCCGCCATCCTCATGATCAAGACCGGCCGCGTAAAGTCCGTAAAACTCGAGGGCGGCGCCGAGATGGCGATCACCATCGCAAAAATCACATCTGCAGGCATACCTGTCCTCGCACACATTGGCCTCACGCCGCAGCGCCAAAACGCCCTCGGTGGCTTCCGCGTACAAGGCAAGTCCATAGCCTCCGCAGCAAAACTCCTCGACGACGCGCTCGCGGTACAAGAAGCCGGCGCTTTCGCGGTCGTGCTAGAAGCCGTGCCTGCGGAAATCGCGGCGCTGGTCACGAAAGAGCTTAGCATACCGACGATTGGGATTGGGGCCGGGAATGGGTGCTCGGGGCAAGTGTTGGTGCAGGTGGATATGCTGGGCAACTTCCCGCCCGGGCGCTTTTTGCCCAAGTTTGTCAAGCAGTACGGAAACGTGTGGGGTGAAGCTAAAGGGGCGATTGAGCAGTATCGGGAGGAGGTCAAGAGTAGGGCGTACCCGGCGGTGGAGCACACATATCCCGTTGCAGAGGTGGTGGTGAGCGAATTTGAGAGGATGATTGAGGAGAGGAGGAACAAGTGAGGGCCGACGTCGACTTGCGTTCTAGCTGGCGTCCCGGTTTCTTGTTCTTTTGCATACCCTTCAGGTAGAGTTGTAGAGCCCGGTCTCAACCAATACATGTTGCTTCTTCATGCCATCAGAAGCTATCCCCCATAACATACTTCTCCCCAAAACCTCCATCAATACCCCTTTCCCAACCCTTCCCTTACCCTCACCCTACCCAAAAGCCGGACTCATCGCATACCCCACCACCAACTCCTCACCCTGTTTAAAACACTACCAAACTCACATTAGCACATCTCACACACACTCCCCTCTACCTTCAAACCACTCACCGTCCAAAGATTCACAACACTCTCATCCAGCGCCGGCGCAAACACACTCCCCACATAACAAAACACGCTCTCGTGGTCCCGGACGCCCAGCTTCTTGCGCAGAAAACGCACGATGCTGGCGAAGGACTGCTTGGTGCTGACTTTGAAGACGCGCTGGGTGAGCTGTGGGGCGGAGCCGATGGGTTGGAGGCGGACGGTTACTGTGCGGGGCGTGAGTAGTTGTATGTGGGGATGATGTGCGATATGGAAGATGAATACTCCGAGCGAGTGAGGGATCGTGGTAAGATGCAGTGGGGGGTTTTTGTACGTACTTTTCTGTATTGAGGGGTTTCCGGCGTTTTCGAGGGCTTTGGATGCGTCGCGGGGGAGATTTGTTAGGACGACGGATGCGGCCATTGTAAGTGGTGCGTGTGTGGTGTCATCTTCGTTCAGTATCCTGTCGTCTTGCCCTGGCGTGCTGGCGCGAGACATGATGGAGAGACGCGTTGATCAGATACTGAAATCTTTGTGAGATGAACACGGTAGAGCCGTGAATTTTGATCTTTGAGGAGCAAAAAGAGATGAAAGGAGAAAAGCGGTTGTTGAAGTAGTCGTGCGAGGAAAGAGCGTGTGATGCTCGCAATCGAGGTACAGTACTGTAAACGTCAGCCTAGCCGATCACGACCTCGCACACACAACCACATCACACCCAAACGACGAGCGACCATTCAAAAGGTTGACTTTCGCATTGATACTTATTAGCATATTTAATACGATAGTGATATATGCCATCGTCCTCCGTCTCGTCGCCACGTCTTCGCATTGCCTATTGAGGATATCCATCAAACCACCATACCGTGTCAACGCCTGATCGTTCGACACACCAGTTAGCCAGCTCGCAACTCGCAAACAAGGCCGCCAGACAAGACCAAGCTGGTCGTAATGCAGTAGGTATATACAATGATGCTTGCAGCAAAGACCGGGAAAGGTCGAACTCGTGCCGCCCATTGAAATTCTTCGCCAAAGTATGCCGCCAAATGAAGATGAGAATGCGCCGCCGAAAATGCTGTGTGGAGGGTATTCGCTCGCAGAGGAAAACAGCCATGAACCGGAAATCCGGGAGAAAGTGGTAAAGACGTTGGAAGTAAAATGTGTGTCGTGGGTATTAGGTCGTGCATGAACGCCGTTAGGGTCGCAACGTGAAGCCATGTGATGAGTGAGAAGCTCATCGACGATCGAGTTGAGCAAGCAACTGGTCGAGCTCGAGCCAGTTTTCATTAGTCACAGCGAACTTCTTGTGTTTGCGGGAGACCACGTGCTAGAACATTGTTAGCTCGGTAGTAAAAATGCGGTGTCGTGGTGACTTACCTCGTCGAAGTCGTTGAACTTCTCCCTGCAGTTCTCGCAGTAGCCAGGCTTGAGCTCCTTCTCGACAGTCTTGCGTCTACGCAAGGCTGCTGCTTTACGCGCTTCTCTCTCTGCAGTCTCGTCCTCTTGGATGAAACCAAGGGTCTCTTGAGCCTTGCGTTTTGCAGCTCGAGTGGGTGGCACGTGCTCTTGGTTCAGCACTGCTCTGAAGTCGTTCATGGCAGAGGAGTTACAGCTGTTCGTGTTGGCTGATGGAGGGATGCTATTCTTTTCCAGGACCTTTCGCTTCAGTGCGTTGACCTCTTTGCTGTTACCGGCTCGTGGGGCGGCAGCAGTTGAAGAGATCATCTGGGATCGGATGGCAGACGTGATGTTGGAGGCTTGGAGACCGGACGCGACGGGCTCGCCAGCAATGAAGCGAGGCATCGCGCGTATGTTGGCTTGAGCACTGCCGAACATGGGCGGTGCACTGTCAGTGCTGGTGCGCTTTACAGAAACGGCATTTGGTGGACCCAATGCCTTGGACGCGTCCAGTTCCTGCTTCAGAATACCTTCTGCCACAGCACTTGGTCGCCTCGCAAAATTGTTGTTCTCATGCAGAGCAAGTTTGTGCTCATTAGCCGACGCTGCGCGTGTACGTGGAGCTGCTGCCGCTGCCGCTGCCGCTGCCCTCTGGGCGCGTCGTGCCTCCTCTTCTTGTTGGCGGCGACCGGCGTTGGGATCATCAACGAATGGACATCGTCCAGTGCTAGACACTCTGAACTGTGGCCATTTGCCCTTGTCCTTGTCTACCTTTTGATACTCTCGAATCATGACAGGCCGTGTTGCCTCGTCCATGTCGTGGACGTAGACGTAATAGCCTCGTAGTGAGACCAAGTCCTGGGTAGCAAGGATGTAGTCGCGGTCCATCTTCTCATTCTGTAGCAGCCGCTGAAGATCCGCGGGGCGTCCCTTCTGCTGTGCTGCAACCGACTGACGGGTCTGCATGTTGGAAGGATCTTCCCCCGTGTCCTTGTTGAACATTGTTTCCACCATGCGTTGTATCTTGTCCGCAGACCATATCTTCATTCCCAACTCTTTAGCCTTGTACAGGATGACATCTCCACGAGCATGCGGCTTGTTCACAGCATCGAAGATGGCCTTTCCACCTTCAAGCTGGGAGGGGTTTATAGTACGACTGGCGTGGGACGAGGAGCTCGACTCTATGTCGGCAGGGATCGGGCGGGTGGTGATAACGTGGGTTGCGTCCTTGCAGAAGAAGGCGATTTCACGAGAACCTAGAATCGCAGCCTTGGACATAATCTTCTGTTTTTGATCGCTCGAGACGGTGTCGAAGTAGAACCGAAAGCTCGGAAAGAGCTTGCGGTAGTGCTTCTGCCATTGCCGGATGGTCTCGATGTCCCCTGACTGTCGCTGGGTCTTTGGGGCAGGCTTGGGTTCGCGTGCGGCCTCGAGTTTGCGTGTCAGGGCCGTGGCAGGCGCGCCAGACCTGCGTATGAGGCCGTTGCGGCGAGACTCGGCATCATCGACAGCGATGATGTGCTTCTTCGCCGGCGGCTGTCCATAGTTCTCGCGCTGGTCGCCCGCGAGTGGCCGCTGGCGCTTCCCTCCCACGGCATTTGGACGCAGCGGCGAGTTGGTGGCATGCTGGATGTTTGCCAGCGGAATCCTGTTCGACATGGCGCCCGCGAAGGTGTTGGGCGAGGGCGGGACTGCCACGGAGGTCATGTGTGGGTAGGCGTCTGAGGGTGGTTGGGAGGAGTGTACAGGATGGGAGGTGTGGGGTTTCGCTGCACGCGACGCGACGGAACAGGCACGTCGAGGTGGTTCAGCAACGTAAAATTGCCATGCCAGGAATTCCAAAGCTTCAGAGTTCAAGAAAGGAGGCAATTGAACGAAAGGAGGTGCGTCTGAAGGCCGTGTCAACTGGCGTGTGTTCGCAGTGGGTGGTTCCTCTGCTTGTGTTTTGCGTGGCTGGACTGGAGAAGGAACGGTGCACGGCCTAGCGCGGTTCGTAACTACCAGGTTCTCACAGCAACCACAACAAATCCCGGACATGGCATCTTATTGTTCCCCACACCTCGCGAACGCTGTGCCGTGTTTGTCGTACAAACTGCAAACTGTGAGCTTTTTCTAAGTGCCGGACACCAGTTCTTGTTTACTCATAACCTTCGACCCCACTTTCACTAGAGATGAGTTCAGACGGAAGGAGCTTCCTTCTACCACAACCACAACACACCGATTCTGCCCATGTGAGCCTACCTCGTCGATGTCGAGGTGATAGATGCAACCGTCTCGTTATAGTTAACTCTGCTTCCTGGCGACATGGACATTGTCTCGCAGTACTCTCAGTGTGCTATGCCGCAACATTTTCTTTTCATTAGGTCCCTCTTTGAGCCTATGCCTTGACCAAGATTCGATGAGTGAGTTGGAGAATGAATGCCCACATAGCCATAATCAAGGAATCGTTTATCTGGCTCAGTGACACCAAGTGCTTCGCCGTTGCAGGTAGATCAGCTTGCTGCATCCAGAGTATCACCTGGGTAGGGCACGAGGTGATGAGAAAAGTTCTTCCTTTCGCTGTTTCTTCCCTTCTTACGTACATAGTACATCAAAGGAAGCCACTATGTGCTGCTGTCTTACTTTCATTCTTCTTCGCTGTTGACGTATTTCTCATCTCATCTACACTCTCTCTTTCACTTCAGACACTGAACTTAAGATCGATGATGGGACGTATTCAGTGCATTCGTCTCAAGCCCCCACTCCTCCGTTTGCCAGCGCCTAGTTTCATCGTCACTTTCACTTGCGCTGAAAGCAAGCACCTCCGCAATGCCGCGCCTACAAACAAACGCCTTGACTCACGCGCCTCACGCGACTTCCTCTTCCTTGCTCTTTCCCCAAAACCCACACGCTCATATCAACTACGGTAATCGTAATGGCGTACCCTCGTCGCCCTCGCGCAAACCCAAACTGGAACGCCTATCGACCAGACTACAGCGACAATCACCAAGAAGCGCCCGTCCGTAGAGACTACACCTACGACCGTCCGTCCCCTCCCGCCCGTCTACCTCCCGCATCAACAGTCATGCCAGCTCCATACGCCTACGACGACAACGACCCAAACTCGATCCCCGTCCAGCCCCGCCGCCGCGTTCAACAAGCATCACCCACCCCAATCCGCGGCACGCCAGATCTCTCGCAAGACGACGGCCCGCAGCTCTGGCCCGCCGAGCTGGACGTAATGATCGGCCAAGTCACGCGCGCGTACGACGTGGTCATTAACTATGAGCGCGACTGTCCGAATGGCAAGCGCTGGACCACCAAAGGTATTCGCCGCGTCCACGAGGCCGGCGCATACCTCCACGCTGACGTGGGCGTGCTGCGCGGCTGGAAGCGCCAGGCCCAAGAGCTAGGCACCGCCGACGAGTTCATGAAGCGCAAGATCGACGAGGACTGGGCGCGCGTGGAGAAGACGTGCAAGAAGGTTCGAGCGGCCATCGACGACGAGGAAAAGAAAGCTCGTGTGATTGATGGTGGTTACGAGAACGGTGAGATCGACTATTCGAAGCAGACGGAGCGAAAGACTGACCGGTCTAGGTCGCGATCGCCACGTGAGCAAGAAGATGCGCTTCGCGGTCGAGGGCGGCAACGAGCGGAGCGGCGGCGACGGTGGGGCGGTGCGGATTGTTGGAGACTTGGACCGGATCGACCGGGGGTTGCGGGCAGACTGGGCAAGCACGTCCTCCACTACTAGGAGGTATGCGTGGTAAGCGGTGCCTGGCATGGCGAGGTTGCTGTGTGTTTGAGTGTATGATATGGAGACTGGAGGATCTTGGATGGTATGGGTGTTTGCAACCTTATATTCTTGACTTGACACGCATTACAAGCTGAGCATGTCTGGACACAGATGACACGTTGATGAGCGACATTGATTTGGAGGCATTGCTATCTGGGACTAAGTGCCATGGCAGATAGGAGCACACGTGCCGAGCTTCATTCATTTATTTACGCGCCATAAAACTTTCTACCTTGCATAGTCAAGTAGCGCAATGGTCTCAGAACATCATGCTCATTTACCTCATCTATGGTATATGTCCAAACCGAGCAATACACGGCGCGCATTCCCATCCCCATTTCCAACCCCCAGAACCCCCAAAACACCCAAATCATGCATCCAGCACTCCGATCTCCATCGTAGACCACGTAAACAAGAAGCGGCGTTCCTACATGACTATCCAGGAGTCAAGCAAAAGCCAACGTCAACTAATAATAGCACCTGCTGTCTCCACTTCACCTGCCGTTATTGAAGAACCAACTCGTCCGCTTCCCCTTAACCCCTTCACCCTCCTCTTGCTTCTGCAGGTTGCCGATAACAGGCAGCACAGGTCCGTCCTGCACAGGTCCGCCTCCACCACGTAGAGGTTTGGCAATGCGCGAGCCTACACCGCCGCCGAAAGCGTACGACGCGCCGGCACCACCGGGGGAGCCAAGGCCCTTGGTCATGCCAGCTTTGGCAGATTCGAGACGCTCTTTGACGGCTGTGAGCTGTGCTTCGAAGCTGTGCTGGTGTTAGCGAACGTGTTAATGGGCTTGATATGAGTAAAACGTACCGATGGTTCGCAGAAGTCAGCTTTTCTTGTGAATCTTGCAACAAGCTTTCAAGCGACTGTATCCGCTCGTTGCGGGCAATGAGTTTGCGTTCTGCGATGGCGACTTCTTTCTTCAGTGCGCTGTTCTGCTCGACGAGCTGGCGCTGCACGACGGTGAGTTGCTCGAGGTTGCGCTCCAGGAACATCATCTTCTTCTGCTGGGCGCGGTTGTTGGATGTGCGGAGGACGTTGTTATATTGCTCGCGCGTCTCGTCTAGCGAGATCTCGAGCTCGACGACCTGTGGCGAGTTAGCATGAGGTATGATGTAGGCTGCTTAGGTACGTACACGCTCGCATCTGTTTTGGAGATCGCGCATTAGGCTCTTCTTCATGTTATCGAATTCGGCAATCTGCTGCTGGACAGTCTTGCCATTGATGCCGTTGGCGACGCCGTTAGCAATCGCGCCGCTCTTGATGCGCTGCTGTAGGCCCTCGATCTCAGTCTTGAGCTTGGTATTGTCTTCTGCTCTCCGTGCAAGATCCTGCTTTAGATCTTCGACAAGCTCAACATTGCCCTCTTGCCGTGCAGCGTAAGCGTCGGCGAGACGAGTCTTGAGCTCCTCCTTGTCGGCTTCCGATAGGTTGCGCTCAAGTAACTCCTCATACGAGTTTTGGAGGTCTGAGTTCTTTGCTTCCAAGGCTTCACGTCGCTTATCGTGAACACCAACTTCTTCGTTGCGGGATGTGAGAGACAGCTCTGCTTGCCTGACAATGCCCTGTGTCTCTACAAGCTTCTCTCGCAGCTCTTGCAACGCATCTGGAGCAATCGCTTCGCCGGCGGAGCTCATTTCGTGCAACTGGTCGAGCTGCTCGATGATCTTCCGGATGCTGCGCTCGTTGTCGCTGAAGACTTCGCCGCCCAGGTCGAAGCCGGCCATCATCTGCGCCATGGCCTCAGCCTTCTTTCTCTTCTTCTCGTCCATGGCAGCACTGCTTTCTTTTGCATTCATCTTTGCGTCAAGGAGCTGCTGCTTCACCTCATCAAGTTCAGTCGTGAGCTCCCCGTTTGCTTCTTTCAAAGCGTCCATAGAGATTTGGGCTTCTCTACTTTCGAACTGAATTTTTTCGACCTGCATTCGCATCTCATTGAGTTCGGTTGTCACGCGCTCGTTCTCCTTGTTTGTCTTGGAATCACGGTCTTTGTAGTATTGCAGCTCTTCTTTTGCCGTGCTGAGTTGATCCACGACTTTTGTGAGTTGTGACTCCTTCTCGGCAACTTGATCTTGTAGCTCGTTCTCCCGCTTCAGGAATTCGTCCTTCTCGTCTTTCTCAAGCGGTATGCTCGGCGTGCTCGATCGCTCCATGTCCATCCTTGAATCCGGCCGTGACGGGTGCTCTGAACTCTTTGTGGCATCTAGTCTTGATGGTGTCCCCGCGCGAGGTGTTGAAGGCGGTTTTCTGCTGGTAGCTGTGCCATTCTCCAACGCAGGTACCCACTTCTCCTTTGGTACTGCCTCGCCACCTCGCCATTGCGAAACTTCGCCCTCAAGCGCTCCGATGTAGCCCTCGAAGCTCGTGACTTGCCCTTGCATCTTCTTGAGCATTGCCTTGAGCTCTGCAGGACTCAGTTCCGCATTGATCTTGGCCTTGTTCTTGATCGACTTTGCGCGCATACCGAATCGCAGTGTGCCTAGAGTTTCGATATCGTTGTAGCTACTTGGCGAGCAATTGATGATGAGCGTCGTCCGTGAGTTACCACCAAGCGACTCTTGTAAAATACGCGTGAGCTTGGAATCTCGATATGGAATATGCGAGGATTTGCCGTCGGTCAGAGAGTTGATGACCATGCCCAGAGCACTCAGACTCTTGTTGATCTTCTTGGCCTCCTCCAGCGTCTGTCCACTCGCTCCTGTCTTGCCAATCTTCTCCGAACCAGCCAGATCCACGAGGAAAAGCTGTCCGCTCTTTTGACTCCCAGTCTCGACGTTCTTCTGTGACACAGTGACGACGAAGATGGAATGCGACCGCGAAGACTCCGCGTTCATGTTGGTGGCGGAGACTGCTCTTGCCGTACCACCTCTTCGTAAAACCTCGTAGACTTCATCGTCGCTTGCAACGTAGACTTCGAGAAGACCCTTGACGTAGACACCCCGGTTCTTCTCTTCGTGTACGGGTAAGTTGTCGTTCTGCGGCATCAGAAGATCGCGGATGCGCTCCATGTAAATCTCCATGTAGCTGACCCGGACGGTGTATTCGATATTGCTCGGCGACGCCAGAATACTTGCAAAGACTTGCTGAACAATGCGTGGGATGACACCCCTGCCCGCATCGTCGTCGATGTCGCTTCCCATCATGGTGTACGACTTTCCTGCGCCGGTCTGTCCGTAGGCAAAGACTGTGCCGTTGTATCCGTTGAGGATGTCGTCGACGGTCGAGCGAATGGAGTAATCGAAGACATCGACCTGGCGCGAGGCCATGTCGAAGACGCGGTCGAAGGTGAAGGCCCCCGCGGCCTCTTTGGACTGTCCATGGCAGTCAGCATGGGCGCGAAAGAGACAATTAGAAGCCAGGGAGCTCAGCATACCTGGATGGTACATGTGTCCTCGGAGTTGAATTCGACTATGGGCTCTCCCCCGCTGGCGATTTCGATCTTGTTCTGTGGACGGAACCGCGCCACGACTGCATTGTCCAACGGTCAGTAGCTGCATGCGAAGTGTCTGTACGCGTGTGTCGCGGCGCACCTTTGATTGTGTTGGAGCCCCTGTGGAGGATATGTTAGCCATGTCCCGCACTGCGCGCTGGGGCTACCTACGACATGGTTGCTCGCTGCTGCACTGTACAGCTACTTGGCCCACAGGCCTCACTCGGGATGCGTTGCGCACTCGCTGCTGCAGTGTCGCTGCGAGCCGGGCGGGAGCTGCTGTTGTGGTACCGTCACGTCTCGGCGCGCGTGGGATGGTAGGTACTAGATAGCCCTGGGAGGTAATTACAGGACCCCGCCGCTGCTAAGGAGAGCGATTGGCTAGGTTGTTTCGAGTGGGGTTGGGCTCCCTGGTGCTGCGAGATTGTGGCAGACCAGACGCTCGCTGGGGCGGGCTTGACGATGTTCCTGGCGACCGCAGCGAGTGAGAGACGTGTGCGGCGTTGCAAGGTCGAGGTGCAGGCCCGCGTGTTGATGGCCGGCCCTGATTCGGTGCTTAGCGCATCCGCCTTCACGACTGCAGGCGCCCCCGCAACCACATGCCATCTCGCGCTGACGTGACGCTACAGTCTGTAACGGCACGTTCCTGTGCATCAAGTTGGTAGTCTACCAGTATTTTGATGTCTACCGAGAAGTGTAACCTGAGCACATGGAAAACCTTCACTCTCTCATTGGAGTGGTGGTTCGGCAATGAGCTGCCCCACTCGAGACCGCTGGTGAAATTGGTAGTTAATGCAATTCCAGGACATTCAAATCGAGTTGTTGGTCTCGGACACCATGATTCTACACTGGGCTGTTCTACACCTGGGTGTCAGTGTTGCTTCGCATGTTGATACAAATTATAGTAGCATTCAAGACGGTCA
>Ga0265797_10004872_pt1 | contig 20062 bp, 25 predicted proteins | sample P2T30metagenome_FD_192433 | JGI IMG/M metagenome (GOLD analysis project Ga0265797, IMG submission 192433) | Plant litter microbial communities from East Loma Ridge, Irvine, California - P2 T30 | ecosystem: Environmental > Terrestrial > Plant litter > Unclassified | place: USA: California...
ATGTATGAATGCTCCCCCCCCAAAAAAAAAGGAAACGCCATGCCATGCAAGATGAAACAAAATGCAAAACTAAGTCGGTCAAACCACTCACGTGTCCGATCGATGCAACAACGCGAAAAGCACACGATCCGCACAATCTCCACTCTCTTCTTCCTCACCCGCAATCTCTCCATCCTCAATTTCATCCTCAATTTCATCCTCATCCTCAGCACAACTCTCATACCCTTTCGAGTCCCGCCGCCCACCGCCCGACTAAGGCAAGCTAGCATTGTAGCTTTCCGAAAACTCCTTCGCTTCATCACTAGTCTTGAACGTGACGTAAATCTGATCAAATCCGCCCTCGCGCTTCGGCATCGTAGCCATGACCATCTTGCCGCTCGATCCCGTAACGCTCGTCTCCAGTTTCGGCAGGATGCTGTAATTCAGCGGAGTGGCACCGCTTGCTATGCGGATGCGCACGAAGCATTTTCCAGTGACCTTATCCTTGAGGATGTATATCGGTCCCCGCGCGAAGTTCTCCCACTTCTCTTCGGTTCGGCGCTTCGCGAGCGCTTGCTCGGATTCGAAGACGATGGTGAAGGAGTCGCGTTCTTCGGCGGTGAGGCGTGAGAGGTCCACTTGCTCGGGAGCTTCGTCGTCTTCGGAGGCCGCGGAGGTTTCGGCGTCGGTCGGGGTTGCGGCGCGCGAGGAGAAGACAGAGGAGGGGCCGGACGCGAGGTTCGAGAAGGTGGTGGCAGGTGCGAGGTGGGAGGCGCTGGGTGTAGTTGAGCCTGAGATGTTGAAGAGAAATGAGGGCGGTGGCTTTGAGGGTGTCGTGGACGGTGTTGCGGATGTGAAGTTGAATGATGGTGCAGTAGCCTTCTCAGCGGATGCGTCACTGCCGAATTTAATCGGCGTGCCCTCTTTGTATGACTGGTCGCCAGCACCTGATTTCAGAGGCGACGACTTTGTCCCAGCGGCGGCACCAAAATCGAAGTGCTTGAAAGGCTTCGTCGGTGGTGTTGATGTGCCGTTGGTCTGTCCGAACATAGGACCAGAGTTGCTGTTCTCCTTCTCGGAGTCGGCACCCTCATCTCGTGTCATGCGCGAGAGCAGGCTTCCCTTTGGTGCGGTGTCCTGCTTCTTGTACCGCGACGTGTCATCGTTGGACTCGTCGGCGTCCGTCTCCGATGCGCCAAACTTTCGCTTAGGTGGCGTGGTAGGCTCTACAGAACCTGATGCCTGGTCGTTCTGTAACGTCTCGCGCTCCTCGTCAGACTCATCATCTTGGTTGTTGGAAGACGCTGATGAAAGGTGGCTAAAAGGATTGCCGGCGGGAGACGGCGCTGCACTGCCAGCGTTGAACACAGATCCACCAGATGACAACGCCGGGCTTGCTGCTCGTGAGCCGAAAAGGCCCGGTGTCGATGCACCACTCGCTGGCTTCGAAAGACCGCTGAAGGTATTAGAGGCCGGCGTCGAGCTGCTTCCTGACTTCGCGAGCTTAGCGAAAGGGTTGGCTGCAGGTGTGGAAGTGGTGACCGCTGGCGCAGCAGACTTGGGCGCTGGTGTCGGAGCCTCTAGGGCCTTCGTAGCTGCGGGCTTGGTCACGGGCATCGAGAAACCGGTGACTACCGCTGCCGCCTCCTTTTCTTTGGCAATGCGCTCAGCCTCCTTCTTGTCGTACTTCGCAGACCACTCTGCCTCCGTCTCATCTTCAGAGTCGTAGTCCTCCTCCATGGCCTTCTTCTTCCGCTCAGCCGCGAGTTGCTCATACGTCTTTGCCTTTGCAGCAAATTGGCTAGCAAATCCACCGCTACCGCCTGTCGTCGTCGGCTTGAAGCCACCGCTGGCGCTAGTCGTGCTTGTGGTTGGCTTGAAGCCACCGCTCGCACTGGATGTGCTTGTGGTCGGCTTGAAAGCATTCGCTGAGAACGTGCTCTGTGATGTGCTGATCTCCTTGCTTGGGGTGAATTGGAAGCCCGTCGATGGTGCGGCTGGTTTCGATGGCTCGGGAGCCGGTGTCGCCGCGGCCTTGGGAGAGAACAGGTTGCTCGATGTCGATGTGGAGGGTGACTGTGGCTTGTTGTTGATAGCCTGAGCAAACAGGTTCGAAGTCGCTGTTGCTGGAGGGTTGGCCTTCTGGGTTTGGGTCGCGGGCTGGGGAGTTGGAGTTGCGGGTGGATCAGCAGGACGTGCCCGCTTGGCCGGCGAAGCGTGGCGCTCTTCTGGGCTACCATCGTTGACTTTACGCTTGACAGACAACGACGACTCCGTGCCGGTAACGCCGTTTGCTGCCGCGCGCTGCTTCTTCGCAATATCGATCCTTGTCTTAATAGCAGAGCTTTTCCGATGATGCCAGGAAGATAGCGCTGACCAATCTGCTGTGGGCGACAGGGTCATGATCTTGGCCCGGTAGTTCTCGTTGAGTTGTTGCAGCTGTATGGTCATCGCTGTGATGACATTGTAGAGGCTGTCCTGGTTCTGGTTGGTCGGTGCAGGAGCAGCGCTCCACTCCTTGGGAATTTGTGCTTTCGAGATCTTCGGAAGCTCGGGCTTTGCCGTCTCGTTCGATTCCGATGTGCCTGTGAGCGTGTGCATCGAGGGCGACGGGGCAGGCGCCTGCTGCTTGGGCTGGGCGAACAGGTTCGGTCGGTTGGTGGAGGGAGTAGGTTGTGAGTTGAACGGAGTCGACGCTTCCTTCGCAGGCTGCGGGGTAGAGTCTTTGGGTGCCTCTGTTGCAGGCGTAGCTTTTGAGCCGAACCCAGAAAACGTAGATGTCTGGGAGGGATCTTGTGCGAACAGGCCATTGCCCTGCTTCGGCTGCGCGCTGAATGCACCTGGCTGGGGCTTCGAGAAGTCCGTCTTCGCAGGTTGTGGGGTGCTGAAGCCTGGGAAGAAGTTCTTGGGTGCCGCAGGCGCCGCTTCCGATGGCTTCTCCGCTGCCGGTGTGCTCGAGTCGTTCTGCTGTCCTGCTCCGAGGAAGTTGAACCCTGAGCTTGGGCTGCTGGCTGGCGGTGCCTTTGCTAGAGATGCGAACAGATTTGGCTTGGGCGTTTCCTGGCTTGGTGTGCTCGCGCTCTGCTCCGGAGCTTGGACACTGCCGAACAGAGGCTTGGGCGTCGAGGCCTGCTGCTCGGGCACCTTGAGGGCGGCGAAGGGGTTCGCGGCAGTGCTTGCTGCTTTTGGTGTCTGCTGTCCAAATGTGAAAGCTGGCGTGGATGCGCCTGATGTAGGCAGTCCAGAGAAGAGGTTGCTCGCAGGCGCTGAAGAGGGAGTGACCGACGCGCCAAAGAGGTTCGAGGCGGGTGCGGCGGTTGTCGATGAAGGCGCATTGGACGCTCCAAACAGATTCTGGGTTGGCGGTGTAGTCGTGGTGCTGTTCGCGCCGAAGCTGAACTGCGTGGTAGGAGTTGCGGTGGCCGTGGCGTTGCTGGTGCCGAACAAGTTCTGCTTGGGCGTCTCTTGCTGGCTTGCTGCTCCGTTCTGCGCATTGCTCCCAAAGCCACCGAAGCTGTTCTGTGCCGGCGCGGTCGCGTTCTGCCCCGACCCAAATCCGCCAAACGCATTGCCGCCCGCCGAGGTGGTCGCCGTGTTCTGCGCAGGCGTGCTGTTGGCTCCAAAGCTGAAGGCTGGGGTGGGCTGGCTGGGTGTGTCTGGTGTCGCATTGACGGACCCAAACAGATTTCCGCTGCTGCCATTGCCAAAGGTACCTGAAGTCGCATTGGTCGATCCAAAGCCTGCGCCTGTGCTCGCCGCGCTGGTGCCGTTGTTCTGCGACTGGCCACCGAATATGTTGGTAGTGGGGTTCGTGCCGAACAGATTGCCGCCTTGAGGTTGTTGCGATGCATTGCCATTCATCGACGACGCGCCATTCTGGCCGAACATGCCGCCATTGAAGGTCGAGGCACTACCGCCGGCGCTGAATGTGGGGGCGCTGTTGCCGGCGCCGAAGTTGAAGGCGTTCGCCGAGGGCGGCTGGGGGTTGAAGCCGCTGCTTTGGCTGTTGTTGCCTGCGCCGAACGATGGAAATGAGCCGTTCGAGAAGGCGTTGGTGGGCGCGGGCTGCTGCGTGGGCGGGAAGCTGTTGGTGGCTCCGAAAGCATTGCTGCTGGCACCGAACATGCCCCCGTTCGTGTTGTTGTTATTGCTGGTGTCGCCGCCGACTGCGGGTGCAGGTGACGATGCCCCAAAGCCAAAGCCGCCCGTCTGTGGTGATGCGCCGAAGCCTGCTCCTCCGAGTGAGGGTGTCTGCGCGTACGTGTTAGCCTGCTGCCGCGCAATCTGCAGCTTGCGAATCTGGGCGCGCCCCGCGGGCGTGTTGTAGTTCTTCGACATGCTGCGCGCTGGGGTTGACGGCGCGGGATGCGGTTGTTGGGTGGACTCACTGTGGCTCCTCCGCCGGTGCGTCGGGGTTTCGCGGTCCTGATTCTGGAACAAAGAGTCAGCAGGTGAATGGGACAATTACAATAACAATGCGCCTTGTGTCGGGTCCTCGTGTTGTGCGAGGGGAGGTGAGGTGAAGGTGAAGGGAGGTGAAGGGGACAGCGCATGCTGCATGGCATGACATGGCATGGGAACCTACTTTCGCGCGGCCATCTGCGCTGCCGTCGCCCGCTGCGGCACGTCGGCCTCTGCCTCTTCGCGCTCCTCATAGGGCCGCTCGGGCTTGCCCTGGCCGAAGATGTTGGCGCGTTTGCCCGACATGGCGATGGTGTCGAGGGTGGAGTTGACTGCGCGTGGGCGTGATGGGAGGTGATGGATGTGGGCCGAGAATGTTTTGGGAGGTTCGATGTTCAGGGTTGCGAGTCGGCCCGCCAGTCACGTTTCTTAGTCAGCATCAAACATTGAAAGCATCGCACACAATGAATCGCCTAGCAACGCCGACTACAAACACTTCTTTTACCATGACGACTAAATCCTCCGAGAGCTTTCAGTATGAACACAAGTTCTATCATACGCGAAGGAACGTGATCAGTTCGAAATTGCTCGCAGCGTCTGTCCGTAGCTCTTGTCTCCCCTACGTCAGAAAACACGTGCATTGGATGTTTTGAGGTACAAACCCGGGATGTGTTCAAGAACTTTCGTAAAGGCTTACAAGTCTCAAGCATCTAATACTCTCATCTCACACCACCTACAGCAAACAATACCAAACTCCCCCTTTCCCCCTTTTCCCCCCTTCCCTCTTCCTACCCACCCCCATAATACCCACCGCCCCCCATCCCAAATCCCTCCCCCTCCCCCATCCCCATCCCCGCCGGATACTGCCCCGCCTGCGTTGCCAACAAATCCGCCATGCTAATCTCGGGCGCAAACCCCAAATTCTGCATAAACTGCGGCTGGTTCTGCAGTTTCTTGGCGCCGTGTAGGGAGGCTAGTTCATCGAAGAAGGAATCGAGGTCGTTGGGGTCGTAGGCGGGGGACGTGAAGTCTGGGGATGTAAAGTCTGTTTCGGCGGTGTGGGGGCTGAAGGATTGGGATTGGGGGAGGTGGAGTTGGGTGGGGAGGAGGGGGTTGAGGAGGGATGGGTCGGCTGGTTGTTGTTGTTGGTATGCTGGGCCTGGCAAGGTATTGTTGGTAGGAGGAGGATTAATTTGCGGCGATGTGTGCTGGTATCCATGGCGTGAGAATTGCTCTCTAGCATACGTGCTCGCCAGATCATTCGGAGTATCCGGGGTGTACGCAGTCGGACTCTGGCTCCTCCTCAAATTATCTATAGTCGTGCTGATTCTCGTCTGCGTCGCCTGGTCAAGCGGCAAGCTCTGAGCGCTTTTCCGAACACTCCAAAGCAAGCATATAATGACAGGAGGTAAGCGCGCCAGACCGTATTGACCATGACATACGTCCATCAGCTCGAGAACGCGCTGCAGCCGAACCGGAGACGGCGACGATGCTAGTGCTGCGGTGAAGTGTGTTATTTGGAGGAGGATAGCGGGCGGGGTGAGGGGTATGGATGTGGAGTCTACGTTGACGTATTCGAACTTTGGGGAGAGGGCGGATTTCCAGTGTGTAAGGCGGCTTAGTGCGGCGGAGGGTTGGGTGTTGTTTGGTGGGGTTGGGCTGCTGGGTGTTGTGAGGATGGGGAGCAGTTTTACGAGGGTGTTGAAGGTGCTTAGGGTGAGGCTTGGTAGGCGTGAGCGGTGGGGTGGTCCGGTGTTGGTGTCGCCATCCCATGGTTGCCTGAAGTGAGGTATTTCGTTAGCAAAGTACAGTATTGAGAACTAGAAGAATTGAAGGATTTCAAGTGATGACTCTGGACTAGTTTGACTTATGAAGCTTTCTGCAGCAGTATTGAGATTGCAGTCCAGTGGTGCTTGTATTGATTGCGTCAACCTTCAGGACATATTGAAAGCCAAAGTCGGTGACTGCAATATCACAAGCCCCTTCGCATTTCGCCAATGGGTTTGTGGTGTTTTTCATAGATGTTGGGATCGACATAGCGAAACAGTGCTTACCACTCTTCAAGACCGTCCTCTTCAATCTTCCCTGCCGCTTCCAGGTCTGCCATATCCAAGTATGGGCGTCTTTGCAAGGACAAAGCTAGTAGGTGATCAAGCACGTAGCAACTTGTCACTACATGAGCTAGTCGAGATCCAGAATCTCCTGAGCTCGGCTTCAAGGAAGATAGAATACGAGAAGCAGCGCCTACAAGTAGCCATGCTGCGTCATCACGCGAATCTCGAATGTTGAATAGAGCCATGTTGATAAGGGCCTTCACGTGACTCAGTGCGAACAGTCCGCGTTCCTGTGGAATGAGGGCCTGAGCCGTCGTGTATAAAATCATCGATTCAGAACTGCCCCGACTGTTGCCGCCATCCGAGAAACATGAGCCAAGGGCTAGCATACTCCACATCTCAGCATGGCTTCCGGCTTCCGGCATGTCTGGAGACAAGAGAAGACCTTGGTTGGGATAAGAGTAGGACAGCTTGAGAATATCGAGCTTCTCGCAAATCGGAAGCCAGCTCTGAATGTACGAGAGGTAGTTCTCGAGGAGGCGGAAGCAGTCTGGGGGTAGAGGCGTAGGTTGGTCAAGCAGCGATGGACGACTCATGGCAGCTGGATGCAGCGCCATTGGGAGTGGTTCTCGCGGCCGCTCTGCTGGGTTGAAATGGGCTGGTGGGTTTCTTACGACGAAAGAAGCATTCGGCTCCGGGGCCTCAGCGTCATCGCTATCCTCTTCTGCACTCAATACTTTGTCTTCCTCTTGTCCTCCTGTCAGGGTCCTGTTGAGCTCTTTGCAGAACTTGCCTTTCCTCCAATGCTTGTGGAGCCGGTTTGAAACTTTAGTGTCCCTCTCTAGAAGAACGGTGTTTTCTTCCCTAGTGAGGCAACAGTCAGCTCTAATGCTGACTCTAGGGTGAAGTCCTTCAGGAGCAGGCGAAGGCAAAGTCTTGGTCCCGTTGCCTCAACCAACTGTAACTTGACTTACCCTAGTTTAGAGATCAATGAGTTCTCGATGTCAGGATTTTGTTGGAACAACAGTGCCAGCGCCAATTCAATGGTCCGGATATAGCCAGGTGGCAGTCCACGTTTCCGTGGATTGGAGGTGTATGTGCAAGCTCTATTGCCTAAGGGTTTACAACAATCAGCTCATGTTGGTCGAGTATGGCGTCTTTCACAGGAAAATTAATACCAAAGGAAATCGCTCATGGTGTAATTTCAATCCTGCAATCCGACGTACTCTCAAAACAGGGCGCACACTGTGGCTGGTTGCCATCGCACTTCGATCGTTCCGTGCGGCATTGATCGCATGCCCGGCTGACGCGGAACCTCTTGACAGGCGCGTCTTGGGCTGCAGAGCGCCGTTTGCCCTGGCTTTGTAGAGGCATCTCAACACATCTTCCGGCGCTGTGTTGGTGTGGTTTACCCCGTGGGGTCTCCAGCTGCTGGACGTGGGAGAGGCCTCGGAACTCAAGGCGCTAGGTAGGCGTGTCCGGCTCTTCTTTCTTCCCCAACGCTGGCGGCGCTTTCCGGTCGAACTACTTTACCTAGGAACTGGATCATGTTGTCAAAATGTCTACAGAGAATGGACGAACACCAAAACGCCACACAGCCATGCCTTCCGCTACTGTCGGCTCGAAACGCACGTTTGCGACGATGCACGACGAGTCGGCGCCGTCAAGCGCCCGTTCCTCGCCGCGATCACGAGCGGTGACTCCAGCTGCGCCTGCCTCACCCACAGAGCACCGTCGGATTTTCGACTCACGTGCGTCAATTGTGCTTGTGGGTATTCCAGGGGCTGGCAAGTCGACGCTATCCTTGATGGCTGCTGCTGCATGCCAACGGCGCATCGTTGACATCGAGAACCTCTTTCAGCAAGCGACAGGATGCTCAATGATAGAGTTCCAGAAGCAATTTGGAGGATCAAACCGCAATTTACGGCATGCTGAAGTGCTACAGAACGCTCTCCAGACTTTCGAAAAGGGTGCAATCATCGTTTGTAACAGTGGCTACCGGTTGGACGCAAAGAGCCAGGCCCACCTACATGAATTCTCCAAGACACATCCCGTGATTCATGTTTTGCGAGACTCTCGAAGCGTTCACCAATATTTGGATACCGCAGAGGAGTCAAAATTGCAACATGTACTTGCTCTGACCACACCTCTTTTCCGACGTTGTTCAAACTACGAATTCTATAACCTGGACGAGATACGAGCCCAACACCACTCGGTAACCCCTGCGCATCAAGCTTCGGCCCCAGCCTTCTTGACCCTAAAGAGAGCCGAAAGAACCTTCTTCAAGTATCTGTCTATGGTGTTATCGAGTCAAAATACACACGGAAAGATTCAGAGCGCAACACCGCCAATCGAACCTGGCCATTTTCCACTATCGTACCTCGCAACAGAAAAGAGGGCTTACACTTGTGCAGTCCAAGTGCTACTGTCGGACGTTGTCACCGAAGAAGTCGACATTGAAGAGCTAGAATTTGGCTGCGATGCATTCGAGCTGGTTGTGGAACCAGAGCAGCTCACACTCGACAGAGCCGAGGATATCACCAAAAGCATCTTCAAAGTCCGGAGAAGCACTGTGATTCCCATCATACATCACGTCATGCCGGTGCTATCAAGTTCAGAGAACACTATGGCTTTTTACCTTGCTAGCGTGCGCCACGGCCTGCGCATGGCGCCTGAATTTGCAACGATTGATCTGCATTTGGACGAGGAAGTCATCCTATCAATCGTGTTATCGCGAGGCTCGACCAAGATCATTGGACACCTACACTCTGATAAGGACTGGTACCATCCTTTCTGGATCGAGAAGTACAATATAGCTATGCAACTAGGATGCAGCGCCGTTCGCTTCACACGCCCGGCAAAGTTCATGGACGACAATGCCGCGATTCAGAGTTTCAGGAACACCATATTCGCGAAGTCACGAAGGATCCCACTCATCTGCTACAACACGGGGCGAGCGGGGCGCAGGTCTGCCTGCTTCAACCAGGTCCTTACACCAGTCATACCAGAAGCATTCATGAAGGACAAGTCAGAGTTCGAAGAACGAGTGCGGCACAACCCTGAAACCTCATGGCTCACCATACAGGAGGCGACTCACATTCTCTACGCGTCCTTTACCTACGATCCGATGGAGTTCTACATCCTCGGTGCCAAGGCCGGCTACAGTCTCTCACCAGTCATGCACAACGCGGCGTATCGAACATGCGGCATGCCCCATTCCTTTGATCGAAAGCAAACAGCGACACTGGAAGGCAGCTTGGCTGACCTTCTGAAGAAGTCGAACTTTGGAGGGACTGCCATCAGTCAGCCGTTCAAGATCCAGGCTGTGCCCTTGGCAAACTCGATGAGTCGGCACGCGCGTGCAATTGGGGCAATCAACACTCTGATACCAGTGCGCCACCTCAACGACGACGGCAGCGTTCCAGATGCCGATGACATCGAGCTCTTCCAAGAGCGCAATCAGGCTGGACCCATCAAAGCGCTTTACGGCGACAACACAGACTGGATTGGCATACGGTCATGCATCAGACGAGGTCTTTCCCCTGCGAATGCAGTCAGACCGACGACATGTGGACTTGTCATTGGCGCTGGCGGAATGGCGAGAGCGGCTGTGTACGCTCTGTTGCAGCTTGGTGTCAAGAACATTGTGATCTTCAACCGCACACGCGAGAATGCAGAGAAGATGATCGCGCACTTCACACAGCTGACGTCGAATCCATCCGCAGCAAAACTGTTCCCGTCTTTCGTCCAAGCATCGCAACCAACTTTCCAGATTGTTCAGTCCAGAGAAGACGCCTGGCCAGAACACCTGCGTGCCCCAACCATAATCGTGTCATGCATACCCACCGATCCTGTAGGCGATGACCCTTCGCCGCAATTCACCTTGCCCCCACAATGGATGCAGTCATCAACCGGCGGCGTCGTAATCGAACTCACGTACCGAACGCTCGACACGCCGCTCATGAGGCAGGTGCGCGAAGTTGCGTCTGCTCACTGGATCTGCATGGATGGTCTCGACCTCCTTCCCGAGCAGGCGTTTGCGCAATTCGAGCTCTTCACTGGTCGCAGGGCGCCAAGAAGGATTATGCGTGAAGAAGTACTTCGCTCCTGGACGGACGAGCAAGGCCAGTCACATCCGGATATGGTGCAGACGAGGCTGCAAGCTATGGAGGGGCAGGAACCTTGAGTTTTTGCGCGGGTAATAGAGATGCCAGCGCTGGACTCAAGGCTCTAAAGGAGTACACAAGAGGGCTCACTGCACAAGACACGAATCACCGTTATACTTCATGCGCCCATGGTCCTGAGGCAACTAATCATGTATCTCCTGTATCTTTGTACGAACTCATCGCGTGCTGAGTTTGATTGGCAATGTGGAGGTGCCCGGACTCTTTTGGTCACCGGCTTTCGCGTTCAGTGTGTCCTGAAGGTTGAGGCAGTGGATATGGGCTCCTCTTACGACAAGGAGTCGAGCACGTCAACCCCACTGGAAAACCGTTGGTCGTTAGACACGAGGTCGCTTGGTCATCAAAGGACTGGCTCACTCGACTAGCAGCTTGGTCGAGAGTGGCAGTTTATACGTGTGCACCGGGGATTGGAGGAGAAGTCCAGGGGAACATAGGAGGAGGCGGAGTCGACTGCCTGAGGTTGTCTTGCATAGGTGATCAATAGAAACGCCCAGAAATCTGTTCATTCTGAAATCAATTCGCTTGCTAAAAACAACATATTCATAGTTTCGCTTCGCTCAGCTGCCCAGCAATGACGCTCTGGACCTGCGTGACCGGTAACTCATCCGCCTCCTTGCCCGTCCAGTATCGATCTTGCTCCAGCCCTTGGTAGATCAACGCCTCCGTGCCCAGTATCACCTGCCAGCCCGCTAACCGACTGATCTCAGCAATCTCCGTATATGGTGTGGGATGATAGCACATCTCGAGGATGGCACCTTTATGCGACTTTTGGCTTAGGAAAACCTCGAGGACTTTCCGCGCTTCTTGCTCCTCGGGTGTCTTTGGTGTAAAGTTTGGCACGCAAGCGACGATTGCGCCGACGCCTTCTAGTTGTTGGGCTTGTGCTTCGGTGGCTACGTGTATTAATGAGTCGCCGTAGCCTCGCGCTGTGCATTCGTCTAATACTGCTTGGACTTCGCTCGCATCTCGATTCACCTGGGAAAACTTAGCTTCTCGGACAAGCGACAAATTCTCAGTCACTACTTACGAGGTAGATCGTTCCGACGTTCAACCAGGTTCTCAGCGCATACACTGCGCTTCTTGCTGCACCGCCTCCGCCAATGACCAACGCTGGTCGGTTCTGAAAGCTTTTTGGCGCAGCGTTGCGGAGGAATGATTCTCGAATGCCAATGACGTCGGTGTTGGTGCCCATGAACAATCGCTTTCCTGTCTCTGGATCCTCTCTTATGAACAATGTGTTCACTGCACCGACGTCTCTGCCCTCTGGCGTGAGGCCATCGAGATGCTTGAGTATGGCGACCTTGTGTGGCATGGTCACGGATGCTCCTGTGCTATGTTAGCACAACCTTCGCAGCTGTCACTTTGGAGGTCCCGCGTACCATAGAATTGTGGGTGTCTTATCAGATTCAGGAATAGGCTCATGTCTGTTGAGTCTAAAGGTATTTGCGACCAGTTCAACCCGAGATTGTCGTACACGGTCTGGTGCAATAATGGCGACATTGAGTGTGCGATTGGATGGCCGAAGAGATAGCCATGGCGCTCGACATGTGTAACGTCTGGTGCTGTGGTTTCGAGAGACATTGTATGATCGTAGTTTGGATTGGTAAATTCGCACAATCGTGGATAGAAGCCTGAGTGTGTATGTTCGACTAGTTGGACTTGGATTGCTTTTCAGAGCAGTGGTGGGAGAACAAGTTTACTACAATGGTTACTTCAACACCAGATCCACCATTCAGCGTGCTCTTGATCACAAGCGCCTTCCTTCACACCCAAGACCCCGTCTGAAAGCTGGAAAAGCTCATCTTGAAAACTGGGGAAGACGCGCGACTCAGAACGCGTTCCAGCCGAGAATTCGGTCCGACGTCGTCTGACATAATCCAATGACAGCGATCGGCGTCATCTCCGCTTCTCGCGTAAAGTCCTTCTTCCGCCCCTGCTCCGTTGGAAGAACGCAAAATTTCCATTTTCAGGATGGCGGTGTCGCTGATTGAAGAATCTGGAGGTCTTCCCCGCGCTGCTGCAGATGCCGAAGCCATGTCCACGGCGCTGTCGCACGCATCCGGATGAAGCGAGTCTTGGCCGGAACCACATGGCAGGCGAAATTCGAATGGTAATCAAGCCCCCATGGGGTTTGTGGCTTGCTACTCCAGACTCAGACCAGAGGCACCATCTTGGTAGGTAATCTGAGGAGATATATTGCCCCTGCCGGCTGCCACTTTGGGAGTCATCCAACTCTTCACCACGAAGCATCTTCATCACACCTCTCTTCATTGAGTGGAAGTAACCACATCCACTCACGAGCAAGACGAGCACATCATCATGGGTCTTCTTCACCTTGTTGAGGATAGGCCAACGCCCAAGGCTGTCTACAACTGGCGTGTCTACACAGCAGCATGTGTTGCTTCGTGGGCGGCATGCATGATCGGATACGACTCAGCTTGTAAGTTTGATGTTGACTGCGATGTTTCCATTATCATACTTACACCTTGATAGTCATTGGCACGACGCTGGCGCTTCCTTCATTCGTTAACGAATTCCGTCTGAAGTCTCCTTCGCAGATCTCCGCATCTGCACTTGCCCTCCAAAAGGCCAACATTGTCTCCGTATATCAAGCTGGTGCATTTTTTGGTGCGCTCGGTGCATACGTCTCCAGCCACTACATCGGCCGCAGGCTGTCGCTTATCTTCTGGACGACCATTTTCATGATTGGCGCTGGTATCATGCTGGGCGCTAATGGAGGACGAGGTCTCGGTCTCATCATCGGTGGCCGCGTGCTGGCTGGACTCGGTGTGGGTGGTTGCTCCAACATGGTCCCGATCTACATCTCCGAGCTCAGTCCTCCTGCGATCCGCGGTCGTCTCGTCGGTATCTACGAACTGGGTTGGCAAATGGGCGGTCTAGTTGGCTTTTGGATCAACTATGGCATCGTAGAGACGATGCCGACATCCAACAATTCGTGGCTCATTCCGTTTGCCGTTCAACTTATTCCTGGTGGCTGTCTCTTGATCGGTGCATTCTGGTTGAAGGAGTCTCCACGATGGTTGTTCGCCAACCACAAGCGCGAGAAGGCCATGCAGAATTTGTGCTGGATTCGCAACTTGCCGGCAGACCATCCATACCTCCTGGAGGAAGTCGAGGCCATCGAGAGACAGGTCGAGCATGATCGCATCCACGTCGGTGCTGGCTTCTGGAAACCGTTCCTTGCGCTCAAGCAGAAGAAGGTCGCTTACCGCTTCTTTTTGGGTGGCATGTTGTTCTTGTGGTAAGTGGCGGCTGTAGAAACTACTTGTGCATCATTTACTGACCTTGTTAGGCAAAATGGTTCAGGAATCAATGCTATAAATTACTACTCGCCTACTGTTTTCAAGAGCATCGGCGTTACCGGCACGAACACCGGATTTCTCACCACAGGCATCTTTGGCGTGGTGAAGACTGTACTCACATTCGTCTGGCTTTTATACCTTATCGACCATCTCGGCCGCACGAAGCTTCTCATGATCGGAGCAGCTGGTGGTTCCCTCTGCATGTGGTACATCGCCGCGTACATCAAGATTGCCGACCCTCAGAACAATGCGAGTTCGACCGGACAGCTCTCGGGAGGTGGCATCAGCGCCATGTTCTTCTTCTACCTTTGGACAGCTTTCTACACGCCCTCATGGAATGGTACTCCATGGGTCATCAACTCCGAAATGTACTCGCAACAGACCCGATCCCTTGGACAAGCTTTCGCCGCCTCAAACAACTGGTAAGAAGCTCCGATTGCGCAGTGAAAATGAGAATAAGTGCTAACGACCTCTCAGGTTCTGGAACTTCATTATCTCGCGCTTCACACCACAGATGTTCCTCAAGATGGACTATGGCGTCTACATGTTCTTCGCGATCCTCATGATGATGTCCATTCCATTCGTCTTCTTCTTAGTCCCTGAAACGAAGGGACTTCCTTTAGAGAAGATGGACGAGTTGTTCTCAATCAAGCCTGCTTTCAAGGCGCACAAGACCATGGTGCAAAGGCTCGCTGAGGTCGACCATGAGGATATGAACTATAGAGCCGAGAAGCCAAAGGAGGATGAGCGCATGGAAAGCGTTTAGACTGTAATTTAGACTGGAGTGAGGAAGTCGCGGCACTGCGCTGCCGCAAGTCTATCTTACTATGGTATTTCGTGCTTCGATGGCAATGTCATGGACATTAGTTGCAACTCGAAGAGACAGCAAACGAGTATTTGTTTGTGTGATGTTTTCCTTGTATACGCCGTGGGCATGCGATATTACATTGCCGCCACAAGTGCAATTGACAGCGACTGCAAGACTGATAAGAGATCGCATAAGAGTATTGCGAAACCACACAAAACTACTCGTCACCAGCTTCCCACCCTTGCGATTGCTCTTTTTTTTCAGCATAGCTGCGCATGGTCATTAGCTATTGTTTCTATGTGTGCTTGCTTATGGTCGATCCGACGTCGTAGAGACCCAATCAACACCCCGTGGTCGTTCGTCAACTCAAGTCGCAATGCACAGTATGCGGGTTCTTTGTGAAGATTGGGATAATGTGAAAATAGGCCACTATCGTAAAGAGGACTTGCTGTGCAAGCTAGCTATCTCACGTGCAAGCGTACTTACATTGAGTGCGAAGCCGCTGCATCACGTGGCAGCAAACGTTCTTCTGGTACCGATACCACGTTCTCCGCATATCAACAGTCCCACGTTCCTCGCACCCAGCCACTAGGCAATCACGATCTATTCACACCTCATCTCACTTGTGTTCACTGACGTCAGGTTGTTGACTCGCTTCAGCCGACGGCCGGGGCGGCGCCAACTCGCGCTAACCCGTCGAAAAAGCCTTTCTCCGGTGGAAGAGCGCTCGACCTTCGTCGCGATGCTCGATTCCTTGGGCGCGTACCACAGCTTTGGCGCGGTCACACGCGGCTGCTGGAGGAGGCATCTCGCCTCTGACTGTGCTTTTCCGATGAGACTGGTGCTGGAGTGTGATGAGGCCTGGATGGGAAATTGGGCCGTGCCGATGCGCAAGGACCTGACTGGCCATTGATCAGGAAGGCGAATCTGATGTCAAGAGAGCTTTTTGTATATACCGACACCAAGCATTCCACCGTCCTTAGGTGAGCTTTCATCTTTGTGCTAGAACTCAAGAAGAACCCCATACTACCACCTACATACTACAAATTACGAAGCGCCATTCTCTATCACATCTCGTTTGGCTATAACCTGCATCAAACACGACCATGCCTTGCCGTCCAGGTATCTCCTCCATGTCACTGGGGCGATGTTATGCTGGCCATGAGTTCACACACAAGCTCTCCATGGCTGCGAAATATGGGCTCGAAGGCATTGAGCTTTTCTATGAAGACCTTGTCGATCTTGCCGGGTCTTCATCCCCTTCGGATCTACGCCTAGCGGCAGCTTCCGTACGTGAGATGTGCTCGAACCTCGGACTTGAGATCATATGCCTACAGCCTTTCATGCACTAGTAAGTATATGAGTACGAATTGCATGTAAGGCCAAAGCTAACTTTGTTCCTTACAGTGAAGGATTGAAGGATCGCAAACGACACGACGAGCGGATAGAGGAGATGAAAGTGTGGATGGAGCTCGCTCACATTTTGGAAACAGACATCATACAAGTACCGGCTTCGTTCCTCTCGCGCGATCAGATTTCTGAAGACCTCATGGTGTCCGACCTCCGCGAGATTGCCGATATGGGATTGCAACAAACACCAATCATACGATTCGCATACGAGAGCTTATGCTGGAGTACGTACGTCGACAAATGGGAATTATGTTGGGACGTTGTGCAAAAAGTCGATCGTCCAAACTTTGGGGTGTGCCTGGATAGCTTCAATATACTTGGAAGAATATACGCGGACCCTACGGCAGCATCAGGACGATTAGACAACTCTGAGGAAGAAGTGCGGCAGTCAATACGAAGACTTATCGGGCAAATCGGACCACACAAAGAGAAGATATTCTTCATTCAGATAGTAGATGCCGAACGATTAGCGAAGCCGCTTCTCCCTGGACATGCATTCTACAACGCCGAGCAGCCGGCACGAATGTCATGGAGTAGGAACTGCAGGTTATTCTATGGCGAGAGTGCACATGGCGCATACTTGCCTGTCAAGGACGTTGCACATGCCATCATCAACGAGATCGGCTACGATGGTTGGGTCAGCATGGAGCTGTTCAATCGTGTCATGGAGAGGAAAGACTACGAAGTGGTGGAGGAGCTGGCTGCGAGAGCTGCGGTGTCGTGGGAGAAAATGGTACAAGACCTGCATCTCGAAATTGATACGTCGCAAGACCGTTCGAGGAGTGGAAAGGTCGAGGTGAAAAGGGACAGTGGTGTTGAGTACGGGCAGGCACGATTGTGAACATGTAGTTGGCGCGCATAATGATATCCTTACCACCTAGTTCTGCGATCTCCACAACGCGTGCACGATGTGAGTATATTGCCCGTGCCCGGACGAGTTCAACACTTGCTGCGTTGGTCTTGTTAGAAATATGTCCCATAACTTATGTGAGTTTCAGTGTTCTTGTTGGTGCTTATTTTAAACATTCTTCTTCTGAGGTCTCAAAAATGCTACTTCAAGCACCCGGTCGGCTGTAGTCTAGGTTCCGCACTCTTCGCCAGACCTCCCTTACAGTCCTTTCTTGGCTTTGACGACCAGTCTCGCTTTGTGAAGGGCCTGCTGGTCGGATGGCAAGATAGAGTCGGCTACCCAATCGGACTTCTTCGATGGGTGCCCCGACATAGTCTTCTGGCGGATTCGCAGTCGTGATCAAGCCTCCAGCCTCCTGTAATATAGCAATGCCTGCCGCGACATCCCACTCCCAACATCCTCCCTCCCACCATATATCAAAGCCTCCCATTGCAACGTAGGCCAAGTCTAACGTCGCGGATCCAAGCGACCTTACGCCATGGACCATTCCTCCCCTTCCTTGCCGCCCACCAAGCTCTGCAGCCATGTTGACGAAGCTTTCGATCTTTCGATGCAGATTGCTGTCTGGCGAGTCCCTTCTGTCCTTACCCCATTCACATGAGAACACACATCCGCTCGGGGCCTTCTCTGGCATTGGTGGAATTGGATTGCGGACTAATGGTAGGCGTTGTGTCTCGTTCAGGAAAGCTCCTCGGCCAGCACATGAGGAGAAGAATTGCTTCAAGAATGGGGCATTGATCACACCGACCAGGGGCTTGCCGTTATGTATGAAGCCAATTGAAACGCAAAACATGGGAAAGAGGTGGATGTAGTTCACAGTTCCTGCCAGGAAGGTCAGCAAACTGCGTCGACGGAGGATAATGAGATTGACCATCAAGCGGATCGATGCACCATGTCGGGTTATCATCGATGAGGTAATCTCGTGATGCACCTTTGCTGTAAGACTCTTCGCCTACAAATCTAAGAGTAAATCAGTGATGGTCCGACCTCACAAGAGTTCATAGCGTACTTGTGTAAGGGGTACTTCTCATTGATTTGGCGCTTGATGAAGGCTTCGACGTCTTCGTCCGTTTCTGTGACTAAGTCCACCGCATTTTCTTTTTGCACATGCTCTTTCTGTTCTGCTGTCGCGTTTCCACCATCGATTCGCATTTGAGCGGCATCCGTTAGCATTTGCCCTGCTTTCTTTCCCAAATCTACGGCGAAAGCATAGATGCCATCCAGCTCATCTTGAGAAATTGTCGTCATTGTATCGAAGGTCGATGGGAGGCCGTCGTGGTTTGATGTGCAGCTGCTTCGATTCGAGATGATGAAGCTTGACACTGCACATGGAGCATGTACTAGCTGGAGCTTAGTCAAGCCGGAGATCGAAGGATGCGGCTAGTCGCGGAGAGTTCCCGAAGATCGTCCATGGAAGAGGCTTTAGCCCTTTTCCGTCTTGTTCGTCACCTCGCCGAGTTAAAAGGGACGTTAAGATATGTCAGGATGAAGCTTGACATGCCTGCTGCCACAAAGATTCCTCGATAACTTTTTCGCTTCCTTACAAGTCGAAGTTCGCTGTGCCGTGACGCGCATTCAAGCACCACACTCGACAACGATGGCAAAATCACTTCTTCTGATCAACGGACCCAATTTGAACCTCTTAGGCACGCGCGAACCTACGATATATGGAAGCACTACTCTGCCACAAGTCGTTGATGCAGCATCATCACAATGCTCGGAGCTCTCGATCACCTTTTCACATGTCCAATCCAACCATGAAGGCGTTCTGATTGACCGAATCCACGAGGCGAGAGGCAACGTCGATGCCATTGTCATAAATCCCGGGGCATTAACGCACACCAGTGTTGGACTGAGAGATGCGCTGGTGGGTGTGGACATTCCGTTCGTCGAAGTGCACATCAGCAACATCCACAAGCGCGAAGCCTTTCGGCACCATAGCTACTTGAGCGATAAGGCGGAAGCGGTGATATGTGGCCTCGGGACGTACGGATATGAGGCCGCAATCGCATACGCCGCGGGGCATATCAAGATGAAGGAGAAGGCGTAGTTGTGATCAGCAGATATGGAGGTATGACCTCCAGGGCTGGCAACGACAGCTCTCGCGGTGGACGCAAGTTTGGAAACAAACCACAACGTATCGAGCACGAATTGACTTTCGCGAAGACCTACAAGTACTTTGAAGCTATCCAGGATGTACTAAGAGTGAAAGTCCTTATTGCAGCGGCTTGTGTAGAGCGCAGGCTTCATTGTGAGGCGGCTCGAAAAGATCACCAATCGGAGATGTATCGGTTGCTTGGTTTCGGGGTTTCGTGCACCGCAAGAGGCCGGGTTCCTATCGAAGTTGGTGTTTTAGTATCTGGAAGGAGCACCGTTGTATGTGGTGTCGAAATAATGGAATTCAGAACGACGCGTCTTTGTGCGGCTGAACCTTGGAGTAGCCTAATAGGCAGTGATGTTGCAGGGGGTTAGGAGACTCCAGCCACCGGCGGCTCTGCACCCGCACAACAGCACGACCTTTTCCGACTATCCTCACCAAAAAGTTGGTACCATGATAGTAACACCATGTCCACTGATCTCTCTACGCTCCATTCTACTCTTTTTCTCGGCAAAATGCACATTTCACTTCCAGTATTTTACCCAGAAAACTGTCAACATTGCGGCAGTCGTTGCTGTTCGATGTTTGGGAGGCAGTGGCGGCTCTGAGGCTGGAGGCAGAGGCGTCAGGCGTCCTGCAGCAAGGCGACGCCTGATTGTGCCTATTATCGTCGCACACCTTGCGAGCTCGGCACGGTGATTCCATGCCTGCCAACATACATGTAGACACGGTGCGACATTATGAACAGCAGGCATTGGAAGCATGCAGGATTGGTGCTACCAATAAGACACTGTCGTTCAACGAAGCCTTAAAGGCCTTAAAGAGACAGTGCGGTCTCTGTCCAGATGTCGCGTGTGGCTGCACCGTTGGAGTTTCAAGTGGCCCTAATCTCGCC
>Ga0265797_10004873_pt1 | contig 20061 bp, 22 predicted proteins | sample P2T30metagenome_FD_192433 | JGI IMG/M metagenome (GOLD analysis project Ga0265797, IMG submission 192433) | Plant litter microbial communities from East Loma Ridge, Irvine, California - P2 T30 | ecosystem: Environmental > Terrestrial > Plant litter > Unclassified | place: USA: California...
GAGGAGGATAGATCAGCTGGTGTATCTTCATTCAGATAGGGGTGCTTACCAGATCAATAGAGAGCAAGGATGGTGAACTGAAAGGATGATCAAGGGGTAACTTGTATCGCTGCAAGGTATCAAAGGAGTGACTGGCGATCAGTTTCGAAGTGTGGAGACCCAATCAAGAATAGTTGATGATTGTAGGTGTAGATTGCTTGAGGTGTAGATTGCTTGAGGTGTAGATTGCTTGAGGTGTAGATCCAGAATCGGGGGGATTGATTGGAGTTTGATGGCTTGACCGGCTCGCTCTTTCGATTGATCCGAGGTGAAGGCGAGACAGGCGGCGCTGGTTATCGAGTGAGACTTGGTGTGATTGAGGTATAAAGGAGTGTGGTGTATATTGAGACTGTAAGTCTTGGGTATCAATTATAGAGTTTTGGTAAAGAATGTGAAGTAGTTGGAAACGGTTGTAATGATGGATACTATGAGTGCTAATGTCTTGATTGTCGTCAAGTCCTTGCATGGATCTCTCTTTGTATTCCTGCATCTGCCTCTTGTCTGTTGTCTACGCTTACCCCCTCTCCTCGTACGCTGACCAGACCCCGGACTACCCCCGAAACACCGACTTGGCTAGTCTTTGTTGTTGACACCCAAGCAAGCCAGGAACGATAAACGCCCCCTTGTTCTTGAATTCCCTTGACGCGTCTCATCCATTGTGTTATAACACACGGCTGCGCACGCGACCTGGACCTGCAAAGTGACATCTCATGCATCATCATCTAGTCGGATCTATTGTACGTATCCAGCCGTCGCTCTACATATCCCGTATGACCTCTTGCCTGATCCTTTCCTCCTTGGCCCTAGCAGCAGCAGCGATCTTTTCATCATCAGTCTCTTCAGCCGACCTTAGCTGGACTTTGGTACTCTCGATCGCATTTTGTCGATCATCGAGGTAGAAATCAGTCATGAAGAAATTACAGAACAGCGACAAGCATGAAGTCGCGACTGCTGCAATGAACAATGGCCGGATTGCTGTATCGTACGCTACTGGTCAGCTTCAACATCACATATCAAAAGGGCAGCATACTGGCAATGACAATGGCTCTCGGCTCAGATACCTTGGCGAGGTAGATATCGCCGTAAATTTCTGCAAGCTCCGCTGGACTGTAGTAGGCACTCAGGTTCTCAGCCAGAAGTCGCGGTAGTCGTTGGGTCCAAACGGCACCGGCGATAGCCGATCCTACACCTCCTCCGATTGCGGTCCAGAGTCCGAGAATGGCAATTGCGATAGCCATGTCCTGATGCGGTACTGATGCTTGGGTTGCTGACTATCAGTGCTTACATCCTTGAGCTCGGAAAAAGGACGTACCAAGTTGAGAAGTCATGACGCTACACCCACCTCCGATGGAGATAAGGACACGAGACATGACCTGAACTACGATCGCATGGTTCCCATTAACGGACAGGAAGTTTAACCCCATACCACTAAATCGTCAATACACATCACCACCACATCTCTAGAGACTCACATGATCCTGACGGATAGACCGAACATCTGAATATGTTTGTATCGATGAGTGTAACGCATAGCCATACCAGCTAAGAAGGCGAAAACGGTCAACCCGACGGTAAGGATATTGAGCATGTATGAGTATTCAGCTTGCTATTTCGTTAGGGCAATTCCCAGATCACGCGAAATCGAGAACCCACACTGAGCTCATGAGTGACTACCAACCAGGACGACCAGTAAGCATCGGAAAGGTATCCGGAAAAGAAGTAATTGAAGTCGATCAAGCTAGGCGAATGAGCATGAGTCATACCTTGGAAAGACGACTTACACGGCACAAATGAGGGTCCTATTCAACACTCGCTTGGGCATGATTGGGTATTTGGCAAAGAATCCGTCCCACACTCCCCAACCGATCAACAGTGACCCGCCCACAACCAGTAGAGCGATCATACTAGGATTCTTGTAACCTCCATCGGCATTGTATACCAAGGTAAAGGGAGCGAGGATACAAGCGAATGCGAAGCCCATCAACAATAGACCGAAACCATTGATTTCAGACATTGTTTGTTTGAAGGCTGCCATTTTGGATCGTTTGACTGGGGCTAGTCCATCAAGGATCTGTTGACGAGCATATGTCGAGGATGCAAGTGATAAAGCTGTTGGTCAGCCCAGCTCCACATGAGCCAACGATGACTCACCACCTAGTTTCTTTGCTCGGTAGTCACCCCAGAAAAGGACCACGACAGCGGGAGCGATGCAGACAGGTACGAGAATCGCAAACATCCCGTATCCCCATCTCCAACCATTTCCGCCTCCATACGCATTAACACCCTCTGCAATTGGTCCGGCAAGGAAACCATTGATAATGTTAGGTGCAGTAACCGCAGCTTGGATAGCGGCTCGCCATTGTAGCGAGGTAATATCGGCCACTAAGACACCGTTCACTATTGGTCAGACATCTGCCATGAGATATGAGATCAAGGGCACATACAGAAATTGATACCACTGTTACCCAGGGTGTAAACCACTAGGCCAACACACACAGTGGTGATGTTCTGGGCTGCAGCGACGAGGATGACACCAATTGTGAAGAAGACGACGGAGAATGTAAGGGCAGCCGGTCGAGACCACAAGTCCGCCATCTGATGATCAGTCTTTACTCTGACCGATACTAGGCAGACATACTTTCGCGACGAATGGCTTGGATACACCAGAGACGATTCCGTTGATAACATCGATAGTCGCAACGACGGAATGCGCTCCAAAAGCGGAGGTTGCAAAAGGTGTATCTATTGTCAGCCGCACCCATTCAGTCTATACATACAATTCCAGATAGTGTTATTACCCAGACTAAAGACGTAGTAAATCAACAAGATGGATCTACCATCAGCATCAACTTGTGCCGAGAAGTAGGGGCAGACTTACAGCCAGAGCATGACCAATTTCCATCCTTTACCAAAGACGATGTATAACGCTTCAATCTTTGTGACTCCAATATTCCTCTCTACTTCATGATAAGATCCCGAGTCAGTTTCGGAAGGAGATGATTTCTCATCATTATCACCACTCGGAGATGAGGGGATATCTTTCTGTTCGTGACTTTCTTGGTCCTGACCGTGATGGATTCCGGTGGTCGTATGTGCAAGATCCGGAGCTTGAGCATGGACATGAGGCTCGTCGTTGATCGTAGCCATCTCGTTCAAATGGGTGTGGTTGAGAAAATTTGGTGAAAGAGGTAGCGGTCCCTTTATCTGATTATATTCATGACCCACATGACCCGCCAGGATGTAGAACCGATCGGTAGGATTCGGAACTTCTTATTCCTCATTTCGTCTTCCTGTTTCTTCCTTCGCTTCCCCTCCTCGCGTTGTTTGGGCAGTCCTGACATGTCGGCCGACTCCTGAACGTCCTCACTGGAACAAGGGGAAATGGCGTGGAGCGAGTTGGTCAGTTATCAGATAGCGAGTTTCAGGCACAGTTTTTTCACCTGAATTAAATGTTCGGGCGAAGGGTCGATGGTTTTAACCGCTGGCGGTTAAGTGCAATGACTTCCGATGAGCCGAACCCGCGTTGCTGTAGTCATCTGGAGCCGCTGTAGTGTATCTCGGCGACCCACGATATCCGTGTGTAGAGTGGAGCTGCGTATTTTGGGCATCAGCTCGGCCGCCATTTGTTATTGGTAATTCATCTTCCGTTCACCATGTTTGTGAAGTGCGATTCTTTTCGAAACCGCTCAAACGTTGAGGCAGCTCGCTCGCGTTTCGCCTCGACCCCATATGCTCTAATCAAGCCATTTGTTCAGGTGGCTTTCCGAAAGTTCCGGACAGCCGCGAGAGTGATTTCGTAGCAGTCTGTCGAAAAACGTCCGAGCGGCTAAAGCTGCCTGTTCAGTAATGTGAAATCTGGGCGAGCGACAACACCTCAGGCAATCTTGCACCGATTCAACTCACTCAGCTTACAATCTGGGCCAAAGAAGTTTGACAGAGGATCAGATATGTCACTTGAGACAAAGCGCAAAGCTTCAACAATGGATACATCAGATTTTCAATTCCTCGCTTTGTTTGCTACATCTACTCGGTGTTAGACTATTTCATCAACTGCTTAGCCTTGAGCAAGACCGAGTGGGGGTCGAGACCCTGGAATGGGATCTGCTCGCTGAGTCCACCACATCCTTCTCGGTTGGTTCCCCTGTCATGTCAGTAGTTTTTCATTGGTGATAGAAGGTGACATACATGTAACCGTATCGAGGAGTCAAGTCTCGTTCAAGAAGCCATGTACCCATCTATCCAGTCAGCTATCTGTCCCAAGCACGAGCGAGCCGGAGAGAAATAGCTCACCTTGGATCCAAGACCAGTCTTCTGGTTCAAAGACTCGACAACCAAGACAAACTCGGTGGATCCAATCTCCTTCAATACCTTCTCGTCAACGACATTGAGAGTAGACTTGTTGATCAATCCAACGTCCAATCCTTCCTGTCGGAGTCGGTCGACAGCGTCGAGAGATCGGTAGAGCATATCTCCGTATGCTACGACGTATCCCTTGGTACCCTTTCGAATGAACTCGTCTTTCGATGGCTCAAATTTGTATTTCTCATCGTAGTATCGCGAACCGTCTTCTTTCAGAATCCAAGGGACCTTGGCTCGGGTGGAGAAAATGAATCGGATACCCTGCTCGTAGAACACTCGGTCGACGACACTACAGGTCAGCATGCATTCAAAGCTCTCGGGTGACAGAGTTGACGTACGCGTCCATTTGGGCCTACATGTTAGCACAGATTGCGACGAGGACGGGGATGACTTACGCAATCGGCAGGGAAGTAGAGCTTGGTCTCGTATGCATCGTCAAGCCCGTTATCAAGGAAGAACTGGTTGATACCAAAGTGACTATTCGTCAGCTCCTGGTTGTCGCCCGGACTCAGATATGGAGACGTACCAAGTGTTGTCGGCCATCTCATCGACACCAGAGTGGGAGAAGTGAGTCAAGACATTGGCGTAGTTTAGTCGAGCCATGGTCAATTCCGAAAGGATCATCTCGGAGAAAGCAGAGAAGGTACTATTAATCAGCGTCTTCCCTTGGTGGTACTATGGACATACCTGAAGACACCGAATCGGTCAGCCTTGAAAGCTCCGAAACCAGCAGCAGCGGAAAAGTTTCCTCGCTCCATGATACCACTGGAGATGAATACCCTATCTGTTAGCAACCGTTCATATCACGCGTAAGATGACGTACTCGGGGTGGGACTTGTGAATACCGCTCAAACCGGTAGATCCCTCCAAGTCAGAGTCGATAACCATAACCTTGCCCTGGTTCTCCTCCTTGCTGGTCTTGTCGAGAACGGCAGAGACGGCATCACCGAACTGGACTCGGCATGCTCCCCTCTCCTTTGAGCTTCCGATCAAGAGCTCAGTGTTCTCGGTAGGCTTGATGGCTCGGAGGATGTTGGCGCACTTGGGGTGTCGCTCGTCGAGGTATGCAATTGCTGGCTCACTGCTCATCAGTAGATGTCCACAGGGCGGAGGAGAGGGACCTACACCTTAATAGCATCGTGGGCATGGTTAGATCCTTCAAGACCCTTGATACCGACTGCCATCTTTCGCTGACAGACCACCGCAGCGGGTCCATCGTAGTTGATGGAATCGCACATGGAGGCGTAGAGCTCGTCAATGTTCTCTCCGTCGACAGTGAATACCTTGAGGCCCTGACCCTCAAGAGTCTTGCCAACGTGGTAGCCCTTCAAGTATTCAGATGGGTGACCTCTGTCTGATCAGCTCCTTCTTGACTAAATGACAGGTGACACATACGCAATTGTGACATCATTGTCATCGATGAACAACTTGACATTGAGTCCCTGAGCAACAGCGAGTCGAGCGGCTTCTGCATCGTTTCCTTCCTGTTGAGATCCGTCCGATCCGAGACAAAAGACCGATCGAGACTTGTCGGCCATGGCGACACCATTGACCAAAGGCCACATGTGTCCAAGTCGACCAGAAGAGAACTTGACACCAGGAGTCAAACCAAGTTCGGGATGTCCAGGCAGCTTGGAGTTGGCTTCTCGGTAATGTAGTAGATGCTCGACTGGGAGGTTTCCGTCGAGTACAGAAAGGAGGTATTGGGTAGCGACTCGATGTCCAGCTTCATCGAATAGGATATCGCAGAACTTCTTTCCTGACTTGTCGGAAGCGAGGAAAGAGAGTAGGATGACCACTTCGGGAACGGTGTCAAAGGCTCCTCTGGAGATTAGCGGTGTCGGGTGTGGGAAACATGAGACGTACCCCGTATGTCCAGCTGTAGCTCTAGCAGCTCCAGTAGCAGTGAAGAATACGATCACATCTCTTAGAAGAGCGATGTTGTCGAGCTACTATTAGTATCTCCCTATGCATCACAGGGATCACTCACCAAAGTTTGCTTCTGCTCGGCGGAGAGCTTCTTGTCCTTGACAGGATCAAGAGGGATGGGGTTGTACTTTTTCAAGTCAATGGGGAACTTCTCAAAGTCCCAGTCTTGTACGTTCTGTATGTCAGAACGTGCCACGACGACGTGGTATGAGGACGTACATTGACAGACATGATGATAGATGTATGAGATGTGAGAGTGATGAAAGCAAAGACGACGTTTAAAGGAATGCGAATTCCCCGGTCGCTTCAACTTGAATTTGTGGGTGATGTCATTTCATTACATCTTTATCTCTTTCACGCGTACAGCTCGCTACACTGACGGTCAAACGTACGCGAGCGATCGACAATTACATACACAATCACGTATACAATCACCAGGGCCTACCGACTACTGCGAGCATCCCTTATGGCACGAACAACGAAATCCTATCTTCCATTGAGCCCTTTCAAACTGTGTAGTACCGCCGGAACCGCCGCTCAAGCCGAAGCGACAGTCACCAGAAAGGTTCAGACATACCCAGTGATAAAGCCATGGGTACTTCTGTTATGAGAGGTGAGAATTAGTCCTTGAGAAGCTTCAAAAGGTGTCCTGGTAGCCATGAACCCGATGGTGACAGGACATGAGTATATATAGTTCCAAAACCGGCGCCGAATTGCGGCGTTTTAGTCGGAAATAAGATGGCCCGTGTGGCGCAGTGGTAGCGCGTTCCTTTCGTATTACGCAATCAAAGGGAAAGGTCCGGTGTTCAACCCACCGCGGGGGCATCCCTTTTTGACCCTCTTTTGTACGCTTGACACCACAGCCTCCTTTAAATGAGTTGTACGGTGCTCGCTGGGCTCATGTATACAGGCCCATGGATGATGAGACTGAACCGCATGGATCATGAAGAGGGAGGGCTTCACCATACAGCGCTCAAGCCACTGGCTCAATGCTACTAGACGCGTCAAGGTACGTATAGGCGACGATCTCCTCCCATGAGGATATTCAGGCGTATGCTGATGATAATCGCCCTATCACTCTGGCTACCGATATGTCTCCTCGATACCGCACACATGAACAGTGTGAGTGCTTGTGGAAGAGCCGAAGCATCGTATAGTGAAGTGTCAAAGATCCGGATAAGATTATTCCGCCAAGCCTTGATTTGCGGTTATAGCCGGGAAGGGGAGAGATGACGCATCAATGATCTGTGTCACTCTCTCTTTTCTATACAACTGTTGCTATACCATGCCCGGCGCACTCACACTCTCCCTCTATGCAGGCATATTAGCTATAGCATACTTATATCGATACACCTTCGTCCTCACGCCCTTGTTCTACGATGAAGCGCATACGGTCCTCTCGTTCCCACTATCGGAATTCAGCGGACTGAAGTATTGGGCCCTTTATATATACTTCATCACTCGCTCTCTCCTTCGTCGATTGCCCTTTCTCGGTCAGAAGAGTCTCTCTCCTGCTCAGAAGAATGGTGAATCAGAAGAGACGCACACGATATCGGGGAAGGCGATATCCCTCGAAATCCCATTTCATACCTCCCCATCCGATTTGATACGATATAACCGAGCCGCTAAAACGTCTGGTATCGATACAACGTCCCACCCACTTCATCTGATGCTCTTTCTGTCCGCTGCTACAGAACCTGCGATGCTATTATTGTTGACGAAACGGAATTGCCCAATGGATCCGGTCGGAGGAGTGAACGTTCGAAACCGGTTCGAGATTGTCAATCCCTCAGTACTTGACAAGGAGTTGAAGGAAGTGATGGGACCACAAGAAGAAGGTGTAGTGAGGGAGCAAGCGTGGAAGGTCAAGACGACGCTTGATCCGAATCTGAAGAAAGTCAAGAGAGGATGGGAAGTTACGATAGTGGTGGAATTGATTTCCGACAATCAAGTCCTGTACCGACAATTCTTCACGTTTCTCCAATTCGCCAAACATACTACACCTCCTCCTGCCGAAGAGAGGCTTGCCGATCCCGAGTCAATATCCAGCACCTCCATCAAACTTACACCAAATGACCCATATCTCTGGGCAGCCCTCTCGAAGGACTACAATCCAATTCACTTCTCCTCGAGCCTGGCGAAGTTATTCGGATTGAAGGCAATAATAGCGCATGGTAACCAGGTCTTGGCGAAAGGACTAGCGAAGCTGGACCAAATTAGTGGAGAAGGAATGACATGGATGGAAGTGGAGTTTAGACGTCCGGCGTTTATTCCTTCCGAGCTAGATGTATCTGCTTCTACGCAAGCGGATAGGAAGGAGATTGTGTTAGGTATCAAGGGCAAAGCTTCGGTCATGGCTCGATTTGGAAGATAGAGGTGGGTGCATGATACAGGTGCAGGCGCCTGAGAATCAAAGAGATTTCTCTGGAGCGGGATGGAAGAGAGGGGTGAGACGTGAGGATACTAAGTGAGGGAGTCAATTCACCGACAGGACAATGTTCGGTGTTCGTTCGAGGGACGGCTCGGATCAATTGAACCAGACCACTGTCGCAGCGTTGGGCCACTAACCTCAGCTCGAACCCAACTGGAGCAGAGCACAACTTTGACATCACAAGTCGACCACTACACTATTCTCCGGTCTTTCCTATAACACGAAGCCTTAATTCCCACTCATGGTCTTCGCCCGGTGCTTCCACTTTCATTTCCCGATGTTGCATGCGTATGAATGCCTTCCTTCGATATAGGCGGCAAGGGGCGGGGGGTAAATTTGATACACACACAGTCTCCTTGCTTTTGTTTCTAGGGTCATCAATCACGCATTTGTATTCCATTCTTCTTCCAGTCTCTTTACTCACTATTACTACACTCACTACCAACCCTTTCCTCTCCTTATCTCTTTATTATCAAACTGGAACGATGCGACGATATATCCTGACCCAGCTTATCATCCTTTCCTTCCGCCAACCAATCCGTTATCGCGATTCTCCGCAGACCAACTAGAACTCGCCCTCGGTGTCGCACACAGCCCTGCTTCATCCGTTCTCACCGGGCCCATCACCGCTTCGTGCCCCTCACCTTCCTTCACTGGCCGACCTTGTTAGGACGCTACACAATCGAGATCAGCCGGATGGTCCCCATACATATGTCAACATCCACAGTTCTACTCTCTACCTCGGTGTCGGGTCTAATAACCGGCTTTCATAGCTTCTCTCCATGTGTTATGTTTGTGAACATTCGAATTTAAACTGGATCATCTAATCGACTTGTTCAGCGATTCGATACCCAACCAACTTCGAACCTATTTGCCTCGACACGACTACTTAAGCCTATCCAGATGGGTTATCGAAGTTATTCTACGAGTTAGAGGTTCAATACATCCGAGATCAATACCCTTACGAGGGATCAGGCGTATCTGATAGATCATATCCCGCACACCACATACGCCCATCGATATAGTCAGAATCGAGGACGACGGTGGATATCACTAGGGTCACCCATGGGACCTACTTGATTCGTCTATCCCGCTTTATCGGTTTCATCATATTTCACATCGATCGAAACACAACTCAAGAACCAAAGCCATAGATGTGTCGATTGGTGGATTGAGCAATTTGAGTGAAGGAGGTTATCCCGTCGACAGAATCATTGATCGATCCGGATTCGTCAACTCTGCCTCAATGAAACAAAGAAGCTAGCAGCCTCGACGAACCACAGGCTGTCGGACTCAAAGGAACGGTGTCAGTTCCAACTCACATCAGCGATACCGGAGTGACCGCTACTGTCAATCGATCTACTACCTACTTGCTGTAGGAACGACATCGTACCACCATCCTTATTTCGTCCAAAGCTCGCAAGGGCACCAAAACTGTTCACGAACTCGAAGCTCTCGGATTTGCGAGCAAAAACGATGGGGTATATGATCGATCAGTAATGGGAACGATGACTGAAGCTCGCTCGAAACCAATCCTCCTGAACTCGAATACCTCTATGCATCAGGGGTGGTATAGCAAGACTTTTAGATCTGTCACCTCGACCGATCTTGGCATTGTCCCAGGATACATCGATGAGTAGGATAGGGGATTGACTGAAATGCTCGAGACAAGAGCAGGGAGATGGAGGATTGGATGATGCGATATGCAGACATTGCATTAGTATGATGAGGAACTTGAGACTGTGAGTCGGACTTGAATCAGTCGGCTGATCTAGCAGCTCTTACCTGGTTCAACTTGTCGATGGTACAAAATATACAAGACGCCAATCCTTCCTCCCGCCCTCCTGCACACCGCTACCGGACTATCTCGCGCCTTCGACAACACCATCACTATTCCAACTATTCCAATATGAACGCCTGTGCAGATCGCCATCACGACTCCACCACATCATCCCCCATCACCCTCAACTCGATACTGATAGCATATACATCCATGCCACATCGTCCACATGGCTATCGATCGAAGTCTCCGGTCTGGTTTCAGATACACACCCCAACATCACTTGTACATACGTCACAAGCGCTTTTGCGAATCTCGAAATTGCTTTCGTCCAATTCTCGCTTCAACTGCCATCTGGTTCGATATATGTCTGTTCGGTGTTGGTATTGAGTCACATGCATCTTCCATCACTAGTCCCATCAGGCAGCTAGGGACGAGCTAGTTTCTCTGTCCCGGTATCTACCTTGCTATATCCGAGGTCAGGGAGCATGTACGTTACTCATACGCTTCACAGTCTTGAGAGCAACTAACTCGGATGAGATTTTGCCACTCAATCAACAAATGACTATACTGTACTCGTACAGTGTTCAGCACTATGGTTGGCACTATTACAACAAACAACAAGTACACGTATGATCTCTCCCTCTCGGCAGTGAGCATAAAATGCAAAGCAGTATTTCCTAGCTCTGGGATAGAATGACGATGCATGGCCAAATGGCGCAGTGAAGGATCTTCAGGAATATATGTAGGCACTTCATATAGCATGGAGAGTACAATAGAAGCTTCTGATACACGTCGAATCTACTTTGAATTATGCATAGAATCAGCACTAGGACCTCTAAACGCCGTTACCATATCGGGGCATCTTGACGGCTAGCTGGCAGGTGCATACGGAGCAAGTAGAGAATGAGGGCCGCCACGTCATGTGTGTATTGTGCACAGACTGGTACCTATAACAAGCTGCTAGCTAGCATTCCCATGGTTTGTCCATTTACCTATACACTGCAATATAACGTACCATATCGTTTGCCTCCTTGTCAACCAGTATTCTGTCTGCCCCCTGTCTTTCTCCCCCTTGTCTCGTGATACCCTAAATATGTCGGACAAGAGGCGTTCAACAGGCTCTGCCTCCAGTGTCAAGTCAGTACTTCAGTATGTCATCCTATCCTTTGAATCCGTCATCCCAGATCAACGACGGACACGAGAGCTGACGACTAGCCAAGGTATGAGAGGCTTGTCCAACCCGGTGTCAAGGCTATCCCTTCTAATTCCTGCGTCAGTCTGTCCACTGCTTGGTCAAGACCTATGAAATTGACATCACAGCGGCGCTGCCGCTCGCACAGGTTACTGGCTCAACGGACGGTACCACGATCTTGCTTGCCGTACCGGGCGCAGTTCCACCGACTCCGGTCACGATCTCCCTACCTGTTACACCGATATCAACGAAGAAACAGGTCCCCACAGCGAACCAACTTCTCCCCAGAATATCATTCCGACCTCCCCCTCGACTGAAACGTCAGATTCCTCTTCTACCCAAGGCCACTCAAATGAAATAACCCCCAATACCAGCTTGGATAGTGCCAAAGCGCCCACATTCACCCATGTTACCGGTCAAGGCGAATCGCCTCGACCGAACACAGAGCACATTTTCACCCCTACCAAGACCGAGGGTGACGAGGCTGTCCCGCTTTGGCATGGAGGCCCGTCCCATAACGATCATGATCCCAGATCAATCCAATCCTTCGATCACTCGCAACCCGTCATCCCAGGTGAGAACGTTGGTCGGTCTCCAGCCCCAGTGGATCAAGACCCCTCGACCACCGATCTCCCCAGTGGGCTATTACCACCCGACGTATCGAAGTGAGTCAGTCAACTCGGTCGCGGACTCGGAATTGCGACTTATGAGTATACTGATCAACAGCCAAGATCATGTCTCTCCGACTCCCGCAGGCATCACCGCATCCCACGAGGCCAGCAACTCGTCAGATTCAGAGTCCCCTCTCAGGGTGTGGACGAAAGCCGTGAGCTCCACGGTCTCATCGGGTGCCGGTAAATTCCCCTTCCTCGGTCATCAGATCAAATCCGTCCGAACTTTGGGGCAAGAGCTCCGCGATTCGCCTATCAATTCGTTCCCCGATCAATACGACTTTTCAGAGGAACCCTTCGCGTGTCCGTTCTCGATCTTCCATCACATCTATCGTTCCGGTGTGCAGACGGAGGTGAAGGTGGTGTTTGGTATAATGAAGGAATGGAAAGGCCAGGAAGCGATGTGGCTGGGACTGTTGATCAGCGTCGAGAATATCACTGCAGCTGGGCTGTACGCCGCCGTCGATCTTCATCCGTATGGAGATCCAGCCAGGTCGACGGAAGGAAAAGCCAAACCATCGGCTCAGCCTGTGGTCCTGCATGTCGAGACTCGAAAAGCCGTTGGGCCGACGACACCAGTTGAGAAAGCGTCAGAAAAGGGAGGCAAGCTCAATGTAGCTGGTCCGGACCCAGCATCCGGCACTGGCGGCGAATGCGACTACAAGCGCACCTCGTCCTGGACTACCGTGGAGGAGACGACGAATGAGGTTTGGAAGAAGGCTGATCGGAAGGATTGCAACGTTAAGACTGGAGGACGCCTTCGTGCTACAGAAGATGCCAAGGAGAAGAAAGGCGTCGATAAGAGAATCCCAGTACTCTTGATCATCGATCCAAAAGATAGACCCTTCGTGGTCTTGACCGCCCGGGTCAACGCGATACAACGATGGCGAAGGAAGATTTTCAAGCACCTCCGGATCAAGCCCACTGGTGATGCCTCAGCAGCAAAGCTTCCCTGTAAGACATTTGGCAGGAATCGAAACTGGGCGGCCATGTCGCACGATGAGCTCTTCAGCGAAATAGTGAACTGCTGAATGCGTATTGCTGCAAGTCAAACACTTCCATTACTCATGTTAAGCTGATCGCAGGCTGCTTCCGGATATGGTTTGCTTTTTGATAGTTTTCCTTGAGATCGATAGACGGGTACTTGTATATAGCGTGTGATGTATTTAGTGAGCATGAGAGCTCGCCACAATGGTCGTCCAGTTGTGTGCGATCATCATGCAGGTCATGCATGGTTGGTGAGTGACGTACGATATCACTTGCCTATGCAGATGATACCCTAGCACATCAACCCACATCAACCCGTAAGTAGGTGCTTGACGCGCGTGCGTATCGGAGCTAAGATATCATCGGTGATAGGGTACACGCGGTTGACCTGTGCCACACCCCTCTTCCTCTCGGTGATTGCTGAAAATACTTCCGTCTCCGCCTGGCCCGTTGATTGTCATGTGCGAGTAGTGGACAAGGGCTATCCATCAATCTAAAATCGGTGAGTAGCTATATACACCTATTATACACATCAAGCTAACATACTTCAAGACCGACAATGAAGGATATCTCGTCTGTCGAATCTCTCACCATCCCCGAGGGTGTTACCGTCGCCGTCAAGTCGAGGATCGTTACCGTTGAGGGTCCCCGTGGAAAGTTGGTCAAGAACGTTGGACATGTTCAGATGGACATTCAGCTCGTGAGTGAATTCACTGGGTTGATATGGGTGGAGCAGCATACATTGGATCGGGAATTGGGATATTGAAGCAACTTGGAACCATGGGGGAGGATGTGGTCATGGCATGGAATCAAGTACTCGGATCATTGGAGGTGGTATCAGGAGGCATTCAGGACTGCAGGGCAAAGAATACATCCATAAGACTGGCCGCGGCTATCAGGAAGTGAAGCAAGGAAATACGGCAGGCTGGACTTGGAAATGGAAGGATGGACATGAAAAGGACGAATGCCCCCAATTGCTGCTTCACCCAAACCCAAATCATCTATCCCAAGCCTCAACTAACATTCAGGTCAACACCGCCAAGGAGCGAAAAGTTCAGTTCACCATCTGGCACGGTGCCCGAAAGCACGTTGCATGCCTAAGGACCATCAAGTCCCTCGTCGAGAACATGATCATCGGTGTCACAAAGGGATTCCTCTACAAGATGCGATTGGTCTACGCACATTTCCCCATCAACGCTATCCCCAACGATGACGGTTCTCACCTCCAGATCCGAAACTTCTGTACGTCGAACTGTTGGAATACATGGAATGAAAGGGAGGAAGCTAATGATTAGTGGGAGAGAAGATTGTTCGAGAGTGCGCCATGGCCGAGGGTGTCAAGGTCTCTCTATCCGATGTCAAGGATGAGATCATCATCCAGGGTAACGACATCCAGTCCGTTTCTCAATCCGCCGCCGCCATCACAGACAAGTGCCGAGTCAAGGACAAGGATATCCGAAAGTTCCTCGATGGTACGTCTGTCTCAGCCGTCATTTGGCGGCTGATCTCAATCTGCCACTTCGAACAACACTAACAAGAAGGTGTCTACACGTCGCAAAAGACGACCGTCGTCACTGAAGAGTAGAGCATTTCATGACTAGTTGTGGGGATGGGAGATTGGTCGTTTGGTAGAGACCATGTAACATTGCATACCACCACCCGGATATCTGGATGAACTCTGAGCAGGAGATGCAGGATTGGTTTGGCTTCGGGATTAGACGAGATGTCACTGACGGCTGTGTTTGTGTAGTGATGAACTGAGCTCAACCTTACATCGAGAACGACGCAATGGAGGGACTTGAGTGGAATTAGAGCTGGCAATGAGGATACGGTACATCCATCAACAACGAGCTATCTGTGTTCGCTCCTGAGGTTTACTCAAGCCAGCCAAGCTCCGCGATTTGAGTGTGAGGGTATTGCAGAAGCTGCTGAACAGCGTAATGCTCATGTTTTCGCCACGTGACCATCACATCACGTCAATAGAGCAACCAGTTCCAGAGTCTAGAATCCCATCAGTCTTCCTCCCTCGCTCACTCCTCGTTCTTTCCTCACGGCGCGATCAGTTCATGGACATTGTCACTGATGAACATCGTCTCTACTAAATCTATACATGACAGGATTGACTCGGCAAGAAGGCCAGTAATGGACCGAGCAATTGATGATGAACCCACTCAAGAAATACCGGCGGAACTGTCGATCGCTCCGCTCTTCCAGCCCTCTACACACCCCTTGATCTTGATCAAGCCGGGCGATATCAGCAGCTCCAATCAAGGGTATACAGTCCGAGCTTATAATCGAGAACTGCGTGATTGATCAAATTGATTGATTGATTACTACACACACCAAACAAGGAACCGTACTAACCCTCTTTTTAACCAGATTTCAGATTTTTATCGGACATCAAAAAATATCGGGATGGGAAGGGGGAGAAGGGGTAAAGGTGCCTTTGGATTGTGGGACTGATTCTATCCTCTCATATTATCGTATCTGCTTCAATCTGATACAGTGCACAGTGAGTAGCTTACCCGTACGCCTACACGGATTATATCATTAGTAGCTGATAATTCCAGGCTAGGCAAAATGTTATGAGAGGACTACTCGAGTACAGTCCTAGAAATTGTCAATTCCCTCAAACCGAAACTCAAACTGGGTCCTTTCGGGTCCCAAGAATAAGGAAACGCCTTCAAGGGGGAGTAGGGTGTAACGCTTCACTCCATCCTTTACCTCGCTAGCTTAAATTCTCGGCCTTTGATCTTTGATCACGATCTGAATCACTCTGTATTCGCGCTATAACCTATTGGGAGAATTGATTTGATCTTGAATACGAAATACCCATTACCGTCATCGACATCAATATCGACGGCATCGATTTCTTGCTACATACCTCAAGTATAACGCGGGACGAACATCACCGAGTCTCTGGAGAAGGATGTCAAAGCGGTAGTGGTAGTGATACGTGAGTCTCCACCCCTTTTCTGTCATATCACAAGTCGTGTTTCTACCCGTCACGCACCATCAAGCCACCCCTACACACCGTTACCAAGTCCGTTCGTTCCTCGCCGGCAGAAGCTCCACTGCTGTCATGCCCTCTCTGTGTGTATTCACGAACGGTTGTAGTTGTGGTCCCTGTCTTGGTCATAGTCCGTGACATATCCAATCACAAAACATCCTTTCGATCACCCCTTGACGTGATATCAACTGAACTCATTATTTATCCCTTGATCACATAGAATAAAAACACGTACTGATGAATCAGATCATTCCCATTCCCATCACTAAACCCAACATCAATCAACATCAATCCCATCAATCCCATCTCCGACTCCGAGACCGAGACCGAAACCGTGAACAGACATACAACTACCCGCCCTACCTTTGGATCAAATCGAACTTGGATACATGATTGATTCTCAACTTCCCACGCTCACACCCACGCCTACGCCCTTGAACTTGTTTTATTCTGAACCCGAACCTGAACCTGATCCGGGCTCGTTGACTATTTGGGATCATTCATCTCATCACGATTACCACCAACATCACCATCTTTCACCTTCTAATCAAGGATTTTCTGACTTCAATATCGATACTCAAGGGAACTGCGATCACGATCATATAGATTCGTCAATACCTATTGGGCTTGAGGATCAGGGAATTGATCGATCATCTTCTGGATTTTGCCAAGGAGTTGGACTTGGTCTCGGACTTGGAATTGGAGTCGGAGCTGGAATAGAGGATTACTCGCAATTCCCATCAGTCGAGTACCAATTTGGAATCCGTGACGAAGAAGAAGAAGATTTTATACCCCTCTTGGCGGATACTACCGTCTTCTACGATAACATCCCCATCAACACCAACATCTCGTCTGACATCAGCTTGCCTGTCTATCAACCCTCAAATCTATATTCACCAATTACCCAATTCGCTCAAGCTGAATATACACTTTTCGCACCCAATCCTGATCCTGAACCTTGTCTTAGTGTCCAATTTGATAACGATCCCGCTCCTACCGAGATCGAGAGGGAACACGACCACGTCCAAGCTCACGCCCATACCCAAGAAAATCGATCGTCGGCTATACAGCTCGATCAATTGATCGCTTCACCTACTGGCTTGTGGTCGCCTGTTACTTCTGTTTCTCTACTACCATCGCACGAACTTGATTATCTATACGGACATCAACTAGAATCTCAGTTTCAGTCCCAATCTCAATCTCAATTACGCGGACCGCCGATTACGCCGTATTACCAGGATCATACACCTACCCTTGCTCCTCATTGTCCAGACTACGATCTTGATCTTGATCTTGCCGAATTCTATTCTGACATGACAAAGGATAGATCCCTCCCATTCCCCTCGTCCGTATTCGACAGGTCATCTCATATCACCAATCACGGTTATCGAGAGTAAGTGCTTACCCTTCAGACGTATGACATGATATGGAACGGAGCTGACGAGAAGAACGGTGAGTCCTATGGATACTACCAACTTACGACATTTGGTGACTTGCAGACCGACTATCAATTTCCAATTACCCTCCGCGCTGGGTGATCAAGTACATAATCTCGAGACTTTCGGGTTGAAGGCTGAACCTGTTTTGGGACAATTACCTGTTCCAACTCCTGCTCCTGTCCCGACTTCGACTTCGGGTTCGAGCTCGATAGGGACGAGGTTCTGGAAATCGGACTTGACCTTGAAATGCCAGACTCAATCTCAATTATCCCTTTGGTCTGATCCTGGTACTGGTAAAGAGGACGTGGATGTAGGAGGTGGGGGTGGGGGAAGGTATGACTTGAGTCCTGTCACTGCGCGTCTGTCTTTCGATGGGGCGGGAGTGGGTATGGGTATGAGTACTGGCGTTGGAATGGGTGATTCTATGGGTAATGGCCATACATCCATCGCCAGGTTGGAACAATCACGCAACGCCCATGATTCAAGTCATCGATACCTTGTCGACAACAACACTAACCCGAATCGCCTAGACTGTGACGGTGGCGATCAGCTACATCCTCGAGCTCAAGCTAAGAAGATCCACCCTCGACCCATGTACAACCAGACTCACCGAGCTCCATTGATCAATATCATCCAACCACCTCCACATACGTACACCCCTAATGGGCTGTATCCATCGCCAATCACTACAACTAGTTCACACTCTTCACTCTTTCGCCACTCGGATCCGAGATTACCTGGTCTTAATCAGCTATTTGATGATTACCCCCTTCCACTTCCCTTTCCCCCTTCGCTTGCCCACAATGGTCATGGTCATGGTCATACGCTCTCCGCTCCGCCTTCTACCATCTTCCCAAATCATCTTCGATCTCAAGACCGGTACCCCCAACAACATTCTTCATATACCCCCAGTCATACCCAATCAACCCATTTCCATCCCCCTCCTTTCCCCACCCTGAACCATTCAAGATCCGCATCAACATCACAATACTCGTACAACCATGATCGTGATTATGATCACGATATGATGGATCTGGATGCGGAGTCGGGATTAGACAGGCAAGAAATGGATTTAAGCCAAAGTCCGAGTTTGATCAGTGTTAGTGTCAGTGTGGATCAACACCAGGATCAAGGTGATGACTATGAGATGGATATATCGAGGAGATCATCGATTACAGGTAGCTCGGAGAGTGAAGAGGCAGAGGAGGAGGAGGAGGAGGAGGAGGAGGGAGATGAAGAGGTACTGAGTGAATATAAGCCGAATTACAAGAGTAAAAGTAAAGGAAAGGGGATCGGGAAAGGGAAGGTCCCGGTAATGACGAAAATGACAAACCCACCCAGGAAGGTAAAGGATGTTCCGAACGCCGCAATCATCAACATGACCCGATTGAAAGATAATCGAAATGGAGTCGGTCATGGTTCGGTCCGGGTATCTTCATCAACGGAAGGTTCGAATATGGGACATCAAACAAAGATACCGAAGGGCAGAGGGAAATTCAATGGTGGTTATACATTCATTTATGAAGATGGAGTAGCGTATACCGATGATGCGGAATTGAAACAAACTCGAGAGGTATGTCTTCTTTATTTATCTCATTTTCCTCCCTTCCTTCATCAATACTGTAAAGGCCTACATGTTCAATCCTACTATTTCACTCCCTTGTCTCCGTCCGAGCCTGGTCATGTCCTTCCTAGAGGTCTATGGGGTTCTTGAGCGTGAAGGCACAGAAAGCTGATATGTAGGTGAGGAGACGATGTTATAATTGCGGTATGAAAACACCACCCAGTTGGAGAAAGTCTACCTTGGCTCTGGGAAAAATCGTACGTTCCCCACTCCTTCCTTCTTCTCACTGCCACTCCACCACTCGATTCATCCCCTTTTTTGACTTTATGACCAGAACTAATCTGACGGCCAGTTGTGTAATAGTATGTCATCATCATCTTCCCTCTCACCTCCGATGATGGTAAGGTCAATGTCAAGAGCTTATATCAGAATGCGGAATCTACGAACGAACGCATCATAAACCGCGTCCACAACAACAGGATAATGAGAAACTGCGTCGTAATCCAACTCCACCACCTAGTTTGGATGGGTATGAACCGCTGGTCTATGAAGAAGAGGGTACGACTGGAGAGTTATCTCCCGATTCGCAGTGTAAGTTCGCCTTCACCTTTCATCTTCCACATTTCACTTCCTATCTTCCGGATGTCCGAGGCCTTT
>Ga0265797_10004874_pt1 | contig 20056 bp, 20 predicted proteins | sample P2T30metagenome_FD_192433 | JGI IMG/M metagenome (GOLD analysis project Ga0265797, IMG submission 192433) | Plant litter microbial communities from East Loma Ridge, Irvine, California - P2 T30 | ecosystem: Environmental > Terrestrial > Plant litter > Unclassified | place: USA: California...
ATGTAGTCTGGGATTGGAGCGATATGCAGAAAGAGGTACCCGTCATTGGAAGAGATGTCATGACCAGTCTTTTCGCGTTTGCGGAGGGTAAGGCTGAGGGAGAGGGATGGGTGGGCTTGGAGGATGCGGCAGGATATGCGCGGATGATTGATGGCTTCCTGGGGGAGTAGGTAGCAGGACGAAATAGAACAGTCACAGTGGTTTATTGGCCTCAATGAACACGCCGAACACTCACCTACATAACACAACAAAAGCTGTTGACCCAGGGGCCTAAATTCAGTAGGTAGTTTGCTAAATCGTTTGTTGACGTCCATGTAGACTGCAGAATGTTTGGTTTTTCCTTGCATATCGTGCTATGAGCCTTCATCCACGCGGTTGATGTGATCATTTCCTTACATCAGTCTCGCTCCTGATGTCACCCCAGTCGTCGTGTCAAATGCCTTCATCTCCTCCGATCCACATTAACATCCCATTCAGATGCCTCAACCTACTGTCCAAATGACCCTATTACCCATTCATCGTCGTATTTTTCTCCATAAACCCCATCTTCGTCCCCGTCGTTCGGTCCGTCGGCGAACGCGCGACCATCGGAAGTCAAACTATAATCGATGCTAACGATACTGTTCCGCCGGCTAGTATTCGCGAGAACTGATGCATCCTCTGGCAAAACGGTGGGCCCTGCATCTAAGGATGAGGAAGAGGAGGTGATGGTGTCGTCGTCGTCGTCGTCGTCGTCGTCGTCGTCGTCGTCGTCGTCTTCCGTACTCAAGGGACCCTATTCCCGGCTACCTTCGTGCACGCTCAGGGCATCGCCATCAGCTCAATGTTGCTGGGATTCCGGCTCAAGGTCTTGCTCTTCTTCATCTTCGAACTCAATAAGAGGCTCGTCTTCATCTTCGAATTCAATAAAAGGCTGGGTGAGCCCAATCCATGTACGACTTGCTAGTGCTGATCCTGAAACTGGTCGTACTGGTCTACGCTGCTCGCTGAATTGGATACGACATTCAGGGCAGAGGTTGCTATTGGAGGATGTGCCGTTGAGCCATTCGAAGATGCACTTGTAGGGGAACAGATGTCCGCACGTATCCAGCTTCATGGTTCCCCCATGACTGTCAATACTACCATGGGAGTGATCTTCCATGCAGATTGTACAGCATTGGTCTTCGGGAACTGTTGTTGTGGCAGCTGCAAGATCGGTGAGATCGAGAACAGGGCCGTAAGGTTCAACGTCGGCGGTATCATCGATGGCGATATCCGGGAGTTCGTGTTCTGCATCGTCTGCATCGGCTATCTCGGGATTGTCGTCCTCGTCATAGAAGCTTTGACCCCGTCCTGTAGACGAAAATCGCGGTCCTCGGCTGTGCAGTATAACTTCCACGTTTACCCGGCCCTTGAAGATATCTGATATGTTAAAGTCTTCTGGAGGTATATCGAAGTCACTTGGCGCGCTGTTCAGAGCGCCGCCTGTGTTCATCTTATACTCCTTACACCGCATTTCAGTGATAAGAGCAACGTTGGCAAGCGGTATCCAGGGTCTGGGGTCGGAGGAGGGAAGCTTCATCTGCTGCACAGCCCAGATAAACAGGTTGAACTCCAGGTATCGTGGATCAAAGCCGAAAGTACGGCTCAGAAGGTTTGCCTTGTTCCATATAGCGTCCCAAAGCCCAATGAAGTCGATGTCCTTCAGAACATCTCGCACATGATATGAAAGCAATGCTTGGGGATCCTGGCAATGGACTTCGTCCCTAAATTTGGACCGGGCCTCCTCCAGGCCCATCGCATACCACTTGTATGCAGGTTGCTGGTCGTGCATACGAGTATGGTGCTCCCAGGAGTATTTGAAGATAAGGGCAATTTCCAAAGCCAGCGCGATAACTGAGTCCAGTATACACACGATACCACTTTTGGCACCCGGTTCGCGGGTGAAAACCTCCATAACCGACCATAATACGCCCCCAGGGCCGAAGAGTTCTTGAGAATGAGCGAGAGCAGAGTTCAACTCCCCTGAACCGTAGACAGGCGCACAGGTCGCGAGAGCTGTCAAATTTGCCGTCGCAGTATATTTTTCCTCCGAACACAGAGACTCTTCGGACAAGCTGAGTGTGGCACAATCTACCAGCCACTTCACTCCCCTTTGGACTGGGGTGTACCATTGCCCGAGAGTCATCACAGTTTCGTCGGGATCGCCAGCAAAGATACCTCGTCGAACATGCGAGTCTAGCTCGAACCAGATGCGGAATGGGTCTTGCTTGGTCATCAGCTGCGCCACTTGCAGTGACTCCGGGTCGTTATACCAACACGACTGATGATCGCGAAGGACTTGTGACACTCGAGGCCATGGTTCATAGATGTACTCCTGGTAGGCTGTTGGTGGCAGACCATCCGGATACTTCTTGTGACACTCATAAACGGTTCGGAGAACCCCATCAAATACGGCGAGAATTAGATCTGTACGGGTATAGGAATGGAGAAATGGCTGGAGCGCTTGGTCGAGCGAGGTCAACTTGACTGGCAAGTCCTTGGCGATCGTATTCGCATTCGAAGGCGTCATTTCTGGCTCTGGGGGCGGCTGAGATTCGGTGTTGTCCGTCGCGTGTGTGGGATCAGAAGCAGGGAAGAGTGGCCGCGTTATGAGATTGCTGCGCGACTACCTGGTGAGCTCGGATCCACTTTGCGGTACTCCACGTGGGACGCGCACTCACACCGCATCCAAGGGCAAAGCTGGACACCCACTTCTACGAAGTACAGCCTGATTGAAAAATAGTTATGAAGCCTATATTGCATCAACATTCTACTTATACGCGACTTCAGAACTAATGTAGGCTGCAGGGACCTGTTTACATGGTACTTTGAGCAGACCCGGGGGCGTTCACTTCACCTCGCCTCTTGGGGCTGACCTGCGAGCAGTGAAAACACCAGCGCAGCTATACGTCAGCTTGATGTTATTACCCGCTTTGCTGTCTGGAACAAAGCTGAGTCGGCCATCGAATCCAAATTGAGGAAGCTATCAAACGTCGGCTGAAACGACTGGCTGCCATCCCGGCCTGTCCTAAGTGTTGCAGTTACTCGTGATCTCTCAGTCGTAAAATGCATTTCATGGTTCGATAGCATGCATTCTACCCCGACTAAACGTCTACTTGATGACTAACGGCTTAGCACCAACTTTCTCCGCCTCCGCGTTCAGCGCATCAACTTCCGCTTGCACCAACGGAATACCCGTCTTCTCTCTTTCCTGTTGTTGCAATTGCTCAAGTTCGCCCGGAAAGTAGATCCTCTCCACACCCGCTGCCTTCTCAGCACCCGTAACTCTATCATACAAGATCTGCATCCTCTCCCTGAAGTCGTCCAAGCTCATGAAAAGATCTGGTTTCACCGCGACGAGGAAATGACCCACGTCTGATGGTCTGGACGGGTCGTATGGATTTGTAACGTCGCCTGCGAATGCGGAGCCGGAGAGTACACCGGAGAAAACATCCATCATGACAGCTAGGCCCGAGCCCTTTGGTCCACCCATGGGTAACATGACACCGCCGTCGAGTGCTGCTTCTGGGTCATCCGTTGGCTTTCCATCTTTGTCCAGTGCCCAATCCAGAGGTATCTTCTCACCCCTCCTCTTCGCCTTATAGATCTTTCCTCTTGCTGCAATCGACGGCGCCATGTCCAGAACGAACGGTTGATATTTTCCTGGCGCACCACATGCTATTGGCGAGACACCCAGCAGTTTACTCTTCCCGCCCCAAGCCGGTAGCGCAGGGCTCGAATTGGTAAACACCAGACTCATCATTTCGGCGTCAAGCGCTTTCTGTACGACCCAAGCACTCATACCAAAATGATTCGAATGCTTGATGCTCGCCATCCCGATACCATATGTCTTTGCGGATTCGATGCACGCAGCCATGCCGGCGTCTGCTGCAAGAAAGCCGAAGCCATTGTTGGCGTCGATTTGGGTGACTACTGGCGTTACTTGAGTAAGAGTAGGTGTTGCTGCGCTGTTCAAGACTCCTTGGCGGACGCGCTCCATGTATGACGGGATTCTGTTCATGCCGTGCGTGTCGACGCCGCGGAGGTCGGCTGCTATGAGGCATCTGGCAACGATGCTCGCGTTCTCAGGCGCGACGCCATTGCCGACTAGGACTGAGGTTACGAAAGATTGAGCATCTTCAGCGTTGACGTAAAGCTTCTTGTCTGATGTGGGTTCTGTCATGTTTGTATTGGATGTTGAGGGTTGAGCTGCCAAGGTGAGGAAGGAACGAGAGACTGCTTGGTATGCTTGTCTCGTATCTTATATGATTCTATCAGCGGAATGGTGAGTCACGGTTCTCGGAAAAGCATCTTACCACTAATGCGTTCTGTTGAGTTGTGGAGATAGCTAGGGGGGTTGTCTGAGTCAGCGCGTGTAGACTAGTGAAGACGGACTTCCCCGCTGTTCCCCGCAATCCTCAGTCGAACTTCGTAAACCTCAGGATGGGAGACATCAAGCTTGAGTCAAGTTCAGACTTCTGCGAGCACGAACCAAGTTTGCCGGGAGACATTATTCGCGCATTGCGAACAAGTCGTGCCCGACGTCGTGATAACCGCTGATTGGACGCAGAGGAGCGCAATAGTAAAAACTGAACCATGATGGCCGCACTAAGTGAGCGATACTAGGAGCATCTTGTGGTGGTTTTGCTGTCGAAAACTGAAGGATGAATTTGGAGTGATCTTATTCTTTCCTGTTCTTCGCCTCCTGGGTTGTCTCGGTCACGAACAAGACCACAACTGTTCCGGCGCCACTCATCGCTCATTAGTCCCTTTCAGAGCTTTGATCCCTATTGGAATTAGAAGAAAGCGACAGTGGATTACCTGGTGAGAACGAATTCGTCGAAATCACTGTACGCAGCCACTGCGACTTCCTCTTTCCCCGCCAAGCCCCACGTGCTTGCTCGCAACCTAGGAAGCGCGGGTAGCTGCACCCACATCTCACCTCTTGTCGCCTCAATTCACTGAACCCCCTGTCAAAATCCCACAGAACTCTCGGAATTCGCAAACATGGACGACGAAGGCCCCAAATGGCGTCTTGGTATGTTCTGCCGCATCCCTTTCTCGGTTTCTGGGCTAACAACTTCAAGAGCAGGCAAGTACTGGCCGCGCAACCTGTAGTCAGGCCGCCTGCAAGCGTAGCCAGATCAAGATCGCGAAAGGAGAGCTGCGTATCGGTACTCACACGCTGTTTGAGCCAGAGGCTAGATGGTACATGGCCTGGCGTCACTGGTAAGTCTACCTTCGTCTGGAGCCTCCTGCGCCTACTATGTATGTACTGACATAAGAAGGGGCTGTGCGACCAAGCATCAGATCGCGGGCTTGAAGGAGACCACCGGCAACGACCCGACAAAGGCACCCGGCTACGATCGACTCAGCCCAGAGAGCCAAGAGCAAGTACGCCTAGCCTTCGAGGGTCAGCCGGTCGACAAGAACTTCAAGGGCATCCGAGAAGACCTGGCCAAGGACGCTCAGCGATACGCCAAAGAGTACACTGATGTCAGCTTCTACAAGGTCGACGTTGCTGGTCGTGCATGCGCTTGCCGTGGCAGCGACTGCCTGTCTAAGAACGTGAAGATCACCAAAGGGGAGCTGAGGCTTGGTCTATCTGTACCGTTCGACGGCGAGCACGAGAGCATGGTCTACAAGCACTGGCAGTGCATGTCAGCGTTCGACTTGGAAGAAGTGGTTCGCCGAGCCAGTGAAGACATGTTCGATGGCCGTGACTCCCTTTCCACAGAGTTTGAGGAAGTCGTGACCGAGACACTCGAGACAGGCAAGGTCGTTAAGCCACCAGCGCCCAAGATCGAGTCGCGTGCGAAACCAAGGAAGACCCAGACCCAGAAGAAGAAGGCCAAAGAGGAGGCAGAAGAAGAGGCCGCAGAGACCAAAGTCAAGGCAGAGGATCCGGAACACGAGGTGGAACCACAGCCGAACGTCGCCTATCCGCCCTCGCCCCCGCTCGAGATGGAGAAAGCACCAAGCACAAGCAAGGTCGGAGGAGCAGTCGATGCCCAACCGACTGAGAATGGACCGACCGTCGGTATCAAGTTGGAAGAAGCAGGAGTCGATGACGCGGTCAAAGCTACAGATGCAGCAGCAGTTCCCAAGCCCAAAGCCAAGAAAACGCGAGCGAAGAAGCGTCCTATCCGAGAGGTGGATGGAAGCGAGGATGAGCCCGAATACATCCCCAAGAAGTCGAGAAGCCGATCCACTCCGTTCGTCGGTACTGCTGGTCTTACATAGCGCGATGGCATTCCGAGGGAACCCACGATCAAGTAGGAGAGCGTGTTGAGGACTGAGAAGGTGAAGGAGATGACAGCGAGGTGGCAGCTGACTGAACACGTACAAAGAGCACATACATAGCTGAAGGAATCTATAGCAAGCTTCTTCTGAATCGAAATATCCGCGCGATTAATCTTGACCAAATCGTCGACACTGTCGTAGGTCGCGTTGACTTCGCGTCACAGCTAGTTCCCTGACGCACGACCCACCTGAGCTCGAAGTGGCGCATCCTTGCCGCAAGCTGTCCTCCCCGCAACACACCCACTACCAACACAACTCCACTTCACGAACCGCCCTATCTATCCTCCTTCGCCAATCACCCAGAAATCACCTCGTTTCAAGAACCTATCCACTCGATAATAGCCACGATGCCCGGCAAAATCATACCCGTAACCTCCGCTTCGCACTTCTCCCAACTTCTGTCGCAATCCAAATACACTATCGTCGACTTCTACGCGGATTGGTGCGGACCATGCAAGGCAATCGCGCCAGTCTTCCAGGGCTTGGCAGAGAAAGAGACCAAGCCAGGCAAGATGCAATTCGTCAAGGTGGACGTGGATAGCCAACAGGAAGTTGCAAAGAAGTACGGCGTCAGCGCGTACGTACACCCCAAGAGACAAACCTGCATGCTAGGACAGAGGAAACTGTAGATTCATGGGCTAACATAGACACTGTCCAGTATGCCAACCTTCCTCGTCATCAAATCCACCTCCGTCGTCGAAACCATTCGCGGCGCCAACCCCGCAGCCCTCACAGCCGCCGTCCGTAAAGCCGCAAACGATACTTCTGGCCCCGGTGCAGCCTCCGCTGTCTTCTCGACCAAAGGCCGCACACTTGGCTCCGCTTCAGAACCCAGTCGGCCTGTTGGCGAAAGCCCGTTCGCCGGCCTACAAAGGATGCTGACTGGTAATGGCGGACTGAGCGATACGTTGGTCAGGTTTGCAGCGCTGTACTTTGTCAGCCTGTTCGCGTTTGACTCTTTCAAGGCCGCGGAAGAGAGTCCGTTCAATGTTCGCGCAAGACGGTAGAAGATGGCGGAGAACACGGAGTGATAGCACGTATGCGGAGGTTCGGCGTTTAGGATAAGAGCGTGGCGTTTTTGGTATACCATTCTGAGGCTTAGTGTTGTTACAATATTGACATGATCGGCAGCAACGGTATTGAAGAGCTCATTTGAGCTTCTAGGTACCGCTGACTGCGATATTTCATTCACATCTCGATCTTGGTTCCGCTCTGGTTCTGGCAAGATCGCTCTTGACTCATCCATCTTTCACATTTCCCTTTGATTCTCAGCTTGACTTGAAATTGCTAGAAGGAAAGTCCACGTGTGACCATGCATGACTATGCTATCAAAGCAAGCTTTGCGCAAACAATCACGATATACTCCCCTTATACCCACCTCCGCAACACTCTCGCTACACCAAACGCAAGGTCTACAAATGATGGACCCTTCTTCCGGCTTCACGCCCAAGAAAGCTCTTGCTAGCTGGTCGCACGCCGAACTTCTACAGAACTACCGCGAGCTCTACGCAGAGTACGACAAGTACGCACAGCTCGCCGCGCAGTTCGACGGCCACAGATTACCCTTTGGACGAGAGCGCGCGCTTCACAATCTAGTCAATGCACGAGCAAAGGTGGAGCATGATATCAAGAGGCTAAAGAAGGCGTACGAAGAAGAGTGGATGAAACTAGCGTCTCAGAATCTCGATGCGAAGCTCCGTGAGGCACTCGAACAAAGTCGAGATACATTGGCAGCTGTCTTGGATGAAGATCGCCGCCCTCCGCCTGACAAGCTCATGAAGGAGAAGGCAGAGCTGCAGAACGAGAAGACTGGCCTGTTGTTACAGTTGGGAGACTTGTTGTACAGATATAAAGAGCTTCTGGAGAGTAGAAGAGAAGGAGAAAAGGATTGTGACAAAAGCAATATGCAAGAGGTGGAAGGCGAGAGAGACCTGCTTCGAGAAGACCTCGATATTGCTCGGGTGGAGTGTGAGAAGTTGAGACAAGAAGTAAAATACCTTCAGGAGGTATTTGGGGTAAAGGATTAGTATCGATGTTGTGATTGTAATTGCAAGGAACGTGTTTAATGAGCGCATGCATCAATGATAGCTGAGCAGAACTACTTGACTATGTAACAGTCCAAATCAGTATCTATACGTGTATACTGGTTTACTGAACGATGAGCTCGAGCCACTAGACGAGGGTCTTTGCCCATTAATCTCAGCCTTGTCCTTCTTCCCCAAAACAACCCTTTCGCACCAAGAGCACCAGCTCCTCAGCTCGCCCTTGACCTCTCGCTCAAGATACTGAATCGACTTCTTCTTCTCGTCCTCAAACAGCTTGACGCATTCGCCAACGCGCACCTGCTTCTTGTGTTTGACCTTGAGCACACCACCGATGCCTTCGATCTCCTGGGTGAGATAGGAAGAGCCCCTCCAGCGTTCGGGCGACTCTGGGGTTTGTGATCTCTCTTTCTCGATGGTGTCGAGAAGGTTTTGCTCGCATGTCTCATGCTCGACGATGTGTGCGCCTAGGCATGCGGAGCCTCGTCCACATTCTACGCCTTCGTTGCCCTCGCCGAGGCCGATGCCTACGCCGCCGTGCATGTGGCTATACATGGTGCGCCAGCTCCAACCGCGGACGTATGTGGTGTCGGCGTTTCGCAGGTCTTTGCCGCATGGCGCGCAGAGCCAAACTACATTGTCGCAGTTGCAGGGTGTACGCTCGAAAGCTGGTGCGGTAAAGGGCCGCGGCTTGTCGCCATCGAAGAGCACTGGATGTGTCTCTGGTGACCCGGGTGGCGAAGAGGACGTCGACAAGGAGCGCTGCTTCTGCACAGCCATGAGCAGTGTGAGGGGCGCTTTGGTACACGTGCGACATAGCCGGCGATGGCGAGCTCTGAGCGTGGGCGTTGGTGGTGGCTTCATCGTACAGTTCTGCAAGACCTGTTAGCCCTATGCCCTTTCACTTGCATCTGGATCTCTTACTCGGCATACGACGGTCCCACACCGTTGACAGTCGCCCACCATATCGCGTGCGCATTTGCCAACGCGACCAGTCGTCAGCCGGCTCTCCAAGACATTTCGACCCTCCTGCAGTCGCGAACCAAGCTTCTCACTGTCATCGTCTTCATTCTCGCAATGAAGCGTATGTTTGACCAGCTGGCTGCGATATTCGAGCAGATTGGCGCGAAACTGCCTGCAAGTACGTGAGAGATCGTGGAGCGTGTTGAGGTCGAGTTGAGCAGCGAGCTGACTGACTATCCTGCATAGTTAATATGATTAGCATACATCAAAGCGCGGAATCAAGTCCATGCTATGGCTGGAGCGTACGGATAACAGCTAAGTGCCGCGCTGAATCCATTGATATTCGGGTTCGGCCGCTCGGCTGCTGTCGTCACGTCGTCTGCATCAAGGGAGCGACGCGGCGGCAAGACGTTGAACCGGCCGGAAGATGGATGGGGCGTCTCTAAATTGGGCAGTTCATCGTCTCCCAGATCAACTAGGACCACCATGGTTGGTAGCTACAAAACGAGTGTGCAGCATCGAAGCCAGACAGGGCTTGAATGGAGAGAAATGAGAGTCGTGATGGAGTCTGCGATGCCGGAGTCATGACGAACTGGAGACACGCTCCGTCGCGTTGGTGGGGGGCTTGGCGGACAGCGGCTTTGCTTCCGTTCGTTACGCGTCGCAGTCGTTCGCTCTTCACTCGGCCCGTGACGTGGGTCCATCATCGTGACGCGAGCTGTCATGGTTCTGGAAAACAACGAATACATCATCAATCACACTGAGTTCTCGGGTTATCGGCACGCAACGAAGGAATACAGTACCAATTCGACCCGAATACACGCCTACCACGGGGATCCAGACCGACATGACAGGTATTCTCAGAGCCTCCTTGGAAGCCGATCGCAACATTGGCTGCGGTTTCCCCTGGAGGAGCCGATCGTTATACGGAAGCACTTACTGGTGCAGGCACAATTAGTCATTCTGAACATGCTGATGATACGTTACAGATTCAATTCACAGCTAACTATCTAGCCAACCACTTCAATAATATCGACGTCGACTGAATCCTTGACTACCGTACCCACGCTGCCCCCAATCTGCATCACGCCCGATCATCGTCAGTCCGTTCACCGCGCGCCCAGTTACCGGATCCCAACTTCCAGATGCCCCGATGAAATTATGTTCGCATTGCTCAGGTGGCGGGTGGATGTGGCAACCTTTGGGGTTCACTGGCCCGTGCCAAATGAGATCGTGCGGTAGCCCAACCCTGACTTCTCCCGTCTTTGCTGCTCGTCTCGCAGTCTCTCTTTGACCATCCGTCGCTCGAATACTGTCAGGGTGCATGACCTGCGCACGCACCGCTCTTATTTCGTATTTCGAATTGACGAAGTCCTTGCCTAAGATGTCCATGCATCGCTGGAGATACTCTTCTTTCGGTATCTCCTGACCTTGAAGATCCAGGATGTGTATACCGTCGTATTGTGCGTGGTTGTTAACTTCGGGATGTGAGTACGCATCGCCGTGGGTTTCTGGTTGTGCGCAACGACAGAATTGGGAGTCAGTGAGATTTCTATCGTAACCGGTGTAGTGGACCCGTGTCTGTCGTCGCTGGACTACTTGTTGTTGTGGAACAACTGCCAATTGTGGAACGAGGGCCAGCTGCGGGTTCTCTGCCTGTACAATATAAGACCCTGGAAAAGGTACTTGTTGTGAGAACGTGATGTTATAGGTATACACTGACTGCCTGTAGGGAAACATGGCTTTAGTTTCTTTAGAGTAGCAGGCGGTCGTAATGTTGTTATGTGGTGAGAGCGTGGGGATTCAGAGTTGAGCAGCCTAGGATAGGCTTTTATACCTTGAATATGTCACTCGCAATGGCCACGTCGTCTCCTTGAGATCGTGTTGTACTTATGTTCACATCTCCAGCTACTGTGACATCTACATTTTAAGAAGAAGTTGAAGACCTTGTAGTCCATTCTTCATGCACTTCGTATATCACCCGTGGTGGCGTAGGTGACAATGACTCACAGCTAACTGATTAGATGTGCCAAACCGTTGGACGTTTGAGATTTCGTGAATACGGCTCTTTGTTTATAACGGCCGATCTGTCGTGAAGTCCAAAAAGTCATGATACGAAGACGGATAGTCGAGTAGAGGAAGCGACGATGAGGATGAACGCGACTGGTCACTAGCGTCTTGGCATTTGTGGATCGATTTGAAGGATCGATGCGGGTTCTCATGCATGTCACAATCGCTGAATGAGGGGCATTACTGCATCAACACTACGTCCATAGAAGACCCTGCCGAACTTCACACTTGTCCCTGTTACCTTCCATCCACCATGGCGCATAACACGGGAGCGGTGAACCGGCTTCGGCTCTCCACGACACTGACCGAATGGGGAGACCGCGATACTTACTAATGACGACAAAGCCATTACGACCGTCCAGTGTCAGGCAAGCCGGTCAAGTTTCACTCCTGCGACACGGCATACTCGCAATACAAGACTGGCCTCACGGGCTTGACGCCCTTTCCATCCGTAGTTTGCGGGTCGTAGCCGGACGCTAATGCAACGAGCCCGTACCGCTGGCCCCCATCTGCAGCAAAGTGAGCTAGATGTAATCTTCTACAAAAGCAATGTGTTGAATTCACAAGGGACACGTAGTTTCATCCCTGCTCCTCTGTCGATATAACAATCGCACAAAGCAAGTGTAGTCTATAACGCCTACAAAGACCAGCTAGCAGCAGAGCATTGCGACAGGATACAGTCCTACCATCGAAGCATACAGCACCATGACGACATTCCTTCTTCGTGACATTCGCATTTTCACTGGCGAAGAGACTATCGACGAAGGATATGTCCACGTACTTGATGGCAAGATCAAGAGTGTCGGACCCATCAGCGATGCACCGCTCGAACCAGTAAAGACGTATTCGAAACCGGGCCACACGCTTCTCCCAGGCTTGATCGACTGCCACATCCACGCAGACAGGGCCGATCCCGAAGCCCTACCTCAAGCGCTGCGCTTTGGCGTGACTACCGTGTGCGAAATGCACAACGAGCTTGAGAACGTGCAGAAGCTGAAGAAGCAGACTTTGGAGCCAGACACTGCTTCGTACAAGACATCAGGCCAGGCTGCCACCATCGACAACGGGTGGCCGATACCCGTCATCACGGCTCACGACAAGAGTCCGGAAACAGCGGCGGCGATTGCAAAGTGGCCCAAGTTGACGGACCAGAGCAGCGTGGTGGAATACTTGGAGTGGACCAAGAAAGAGATGCAACCAGACTACATCAAACTCATGCACGAGAGCGGGACCAGCATGGGTCGCGAGTTCAGTTATCCTTCGGTCGAACTACAAAGAACGATCATCACGGAAGCCAAGAAGCGAGGTTACCTAACCGTTGCGCACGCTCTATCCTTGCGAGATACTCTTGATGTTCTGAACGCAGGTGTCGATGGCCTTACACATACGTTCTGCGACCAACCGCCGACCCAGGAGCTGATAGATGCGTACAAGAAGAACAACGCCTGGGTCAATCCTACGCTGGCTGCAATCGGCAGTTTGACAACTGAGGGGAAAGAACTGCAGCATCAGTTCGCACATGACCCCCGCATCAAAGGGCTGATCAACGATGACCGTGTGGGCAATATGTGCAAGTGCATGGGTTTTTGTGCTGAGAACGGTAAAGCGGAATACGCATACGAGGGTGTGAAGAAGTTGAGAGAAGCGGGTATCGATATTCTCTGGTAAGTGAACTATGGGCATTCCATTGATGAAGTCACTAACACTATGCAGTGGAAGCGATTCAGCAGGACCAGCAGTAGGAACGGCGTTTGGGCTATCTATGCATCAAGAACTGAACGTCTTCGTAAACAAGATCGGCATGTCACCTGCAGAGGCCCTTCGTTCGGCCACAAGCCTGGTCGCCAAACGTTTCCAATTCACCGATCGCGGGCGCCTGGTGGAAGGACTCAACGCCGACATGTTGCTGGTTGAAGGAAACCCACTTGAAGACATTGATGCGACATTGAACATTCGCGGTGTTTGGCGAGATGGCAGTCTCTGCAGTACGTATGTGGAGAAGCTGGAAGCGGGTGTGAAGCCCTTGCTGGGCTGATGACGCATGCCGACGATGATGACTGAGGTGAGGAAGTTGAGATTAAATTTGAAAATTTCCTACGCAGCACTATAATCAGTCAAGTAGCTACAGTATATTTAGCGGCCTCGGAAGTCCTCCCAATACCATGATGTAGTACTCTGGGTGTCTGCTCAAATCAGAGAGCCTATCCTGACCTGCATATGTCGTCGGTAGCAATCCATCATATAAACTCCACTAAAACTACAGGTTTACATGAAGTCTTATTCCCACGGAGTCCAATCATAGTTCTTGAACCAGGTGGCAAACGTCGTTCCCAAGGTGTCCGCAACTCGGTTCCAATCCGCTATAGTGAAACTTGTCAAAGCCGACCCTGCCGCCTGTTTCTCGCTCACTACCCTTTGCAACTCAGCACCAACATCTTGGTCTAGCGCAGCGCTCAAAGTGGCTTTCAATTCAGCCTCTTGGTCGCAGTCCGGAAGAGTGATACGGACCCTCGTTCTCATACTGAAATGCGGTACGCTTTCCAATAGCTGAATGTCGATGTAAGCAGCGAAGGCTCCAATCTCACCTATCTTGAAGTATGGCTTCGTCCGACGCACCTCCTGAGACTTTAGCCAGTGCCTGAGTCGCAGGCAGACGTGATGGATGTTGCCATCCAGGAGTTGACGATCGGCTCTGTTCAGCCATGAATTCTTGTTCGCAATGAACAAATCCCCGTTGTTGATATCATCGAAGGATAGGTCAGCTACCCATGTGTATTGTCGCAAGACGAGTGGCATTAGTTCATTTCGGACCTGCTTAGAAGCGTCCGCAAAGTCTTTGAGCCAGCTGGGGAATTTCAGGAGGACAGTGCGCATGCGCGAAGTGGAGAACTGGATGTCGTCTTTGGGGTAGGCTTTTGTGACAAGGAGGTCGTAGATGATGTTTCGGACCTCTCCTGGTAAGGCGAAGAAGCCCCACGCCGGGGTGTTCACGTTAGCAGTCGCTTGGGCGGCAGTATGATTCGACATACTTTCTCTCAGATGGGTTGAGTTATAACTATGGAAAGTCACGATTCTCTTCGCAGATTATATATTGCCATCATGAGCACTTTGATTGCGCAATCTAGAAAGGACGTCGCGTGGATGTCGCACGTGAGCTTATTGAGATCGTATGGTCCAGTTCTCTTCGTTAATATCAAGCGCCCTCAAGCGAAGCTGAGGGAGTAGCTGGATGGTTATGTATCATTCATGTCTCTGAATCAGCTTCGCATGGGTGACGTTTTATGGATACATGCGATCGACTATAGCGTCTTATTAGAGGTATAAGATTGGCCAGAATGATACTCCAGCAGACTACATAGAATGATGTCTGTCTAAGATCCAATGTGTCCATCAGGAACTGTTAAGAATTTTGCATTGGGCTACGGAGAACTGAAGAGATTTGCCAGACATGCATGCTATCACACCGGAGTTTCTCCACCCATGCCACGACCCCCAGCGCGGGATATGTGACAATGACCCTTGGTGGCTGTCGGCAGTCGCTCAGTATTGATTCAAAGCTACCGTATGTCACTTGGCGGCGTGATTGTACAAATGATACAACCCCCAACAATCATTCAATCGCGCGAACGACCGCTATCGAGGTATATAAAGACGCTGCGATAGGTGTTGTGGAGCTCCAACACTCGCAGCAACTCTTCTCCGCCTCTACTCCATTCCTCTCATCACAATGGCTGAAACATCGGAATCTAAGCTACTCCAAGGTTATGTTAAAGGCTACCCAAAGCTTGCCCGGTCAATGGGCATACGACCCGAGAGCGCCATCTTCCGTAGCTTTGGTGCACTAAACGCGAAGAACTTGCTATACCTGCAGGCAGAACTAACATACTTGGAAGAGGAATTACGAAACATGGAAGTCGCAGACCACGCCAGCGATGAAGGGGAGAAAGCCCGGTATGCTAGCGACTGGTTCTGGCTTGAAGTTTCAGGAGAGGAAAGGGATGGCGTCGACGCATCGCAGCTGAGCCTCATTCTCAAGATTAGAGAGAAGCTTAAGGAGTACAGTGAGTACCCATGACCATAGGGACACCAAGATTGGTAATACTAATCGGCACAGACAAGGCATTGTACTACCAGACAGCCATCTGCCAGTTCGAGCCTCCAGACTACTTCGACCTCAAGGACGTCCAAGGCTTCATGGCCTGCTCAGAGATGGAGTTGCCCTTGCTCGGTCCAGACAGAAACATCTGGGGCAGAAAACGTAATCCCACCGCTCACGCAGACGATGGCTTGGTCGCGCTACTTCCGCGAGTGCGCACCGACTCGTTCACGACCATGCTTTCCGATCGACTGGTACACGTCTTTTACTTCTTCAAGAAGCTATATCCGAGAAAGGAAAGTGAAAACCCCATGTGTTTCTATCGTGACGACACGATCTCGACAATCACGTTTTGGTTGACCTGCTTCATCGCTTCCATACTCCCGGTCATATCAATCATCGCACTGGTCAACATGCCCTCGCTGGTACATCGTCTCGCCGCCATGGCTGTCTTCAACGGCATTGTGTCGCTTTGTCTAGGATGGTTTACGGAGGCAAGAAGGACCGATGTCTTCGCCATAACAGCAATGTAAGCTTCAATCATTGTTCAGGCTGTGCAGATCTGACTCAAAGCATAGATTCGCGGCTATACAGGTCATTTTCGTGGGTCAAACACTCGTTCATGGACCGTAGGAAGTTGCGTTCGCACCCAGCAGTGCATTAACATCGTGTGTCTGCGCGGTATAACTTTTCTGGTAGATGGTATGGCATATAGATGCCTCGTCAGTCGTTGCTTATAGCGACATCGATTTAGTTGAAGGTTTCGGCGTCTCTTGTCAGGTTTTAGTCATATGGTGCTAGTGTCTTACTGTAAGAGTGGAAAGGCAGTGTTATGTGGAACGAATAATGCGCAATTGTCTAGAGTATACAGCCGGCGTTCAACCCCATAACCCTAATGGCCCCGTTCATCACATTTCAGCTACCCGTAACCTGATCAAGCTGGAATACCCGCGGACGCTGTACTAGACCTTTTTGACACTACCCTGGCGGTATACACCAAGTTCGCTGTCTTTGGCTTACTGCACCCTGGAATTGTACATGCGTTGTTCGGGTGATCGCGCATCTGATGTGTGTAGCAGCAAGTACGATACCAGCCGTGGTCAAATGCAGAGGTCTTCCCTTTGATACGATTGAGAGCTTCCTCGTTTGTGACTGTCCTGACATGAGACACGGCTGTGTTTTGCGTGTTGCAATGTTTGCACCTCTTGTCGTTGGGTACTAAGCCTTCGTTAAAGTGATGGCATTGCTGACCCACCCACCCTATTCCTGCTATGTCAGCTGTTGAACGTTGACTGCTCCGGCCTGAAATTGCTGTAACTGCCGCACGGGTAGGGGGTAAACCAGGCGCAGGAATCGGTGCTCGTGCGCCGTAGGAGCCTGGTGGAGCATGGTGGTTGACCTGTCTAGAGTTTTCAACCGGAGTACTTGGTGTCTTTCCTATACAGTTTAACTTGGAGAAGAGACCCATGACTGATGCGATGGTGATGAACGACAAGGTTCTCGTTAAGAGTCGCTCACTTATTATATCTCTCTGTACAAGCAGCGATTGCTATAGAGTCACGCATGCTGTGCTGGTGAGTTGCGTGGCTGATATGCATATATATCCTCACGACATGTCATCATGACCAAGTGGATGTTTGTGAGAGTCATGTTGGTGGTCGCTGGCAAAGACAACAGCAAAGTATCTGGACAGCGACGACCATACTGGTTATTCGAACTTACTACTTGTAGATGTCTTAGAGTTAGAGAACAAAAGGATATGTGCTCGAGACTATTCTTTAACGAGGGGTTTTATGAGATTATGTGCATGAAAAAGCGAAGACAGGCATGGAAGGACTCCACCATCTGGCCTCTGGTTGGTTGCCTCAGTGTACGTTTCCCATCGTTGAAGGCCATGACTATGGCGAAAGCTCCTGCATAACTTGGTCCAACATGACCAGCTATGCACTGGTACCAGCTACTGACTACGCGATCTGCCGCAAAGCTTAGTTCTCGGCTAATGCATGTGACTCTGTAACAGGCTTCGTACCGCATCGCCAAGCTTTTGAGCAAACATTTGAGCTGTGGTACAACCCTACACGAAAGTAGCCCTGGCGGTTTCGGCTAGTCGTTGGATATAGAGCTCCATGGAACATACACAGCCTCCTGTCATGTGCGCGGGGCAAATTTACATAACCAGAACATGCGTTCGCAGTTCGAGTCTCGAGGCTCCAACTCAACGTTCAACTACGTATTTCGCGATGTTTGAGAAAGCCATCAAAGCTGTGAATGCGAAGAAAAGGAAAGGGCTGACGAGGTTTGCCGGAGCCTGGACGAACCACCCTGGCGGATACCCGATGTTGGCAGAGCACATCGCTGTAAAGCCGCACACTGGCATTTATCGCCGCTTCGATGCGCTCAATGCGCGGCATATCCTTTACCTTCAGGCTGAGCTTTGTATCCTGGAACGACGTCTACGAAATGTCGAGCGAGCAGACCAGGGGAAAGATGAACGTCGACTGAGATATGCAGTTGACTTTGAGAGCATGCTGGAAACACCGAACGACGAGGACCAGACCCAACTAGAACTGATCATGGAAATGCATGAGAAGCTCAATCAGTACAGTAAGTCAACATGATATAGAGCGGCTCTTCGACCAAAGCAGGCTGACCACATTGCGTTGTATAGACGAAGCGATCATACAGGTTCTCACCATTCGCCAAATTCAAAAGCCAGATAAATTTGACCTTGTCGACCTCCAGGCATTTTTGGGTAGCGCTGACATGGACCCTAATTATCTTGAAGGCGAAGATCGGACAACTTGGGGCTCGCTCGATAAACAAAACCATTACGCCTCGGATCTAATCGCTATTGATCCACGAAAGAAGGAGGATGACTTTTCACGTTTCATCTCGGAAAATGCGGTACATTTGTTCAAGTGCGGCCTTGGTCGCTTGACGAAAGGTGACAAGGATTTGGGTAAGCGGGTGTACTACGACTCGACGGTTCTGAAAGTGACATCTTGGATAACATGTATCTTGGCATCAATGCTTCCGATTGCCTCGGTGCTGGTTTTGGTACACCTGGAATTGCTGAAAACCAAGTTATGGGTCATCGCTGCGTTCAACATTCTCACGAGCGTGTGTTTGCGGACCCTGACAGAGGCCAAACGGGCGGAAATCTTCGCTGTAACTGCTGCGTAAGAGGTCTTCTTGTCTACACTGACGTGAGCTGACAATAACAGATTTGCTGCTGTACAAGTCGTGTTCGTAGGGACAGATCGCGACGCGGGTTCCGCTAGCTAGAGTGTGATGTGGCAGTCGCGCGAGGTTTTTTGGTGTCGTGAATGAGATCGATAGACCTTCGTAGTCCTCAACGATGAATGTTGCACTAGCTGAAGGTGCAGCGTGGCACTTGTATGCCGCAAGTTCCACCGTAAACGTCACTGCATATGGGTTCGCTACGTCGATGATGGCAGTGCAAAGAACCTCCGCATCCGAGCCTTCCACGCCAAGGCGCCAGTGACGCTAAGCCCCCGCGTCTTCCATCTCATCTCGCGCGAACACCAACCGCGCCCTTGCCCTCTATCTAGGATCGTTGCACGGCACATACGCAAGCATCTTATAGCTGAAACAAAACCGAATGTTGTTACACAAACCCGAAGCGAGAACCTGTCACACCTCATACGCTTTTGACTCAATGCTAACGATCTCGCCTACATGACATACTCAACACGACGCGAAGCACTAGAGCTCATTTTATAGTCGCGCCGATGACATACCCCCCGGATGAGCGTTTCGGAAACCATCCACATAGCTAAGAGCCTCAAGACTGACCCAAGACCAACCCCGCAATCTGGCCACCCCGCCGTTGCACGCCCAGACAAGCTGAGCACTGACGTTCTCGGTGTCATTACTGGATGACAGATCTGCGCTCATGCTTCGACCACGAGCATCATTGGACAATCCCACGTTTGGCATCTCGGCATGACAGCGGTGTCGCAAAGATGGCGACGTTGGCACTTCGGTGGTAATATGGCGCAAGGACCAGTATCCCATCGTGGAGGTTTCTCCTTGTCCAAGGCTTCTTCACTTCGTGCTCAGGTCTTCTGATAACTTGGTTGGATCTCACTAGGCCCTGTTCCTCGTCTACTTGCTCCATTTGGGTCCATATGCGAGGCGCCAAAAGATCAATAGGCTTTCTGTCTGCCGGGTTTGTGATGGAGATGGAACGCACGGCATGCCCAGCCACGACACCCCGAGCTCTTGGGAAGTTTCGCCCTGGCTGTAATCCGGAATTTGCCTCGGTCTCCATCGTCATCGCTCCAGTATAAGTGGATGCGTGATAAGAGAAATGATCCGCAGCTGCTCTTGTCCCTGCGACGATCCTCCCCTGTATTCTTGAGCCTTTTCCACGGTGCAGAGAACTCCGTATATTCTGCCCATCATGAATAGCGACGACGATTACAAGCAAGACACTGTTCACAAGGAAGCGATCAGTCCGACGGCGACAGACAACAACGTCTCGGACTATGCTTATGATCAGATCGAAGAGAAGAGGTTGGTGCGTAGGGTCGACTGG
>Ga0265797_10004875_pt1 | contig 20055 bp, 15 predicted proteins | sample P2T30metagenome_FD_192433 | JGI IMG/M metagenome (GOLD analysis project Ga0265797, IMG submission 192433) | Plant litter microbial communities from East Loma Ridge, Irvine, California - P2 T30 | ecosystem: Environmental > Terrestrial > Plant litter > Unclassified | place: USA: California...
ATGCCGACCCCGGCCATCGCCTACCTGACGCGCGCGCTGCGCCTGCAGGCCGGCGTCGTGATCTCGGCCTCGCACAACCCGTTCCAGGACAATGGCATCAAGTTCTTCTCCGGGCACGGCACCAAGCTGCCGGACGCGGTCGAACTCGAGATCGAAGACGTGCTCGACCAGCCGATGAGTTGCGTGGCGTCGGAAAAGCTGGGCCGCGCGACCCGCCTGGCCGATGCCCAGGGCCGCTACATCGAGTTTTGCAAGGGCAGCTTCCCGAACGAACTGGACCTGCGCGGCCTGAAGATCGTGGTCGACTGCGCCCATGGCGCCGCCTACAACATCGCGCCGCACGTGTTCCACGAACTGGGCGCCGAAGTCATCGAGCTGGGCACCAAGCCTGACGGCTTCAACATCAACGCCGGTGTCGGCGCCACCGCGCCCAAGGCGATGGCCCAGGCCGTGGTCGAGCACAAGGCCGACCTCGGCATCGCGCTGGACGGCGACGCCGACCGCCTGATCATGTGCGACGCCACCGGCCGCCTGTACAACGGCGACGAGCTGCTGTACGTGATGGTGCGCGCGCGCATGGCGACCGGCCCGGTGGCGGGCGCCGTCGGCACCGTGATGACCAACATGGCGCTCGAAGTCGCGTTCAAGGAAATGGGCATCGGCTTTGCACGCGCCAAGGTCGGCGACCGCTACGTGCTGGAACTGATGCAGGAGCGCGGCTGGCTGCTCGGCGGGGAGGGCTCCGGCCACCTGCTGGCGCTGGACAAGCACACCACGGGCGACGGCATCGTCTCGGCCCTGCAGGTCCTGACCGCCCTCAAGCGCGGCAACCAGAGCCTGGCCGAATGCTGTGCCGACCTGAAACTGTACCCGCAGACCCTGATCAACGTGCGCATCGCGCCGGGCTTCAAGTGGACCGACCACGCCGCCATCGTGGCCGAGAAGGAGGTTGTCGAGCGCGAATTGGGCGACAACGGCCGCGTGCTGATCCGCCCGTCGGGCACCGAACCGCTGGTGCGCGTGATGGTCGAAGCCAAGGAAGCCGGCCTGGCCGAAAGCATGGCCAAGCGCATCGCCGCCCGTTTCGAAGTGTGAGCGGCAGCGGGGCTGCGTTGACGCTTCGGGTCCGGCGGGGTATGATCAGCTCAATCGGAGTGTAGCGCAGCCCGGTAGCGCACCTGGTTTGGGACCAGGGGGTCCAAGGTTCGAATCCTTGTACTCCGACCACCGTCTTGCAAACGGGCTGTCTTCGACGGCCCGTTTTCATTATGCAGCCAGGTTCCTGGCGGCGTCTCGTACTGCCCATAGCTCAGTTGGATAGAGCATCAGCCTTCTAAGCTGAGGGTCGCTGGTTCGAACCCAGCTGGGCAGGCCATTCCCTCGTCCCCGGTTTCCTCTTTTCGCAAGGCAAGCGAACGCCACCCGCGCCTCCTTCATGTTAGTGTCCATTTAGACAACTAATCCGAGGAGGATGACATGCCCTTGCAGCGTTTGCTGGGAACCGTGGCCACGATGGCCTGGCTGGTCTGTTCATTGTGCGCAACGCCCGTCCATGCCCAGCAGGCCCCCCAGGCACCCGCACCGGCTGGCGCGCCGACCCTGTCGCTCAAGCTCCCCGCCGGGACCCCGGCGGCGCCCGAGGCCAACGGCAGCGTGCAATTCATCGGCACCGCCACGGTCCTGATCCGCTACCAGGGCTTGACCATCCTCACCGACCCGAACTTCCTGCACAAGGGTGACCACGTGCACCTGGGCTATGGCCTCACCGCCGAGCGCCTGACCAATCCCGCCATCAACCTCGAGCAATTGCCGCCGATCGACCTGGTCGTGCTCTCGCACATGCATGAAGACCATTTCGACAAGCTGGTGCAGGAAAGGCTGGACAAGAACACGCCGATCGTCAGCACCAGGGAGGCCGCCGAGGCGCTCGGCAAGCTCGGCTTCAAGCGCACCTATGGCCTGTCGACCTGGGACAGCATCGCGGTCGAGAAGGGTGATGCCCGGCTGCGCATCACGGCGGCGCCGGGACGCCACGGCAAGGCCGGCATGCAGGCGCTGCTGCCCAGCGTCATGGGTTCGGTGCTGGACTTCGGCCCGGACACCGCCACGCCCAGCTACCGCATGTACATCAGCGGCGACACTCTGGTCTACGACGACCTGAAGAACATCCCGCAGCGCTTCCCCGGCGTCGACCTCGCCCTGCTGCATCTGGGCGGCACCCGCATCCTGGGCGTGTTCAAGGTGACGATGGATGGCAAGGATGGCGTCCAGTTGATGCAGATCATCCAGCCGCGCAAGGCGATCCCGGTCCACTTCAACGATTACGACGTGTTCAAGTCGCCGCTGGCCGACTTCGCGCAGGAGGTCAAGGCGGCCGGGCTCGAACAGCAGGTGGTCTATCTGGCGCATGGCGAAACCTATACCTTTACGCCACACAAACGCTGAGCGTCGCATAAAACCTTCATGGCTGCGTTGCATTGTCTCGCCGTACTAGCGTACTGTCTTCGACGCTGCGTCGGCGGGCCGCATCCCTTGCCCTGAAGGCTTTATGCGACGCTCTTACTCGCGCTCATTCGCGCTCTTCGGTGAGCGGGGCCAGGGTGGAGTCGCCGTCGAAGGGCCAGCCGCTCGGCGGCGCCACCTGGCGCTGGAATTCGTGCGGCATCACGATCGGCACCTGCAGGCAGACGCTCTGGGTCGGCAGCACTTCCATCCAGTCGCGCACCAGTTCCTTGTAGGCCAGGCCGACGGGGCGGATCTTGCGGTCCAGGTCGTACAGGCCGAGCGCATTGACATTGCCGTTGTTTTCGCGCAGCGCCGTGTCCCAGTCGACCTGGTCGGTGAGCGAATACCAGGTGAAGCCGACCAGCGGCACGCCATTGTTGCGCACCCTCAGCACGTTGGCCCATTCCTTGCGCAGCCAATGTACGGCTTCGTCGCCGCGCGGACCCTGGCACAGGTTGGTTTCGGTGTGCATCACCGGCAGCCGGTAGCGGTTGTAGTACTGGTGGGTGATCACGGCGTAGCCGAAGATTTCGCCGGCGGCGCGCGTCAGGCCATCGGACGAGACGTAGTGCTCGTTGGTCTGGTAATAATCGTTGCCCATGATGCAGTGGTGCTTCAGATTATTCTTCAGGAAGAAATGGTATTCCTCGCGCGTCATGCCGTTATCCAGCATGTACTCGTACATCTCGGAATCGACGCGCCGGCCGTAGTTCAGGTCGAGCGACAGGAAACGCCGTGCGTTGTAGAGTTCGGCGGGGCCGATGGCCGACGGGCTTTCGGCATGGAAGTATTCGCTCGATTCGCTCTGCACGAACAGCGCATCCGGCCGCACCTCGAGGATCGCGTGCATGGCCAGGATGTTCGCCTTGACGATGTGCTTGAGCGCGGTGACGTAGGCGCGGTCGGTGGTCATCTGCTCGTTCCACCAGCCGTACAGCGCCGAGAACAGGGCGCAGATCGACATCTCGTTGATCGGCGTGTACAGCTGGATCCATGGATAGCGGCGCGCGAACGCGCCGGCGTACCCGGCGAACAGGGCAGGGAAGTCCGGATTCTGGAAATTGCCGATCCAGTCGGGTACGCCAAAATGGCAGAGGTCGACGATGGACGCGATATTGCGGTGGCGCAAATCGTTGAAGACGAGATCCGAGAACTCCCAGTCATAGCGGTTCGGACCGAGCCAGGTCCGGTGCAGCGGCGGCCCGTAGCGCAAGACCTTCAGCCCGAGCTCCTCGACCAGGTCGAAATCGGTACGCCAGTACTGGTAATGCCCGCACTTCTCGAGCTCGTCCATCCGTACCCGTCCATTCTGGATGGTCGGGTTGCTGTTTTCGATACCGGTTGCGAAAATGAATCCTGGAGCCATGCCCACCCCTCGATGCTGATCGTATCGATCCATTGTAGCCGCAATCCCAACAGGGTTCCGAAGCGTGCGCGCTCCCTTTATGGCTGAGTATAGGCTATGCTAGTTAAACAATATTTCCTCTCGTCACCAGCATGCCGAATGCCATCGCGGCCGCCAGCGCCCCTCCAATGGATACGTCCCAGCGCCGGCTGGCCTGGGGATTGCTGGTCTCGCTGCTGCTGCATGGCCTGCTGCTGGCCATGCAGTTCGGTGTGCCCGGCTTGCGGCCCGGCGCGGGCACGCCGCTGACCGTGCGCCTGGCGCCGCCGCCGATGGCGATGCCCGATCCGGTTCCGCTCGCGCCGGTACCTGCGCCGGCGCAGCCTGTGCCGGTACCGCCACCTGCACCGTCGGCTGCCGCGCAACCCATGCGCCCGCCCGCGTTGGCGCCGGCCCCGGCGCAGGCACGGCACGGCTTTACCCTGGCCGATCCGGTGCCGCAGCCGCTGCCCTCCACACCGCCCCCCGCGCCAGTCATCAAGCCACGCCGGCCAGCCAGGCGCCGTCTGCGGCCGGTGCCGCCCGGCGACGGCCTCGGGGCGCGCGTGATCGCACAGGATACGCCCAAGGAGAGCGAATTCAAGCTGCCGCCGCCGGCCGGCGAGGAAGCGCCGTCATCCATTGACGGCGACGCCGTTGCCGCAAGGACCGACGAGACCGCTTCGACGCCTGTTGAGCCCGACGCGGCCGCGCGCGAAGAAGAGCGCCAACGCCTGGCGGCGCAGCGCGAACGTGAGCGCGAGGCCAGGCTCGAGGCCGATGAGCAGGCCGTGCGCGAGGCGGCCGACGCGGCGGCACGCGCCGACGCCGAGCGGCGCAACGCCGAGCTGGCCCGGGACAACGCACGCCACGAGGCTGTGCTGGCACAGCGCCAGCAGCAGTTCGACGACGCGCGCCGGCGCGAACTGGAGCGGCGGCAGGCCGAGGACGATGCCCGGCTGGCCGAGCAGCGCCGCCAGGAAGAGGGCCAGGCCCGGCAACTGGCCGAACAGCGCCGCGCGGAAGCACTGGCGCAGCAGCAACTGGCCGAACAGCTCAGGGCCGAGGAACTGGCACGCCAGCAATTGGAAGAGCAGCAGCGGGCCCAGCAACTGGCCGAACAGCGCAGGGCCGAGACGCTCGCACGCCAGCAACTGGAAGAGCGGCAGCGGGCCCGGCAACTGGCCGAGCAGCGGCAGGCTGAAGAGCTCGCGCGCCAGCAACTCGCGGAGCAACAGCAGGCCCGGCAGCTGGCCGAACAGCGCCGCGCCGAGGAACTGGTACGCCAGCAAGTTGTGGAACAGCAGCGTGCCCGCCAGGTGGCCGACCAGCGCGCCGCCGAAGAACGCGCGCGCGACGCGGCGCGCCAGCAGGCCGACCAATTGGCGCGCCAGCAGGCCGAGGAGGGGGCGCGCCGCCTGGCCCAGGAACGGGAACGTGGGCGCAATGCCGCGGCCGACTCCGGCGCCGGCATCGGCGCGCCTGGCGGTGCCCCGGCGGGTGCGGCTGGACTCGACGGGCTGGGGCGTGGCAATGGCAATGGCGAAGGCACCCTGCCGCGCGGCGCGGCGGGCGGCGACCTGGCTTCGCGCGCCCGCGAGATGCTGCGCGGCATCGACATCGGCAAGGCCGCGCCGCCGGCGATGCGTGCAGCCGAGGATGCGCAGCGCAACCTGCGCCGCGCCCGCACCGACGCCGCGCTGCGCGACGTGCCGCTGCGCCTGTACGTCGACAGCGTGCGCCAGAAGATCGAACGCAACGCCATCGTCGCCGAGCACCTGCTGGCCGAGGGACTGGTGCGCAGCTTCCCGGTGGTGAGCGTGGCGATCCGCAGCGACGGCAGCATCGAAGACGTGACCATCGTGCGCTCCAGCGGCCGGCCCGACGTCGACGAGGTCGTGCGCCGCATCGTGACGCTGAATGCGCGCTATGCGGCGTTTCCGCCGAACGTGGCGTCGCACTATGACGTGATCGAACTGCGCCGTGTGTGGAGTTTTGCCGGCGTCCTGAAACTGATGGAGGAGATGCGCTGACCGCGATTTGGTTCCTGTTGACTTGAGCCAGCCGTTTGACGTGCGCCAAAGCCCTGGCGGTTGAGCAGCTTACCCTGACTCTGATCGCCAGAGGCTGGCAGCTCAATTCTACAGGCACACATGAACGCTTCTACCAAGCAATTTCTCCTACGGATTAACGATGTCCGTCGCCGGCTCGCGACCACGCTGGCCCTGGTCCTTGGACTGGCCGCGCTCGCCGGCATGAGCGGCTGCGCGCCTGGCCTCCACTTCCGCTCCAGCGACCAGGCCGGCGCGGACGAGAAGGCGCCACCGACCGAACTGATCACGGAACAGCTGATCGCCAGCGAAAGCGCGAACGGTCGCGTGCAGGCCAACCAGAACCTCGACAAGCTGGCCGACCCGAACCCGAAGCCGTATACCATCGGCAGCGGCGACATCCTGTCCATCGTCGTCTGGGACCACCCCGAACTGGCCGGCGGCCTCACCGCCGCCGGCAACACCGATCCCGCCACCGCCGGCGCCAACGCCAACGCGGTGCCACAGGGCTTCGTGGTCGACCACCAGGGCCGTATCCAGTTCCCGCTGGTCGGCATGCTGACCATGCAGGGGCTGACCGAGGAAGGCGCGCGCGAACTCCTGACCGGCAAGCTGGCCAAGTACCTCGCCAAGCCGAACGTCACCCTGCGCGTGCAGGCCTACCGCAGCAAGCGCGTCTACATCGACGGCGAAGTCAAGGCCCCCGGCCTGCAGGCCATCAACGATATCCCGATGACGCTGGTCGAGGCGCTGAACCGCGCCGGGGGCCTGCTGCCGACGGCCGACCAGAGCCGCATCATGGTCGAGCGCGACAAGCAGCGCTACCGCATCAATTTGCGCGAACTGGTGCAGAAAGGCGTGGACCCTGGCACCGTGATGCTGGCCCCGGGCGACGTGGTGCGCGTGCATTCGCGCGAGGAAAGCAAGGTCTTCGTGTCGGGCGAGGTGATCCAGCCGAAGGCGCTGATGATGCACGACGGCCGCCTGACCCTGAACGAAGCGCTCGGCGAATCGGGCGGCATCAGCCCGCTCAGCGGGGACGCGCGCCAGGTCTACGTGGTGCGCAAGACACCGGAGCGCACCCGCGTGTTCCAGCTCGACGCGCGCGTGACCGGTTCGCTGGCGATGGCCGAAGCCTTCGAGCTGCAGCCCAAGGACATCGTCTATGTCGCCGCCACGCCGCTGGCCAACTGGAACCGCCAGCTCAGCATGCTGATCCCGGGGGCGCTGACCTCCGCCGTCACCGCCACCAACCGGCAGTGACGGCCGGCACCGACGTCACCCGAGTTTCCGCCCCAGTTTCCACGCACGGAGCACAACGATGAGTACCGCCCGCGAGCAGCATGCCCTGACCCACGTCGCCCCCAGTCTGCCGATCCCCGGCGTGCCTTTCGATCCGCGTGCCGTCGAAAGCGCGCAGGAAGACCCGTCCTTCGACCTCAAGGGCCACCTGCACACCCTGTTCGACAACCGCTGGCTGATCGGCGGCATCACCGCCATCATCACGCTGGTGGCGGTGCTGTACGCGCTGGTCGCCAAGCCGGTGTACGAAGCCAACCTGATGATCCACGTCGAGGAGGAAAGCCCGAACGCGTCCAAGAACATCCTGAGCGAAGCGTCCTCGCTGTTCGAGACCAAGAAGGCTGCCATCGCCGAGATGGAACTGCTGCGCTCGCGCATGGTGGTCTCGCGCGCCGTCGAGAACCTGCAGCTGTACATCGACGTGCACCCGAAGTACTTCCCGGTCGCCGGCTTCTGGTTCGCCAACCAGAACGGCGGCGCCCTGTCCGAGCCGGGCATGTTCGGCTACGGCGGCTACGTCTGGGGCGGCGAAAAGGCCGAGGTCTCGCTGTTCGAGGTGCCCGACGGCTGGCTTGGGCGCCAGTTCACGCTGACCGCGCTGGGCGGCGGACGCTACCGCTTTTCCGGCGGCGGCCAGCGTATCGCCTTTGACGGCAACGTCGGGCTGCGCTACCGGGTACCGACGCCGGCCGGCGTGATCGAGCTGAAGGTCGACCGCATGGCCGCCAATCCGGGCGCGCAATTCGAGCTGCGCCGCATGTCGCGCCTGGCCATGATCCAGGCGATCCAGACCACCATGGTGATCGCGGAGCAGGGCAAGCAGTCCGGCATCATCGAGGTCAAGCTGCAGGGCGAAAACCCGCGCCGCACCCATGCCGTGCTGAGCGAAATCGGGCGCGAGTACATGCGCCAGAACCTGGCGCGCAAGACCGAGGAAGCCGAGAAATCGCTGGCCTTCCTGAACCAGCAGCTGCCCATCCTCAAGCGCCAGCTCGAGCAGGCCGAAGACCGCTACAACCAGTTCCGCAACGCCCACGGCACCGTCGACCTGCAGGAAGAAGCGCGCATGACGCTGCAGCAGGCGGCCGCCGCGCGCGCGCGCCGCAACGACCTGATCCAGAAGAAGACGGAGCTGCTGGCGCGCTTCACCGAAGACCATCCGGTGGTCGCGGCCGTCAACCGTCAGCGGCGCGAGGTCGAGGCCGAGATCGATGCCGTGAACGCCCGCATCAGGGCCATGCCGGTGCTGGAACAGGACGAGGCGCGCCTCACGCGCGACATCAAGGTCAACACCGACCTGTACACGGCACTGTCGAACACCGCCCAGCAGCTGCGCCTGATCTCGGTGGGCCGGGTCAGCAACGTGCGCATGGTCGATGCCCCGATCCCGCCGGAAAAGCCGATCAAGCCGAACCGGCCGCTGATCGTGGCCATGGCCGTGGTGACCGGCCTGTTCCTGGGCGCACTGGTCGCGTTCGCGCGCAAGGCCATGATGGGCGGTATCGACGACCCGCAGAAGATCGAGCGCCTGCTGCGCGCCCGCGTCGTCTACGCGACCATCCCCCACAGCAGCAACCAGGACAAGCTGATGCGCAAGTCGCGCGGCGACGGCGGCAGCCTGCCGCTGCTGGCCACCATCATGCCCGAAGACCCGGCCGTCGAAAGCCTGCGCAGCTTCCGCGCCGCGATGCAGTTCGCGATGCCTTACTTCCGCAACAATATCGTGATGTTCGCCGGGCCGACACGTGGCATCGGCAAGTCCTTCGTCAGCGCCAACTTCGCCGCCGTCATGGCCGCCAGCGGCAAGCGGGTGCTGCTGATCGACGCCGACCTGCGCAACGGCCAGTTGCACCACTACTTCGGCGTCGGCCGCGAGCGCGGGCTGTCGCGCGCCATCCTCGGCCGCTCCGCGGTGGACGAGGTGATCCACCACGACGTGGTCGAGAACCTCGACTTCATCCCCACCGGCGAACTGCCGCCGAACCGCTCCGAATTCCTGTTGCACCTGAATTTCGGCGCCCTGCTGCAGCAGGTCAGCAAGACCTACGACATGGTGCTGCTCGATCCGCCGCCCCTGCTGGCAATCGCGGATGCCTTGATCATCGGCGCGCATGCGGGCGCCGTCTTCATCGTCGCGCGCTCGGGGCAGACCAACGAGTCGGAGATCAACGAATCGATCAAGCGCCTGAACCATGCGGGGATTTCGCCGCAGGGCGTGCTGTTCAACGACATGGCGCCGCGTCTCGGCGCCTATGGCAGCTACCAGCGCCTGGGTACGGCCGGGAGGATCGGTTTCAGCGGGGCCTGAGCCTGGCGCGACGTCGCAATCCGCTCAAGGGCGCGCCATCACTGGCGCGCCCTTTTTCGTCCTCGGTGCGCTTTCGCGGGCCGCCCTGGCTGATGCCGGGGAGTGCATGGCGAGGCCCGCAAACGGTGCGCAGGCGGCAAGCAGTAAATAGGCGGCGAGCAGTAAACAGGCGGCAAGCAGAGGACAAGCAGGCCAGGCAATCGGAGCAAACTGCGCGCCGATTGCCTGGCCTGGCGGGATGAGTTTGAACGGCGGGGCATGGTGGGCCGGCGCTGCGGGCTGCCGGCCCGGGGTGCTGCGGACTGTTACTTGGCCGAGGCCGGCGTGATCGGCGCGCGCCGACGCTGCGGCTGGAGCTGTGCCTTGATGAAGCGACGGACGCGGAAGGTGTGCGATTCGAACAGCAGATAGGACAGCCAGGCCGCGGCCACGACGGCCAGCAGCATGCCGAAGTAGATCGCATAGTCGAGCGGCGCGTGGGGCGACAGGCGGTCGCGGCCGAAGACCTGCATGCCGACGTGGCGCATCAGCCTGATGAGGGGGATGTGGATCACGTACAGCGTGAACGAAAACTCGGACAGGACGTGGGCGACGCCGCCAAGGCCCCGGATCCAGGGCGAGGCCATGTCGAGGGGGCGCTGCATCGACGCCAGGAAGGCGACCAGCGGCAGGCTGTACACCAGGTGCTTCAGGAAGTACGCCGGCACCAGGTCATCGATGCTGCTGGTCATGCGCACAAAGATGGCGGTCCCGGCCGTGATCACGAGCAGGACAAGGGAGGTCGCCGGCGTACAGTCGATGCGCACGCGCGAGAACAGGGCGCCCAGCAGCCACAGGCTGAAATACAGCGTCATCGCGCCGGGCAGCGCGGCGCTCAGCAGGACCAGCGCGGTGGCGGCGCCGAGCTGGCGCAGGCGCGATTTGCCCATGAAGACGAGCAGCAGCAGCGGGAATTGCACGTAGTACCAGGTTTCGTTGGCCAGGCTCCACAGCGGGAAATTGCTGCCGAAGGGCTCGACCAGGATGGTCTGCAGGCCGACCAGGTTTCCCACGAAACTGGCGGCCGAGTACTCATTGTCCGTCGAGAAATCGGCATGGGCAGGGGACACGGCGCCGGTCCAGGCGCCGATCGCGAGGATCAGGCACAGGGCCGGCAGCAGCACCGTCCACAGGCGTGTCGCACGGTCGATCGCATACCCGGCCAGTGCGCCGGGCTGGCCGATCTTGTTGAGCAGGCTCCCGCCGACCAGCCAGCCGCTGATCAGGAAAAAGACCACCACGGCCTGGTGCGAAAATGCGGTCAAAAAGGCCAGCAGTTGGTAGGCCAGCGGTGGATCGGCCAGCTCGCGCAGACCGGGGAAACTCTCTGCGCGCAGATGGGCCGCCGCGACTTCCAGCGCCGCGAGGCCGCGCATCAGCGAAATCAAGAGGGAATGCGCGGCATGGTGCTCGACCTGGCTCTGGCGCTGCCAGCGGATGGCAGGGAGAGAGGGGCTGTTCATGATGGTCTCCTGTTATATGGAGTTGAAAAAAACGCTTGCCGCGGCGCCTTGCCGGCCTGCTTCAGCCGCAGTGGTGCCAGGGCGTGGTCGCAGTATTACCGGACAGGACCAGGGCGGCCTTGATCATCCACCAGCCCAGCGGCGCGCCGTGGACCACCCGCGCCATGACCAGGAAGGCGAGCAGGGCGCAGGCGAAGGCGCGCCCGGGCGGCGGCACCGGGGTGTTTCCCGTAAGGTGGACGGCAGCCAGGAAGGCGGCGGTGCCGGTCAGCCAGCCCGCTGCGGCCTCGGCCACGGTGTGCTCGCCGGCGTGCACCAGGGCCGCCGCGACCACGCCGGACAGCACCAGAGCGGCCGCGACCGGCAAGGCGCGTGCGGCGTGGCCCTGGCCACGCGTCGCCAGGTAGCACAGCGTCGGACAGACGGCGGCAAAGCCGGTGGCATGGCCGCTGAGGGCCTTGAAGTCGAGCGCCGGCACGCCGGTCGCCCAGCCCATGAAGGCGATCTTGGTCGCCGCCACCAGGCCCAGGGCCAGGGCGAAGACCAGGCTCCAGCCAAGGGCCGCGCGCCAGGCCCGGCCGGCCAGCAGCCAGGCCGCGATCGCGCCGCCGGCCGGGATGGTCAGCGCGCTGTCGCCGAGGTGGAGTAGCTGGGTCCAGGCCATCGCGCACGCTAGCCGGCGACGGCCGCCAGGGTCTTGAAGATGATGCGCAGGTCGAGCCAGAACGAACGCTCGCGCACGTAGCGCTGGTAGTACTCGAGCTTGACCGGCAGGATGGTCTCCACGTACACGCGTTCCGGATCCGAGGTCTGGCCCAGCAGTGCGTTTTCTTCCTTGTACAGGATCGACGCCAGGTCGGTGATGCCCGGCGCGACCGACAGCACGGTGTTGCGCACCGCCGGCGGATAGCAGGCGACGTAGCGCGGCACTTCCGGGCGCGGGCCGACCAGGCTCATCGTTCCTTGCACGACGTTGATCAGTTGCGGCAGCTCGTCCAGCTTGTAGCGCCGCAGCACATGCCCGGCGCGCGTGATGCGCGGGTCGCACCCGACCGTCAATTGCGCGCCTTCGCTGCCGCGCTCGGCCATGGTGCGGAATTTCAGGATGTCGAACAGCGCGCCATGGCGACCGACGCGCTGCTGGCGGTACAGCGCCGGCCCGGGAGAGTCGAGCCGGATCCATAGCGCGATGGCCAGTAGCAGCGGCGCCAGCAGCACCAGGCCGGCCCCCGCAGCCAGTACGTCGAAGATCCGCTTGCTCATGCCAGCAACTCGCGCATGGCACGGATGACGCGGTCCTGGTCGGCATCGCTCATCTTCGTGTACAGCGGCAGCGTCAGCATGCTGTCGTAGCAGGCTTCGGCGACAGGGAATTGCTCGGGCGCCAGCTTGCAGGCGTCGCGCCAGTAGGGCTGGCGGTGCAGCGGGATGAAGTGCACGCTGGTGCCGATGCCGCGTTGCGACAGCTCGCTGATCAAGGCATCGCGGCCCAGCGGCGCACCCGGCTGCAGGCGCACCACATACAGGTGCCAGGCGTGGGTGTCGCCGGGGCCGGGCAGGGCCGGCAGGCGCAGCGGCAGCCCGGCCAGGCCCTCGTGGTAGCGCCGCGCCAGGTGCTCGCGGCGGCGTGCGAAGCGGTCGATCTTGCGCAGTTGCTGGATGCCGATGGCGGAGGCGATGTCGGTCAGGTTGTACTTGAAGCCGGCGGCCACCACCTCATAGTACCAGGCCGGGGTGCGCGAGACGTAGCGGTTGAAGGCGTCCTGGCTGATGCCGTGGATGCGCATCAAGCGCACGCGGCGCGCCAGCTCGGGGTCGCGTGTGACCACCATGCCGCCTTCGCCGGTCGTCATGGTCTTGTTCGCGTAGAAGCTGAACACGGTGGCGTCGCTGTCCAGCGTCCCGACCAGCCTGCCGTGGTAGCGGGTCGGGAAGGCGTGCGCCGCGTCCTCGACCACGCGCAGGCCATGGCGCCGGGCCAGGGTGATGAGCGCGTCCATGTCGCAGGCCAGGCCCGCATAGTGCACCGGCATGATGGCGCGCGTGCGCGGCGTGATCGCGGCTTCGACCGCGGCGATGTCGATGTTCATGTGGTCCGGATCGACGTCGACGAAGACCGGCTGCGCGCCCAGGTAGCGCACCACCTCGGCGGTGGCGGTGAAGGTCAGGGTCGGCACGATGACTTCGTCAGCGGGGCCGATGCCCAGGCCTTCCAGCGCCAGGTGCAGGCCGGCGGTGGCGGAGTTCACGGAAATGACATGGCGCTCGGCGGCATCGTCCGCCCCCAGGTAGGCGTTGAAGTCGTGTTCGAACTGGCGCGTGGTGGGCCCGGTCGTGACCCAGCCGGAGCGCAGGCAGGCGACCACGGCTTCGATTTCCGCTTCGTCGATGTCGGGCAGGGCGAAGGGCAGGAAGGGGGCCACTGCGGGTTCGACAGCGGGTTCGACAGCGGATGCGACGTGCTCGTGTTCAGCCATGACAGGGTTCTCCAGCAAAGGCGTTCAAGAAACGTTGTCCGAGGACCGGATAAGTGTGGTTGGCGAGGGCATAGGCACGTCCGCGCCGTCCGAGCGTGGCGCGCCGGTCCGCGCCCATGGCCAGCAGGGCCAGGATGCCGTCCGCCACCGCCTGCGGATCCTCGGGGGCGACGGTGAGGCCGCACCCGGCCTCGGCGACCGGATCGTTGCCGGCCTCGACCGCGTGCAGCACGGGGCGGGCCGCCATCATGTAATCGATGAGTTTGTTGGGCGAAATGCCGAAGCGGTACAGGGGCTGGCGCTTCCAGCCGATGTAGGCCAGGTCGAAACGGCGCAGCAGCGCCGGCACCTGGGCCTTGCGCACCGGGTCGAAGAAATGCACCTTGTCCAGGCCCAGCTCGCGGGCATGGCGCAGCAGCGCGGGTTTGTCGGGCCCGGACCCGACCAGCACGACGGCCACCGGGCGGTCCTTCAGCCGGCTGGCGGCCTCGAGCAGGGTCCCGAGGGCATTCGACAGGCCGTGGGTGCCGGCATAGCCGACCACGAAGTCGCCCTGCGCGTGCAGGCGGTCGAGGGCGGCGTCCAGTGCCGGCGGCAGCGCGTCTGCATCCTGGTGCTCCTGCCACTCGGCGGGATCGACGCCGTTCGGCACCAGGTGCAGCTTGCCGGGCGCCATGCCGTGCGCTTCCAGGTGGCTGCGCACCCCGGGCAGGATGGAGACGATGGCGTCGGCATGGCGGCAGGCGAAATCCTCGGCCGATTGCAGCAGCATGATGAAGGGGTGCCAGCGCGAATAGCCGCCCAGTTCCATGGGCGAGAGCGGCCACAGGTCGTGCAGCTCGAACAGCAGGCGCGCCCCGGCGCGGCGCGCGATGCGGTGGGCCGGCCAGATGTCCATCGGATAGGTGCTGGACGCGATGACCACGTCCGGCCGCAGCGCGGCGGCCAGTCTGTCGCTGTCGCGGCGCAGGCGCCACACGAAGGCCGCCATGTTGCGCACCCGGCCGGCGCCGTTGCCGTGGTAGGGCGGCGTGGCCAGCCAGGTGTAGTCGATATCGTCGATGGTTTCCTCGAACTGCGCCTGGCCGCGCATGACCGGCGCCTGGCTCCGGATGTGCGATTCGGACGAGGCCACGATGTTGACGCGGTGCCCGAGGCGCACCCATTCGCGCGCCAGGTAATACGGGCGGTATTCCATCCCGTGCCGCACCGAGCCGGCATAGTGGTTGATCAGGAGGATGTTCATGTATGCCACACCAGCTCTTCGGCCAGGCGCACCATGTTGCAGCGCGTGCTCTCGACCCAGTTGGTTTCCCACTGCACGGGATGGGTCAGCAGGCAGATGCGCGCATGCCGGCCCAGGGCCTCGAACGGCGACGTCGGGTGGAAGAACACCGGATAGGGACGGTCGCTGATGTAGATGTCGAAATGGCGCAGCAAGTCGTTGTCGTAGGATTCGCAGCGGATGCCGCAGCGCTGGCGCAGTTCGGGATCGCGCAGCAGCTCGTGGTTGATGACCTTGAGGCGGCGGTTGGCGAAGTCACCGTGGCTGGCGACCGTTTCCATCGGCACCCCGAGCGTGTCGCGGATGCGGCCGAAATTGTGTTCGAACAGCGCCCGGATTTCGGGAAAGCGCTCACGCACTTCGTCGCCGCGGCGCAGCCGGTGCTGCTTGGCGAAGGTCGCCGCTTCCTCGTAGTGGTAGCTGGCCTCGCTGCCGGCAGCCTCGATCTCGCGCATGAAACCGTAATCGAGCGTGCTGAGCCGGAAGTAATAGCTGGCGCGCACCCCATGCCTGGCTTCCAGCGCGAACATCTTGCGCGCCGTGCGCACGTCGCTGTCGATGTCGTGGCGGTGTACCAATACCTTGCCGGCCGCCGTTCCGCCATCACTGATTTCACGATAAAAATCGCGGACGGACAATTGGCGACGACCCGTTTCTTTCGCTTGTACGAGCAATGACTCGTAAGTGCACAGGCGGGACGGCATCAGATAGTCCGAATAGAATCGATTGATCAAGGATTTCATTGCAGACCGTGTTGGGCGGGATTTGAGAAAATGGTAGCGATTCATATCGTCAGCTGATGCTTGCATCGAACCAAAATTGCTGGATAAAAATAGCCGCCTATTAGATTATGCGTTTATCGATTAAGTTTATTATCTGGTTGAGCGATGAATGCGGATTTGATCATGCTCAACCGATAAAAGGCATTGGAATTTCTTTTCGCAAATAAATAAAACGGGAAATGAATTCCTTATTGCAGGTCTTGTGCCAATTGCCGGACAATTCTCTCGGCCGCATTCCCCTTGCCGTACGGGGCAATATCTTTTCCGATACTGCCCAGGCTGGCCCGGAAGGCCGCCAGCACCTGTGCCGCATCGACGGGCGGCGCCAGGCGGTTCCATCCTGCGTCGACCAGTTCGCGCCATTCCGTTTCATCGCGCAAGGTCACGCAGGGCACACGGTAAAAGAAGGCTTCCTTCTGGACCCCACCGGAATCGGTGGCGATCAGGGCCGCGTATTTTTCCAGCTGCACCATGGTGAGATAGCCCTGCGGCTCGACCAGCACCAGCGCCTGTTCCAGCGCATCCAGCCTGCCCTGGGCGGCGAGGACCGCGCGCGTGCGCGGATGCAGCGGCAGCACCACCTGCACATCCCTGGCAAGACGGGTGAGCGCCTCGACGATCGTCGCCAGCCGGGCGGGATCGTCCGTGTTCTCGGCGCGGTGGATCGTCGCCAGGCAGTATTCGCCGGGACGGATGCCGCGCGTTTCGCGCAGGCTGGCCAGCAAGCCATCGCCGGGATGGACCCGCGCGCCATGGCGCAGCGCGACGTCGAACATGACGTCACCGACGCGGTGCATCCGGCTGGGTGCCGCGCCTTCGCGCAGCAGGTGCCTGTCAGCATCCTCGGTCGGCGTGAACAGCCAGCGCGACACCCGGTCGGTCAGCATGCGGTTGACTTCCTCGGGCGAGCGCAGGTTGAAGGAGCGCAGGCCAGCCTCGACGTGGGCCACCGGGATGTGCAGCTTGACGGCGGCCAGGCAGCCCGCCAGCGTGGAATTGGTGTCGCCATACACGAGCACGGCATCCGGCTTTTCTTCCAGCAGAATCTTTTCCGTCTCGGCCAGCATGGCGCCGGTCATCGCGCCGTGGTGCCCGCCATGGATCGCGCAATGGTAGGCGGGCGGCGCCATGCCCAGTTCGGCAAAGAACACGTCCGACATGTTCGCATCGAAATGCTGGCCGGTATGGACGAGCACTTCGCGGAGCATGCCGGACTCCGCCAGCAGGCTGGAGACGGCACTGGCCTTGATGAATTGCGGACGTGCGCCGATGACGGTAACGATCTTCTTCGGATTCATGAGGGCCTCATTGCAGCGAATATTTTGCGCGGTAGGGTTCGAAACCGAGCATCGTTTTAAAGGTTTTCAAACCAGGGCTGGCGCCGAAGTAGGTGTCGTACATGACGTAATCGTGGCTGCGCTTGTCGATCAATTCGGAAATGATCTCGGAGAGCATCAAATGCATGATGCCATCGTTGTTGCGGATGCCGATAACCCGATTGAAAGCCGCGAAATTGCCATAGAATCCCAGGTCGCTATACGCCACCAGTTTCCCGGCAGGATTCAGGACGCCGAAATGCCGGTAATTCTTTTCGTGCACATATGAGGTTTCTTTTCGCCGATAAGCTTCATCCATGGGCCGGCCCTGGCGCATGTCGACGGAATTATTAATTTCGTAAATATCGTCGACAAACTTGTTCCTGTCGATCTCAGTCAATACATAACCCCGGGATTTCGCTTTGCGCGCAAAGTGCTCGGCAGAATTGCGTCCGCCGTCCTTGATACTGTCCAGGTAGGCGCCGCGATCGCCGTAGCGGCGCACATTGACCAGCGCCGCCCCCAGGGCTTTATTCTTGAAAACCTTGTATTTGGGATGGCGCTTGGTGAAATAGGCATGCATGCGCCGGACGTCGTCCGGATTCATGGCGAGACGGAATTCGAGGCGCGCGACCGGAAGGCGGGTGATGTCGACGGCGAGTTCAAACAGTTGCGACAGTTTGCTTGACATGGGAGATCGCTCCATAAAATTCGGTCAGCTTGCGTGCCTGCACAGCCCAGTTATATTTTTCCAGCACCGCCTTGCGCCCGTTTTCCCCCATCGACCGGGCGATGTCCGGATGGGAGACGAGGTGGTCGATCGCGGCTGCGATCGCCTTCGGATCGAGCGGGTCGACGCAGATGCCGCAGCGGTTGCCTTCGATGATGTCGCGCCACAGCGGGAAATCCGAGGCGATGACCGGAATCCCGGACGACATGTATTCGAACATCTTGGTCGGATGCGCATCGAAGTGGTTCGGCAGCGGGTGGAAGGTGACGATGCCGGCGATGGACCTGGCCATGACCTCGCGCACGCCCTCGCGGTCGAGGAAACCGCGGGCGTTCACGCGCTGCCATCCAGGCAGGGCTTTCACTTCGGCCTCGAGCGCGCTTTCGGAGAAGGTGCCGACCAGGTTCAGGCGCGCCGGTCCGCGCAGGAACTCGCCGGCCCGCACCAGTTCGCGGATGCCGCGGATCGCGCCGATCCCGCCCACGTAGCAGACCTCGGCCTGCTTGCCGCTCCAGGGCGCGGCACTGTCGAGTTCCCCGATCATTGGAAAGTTGTTGACGTCGACGGTGCGCGGATTGATGCGCACGAACTTGTCGCGGATGAAAGGCGTGGCCGCGATGATGCCGTCGAAGCGCGCACAGGCGTAGCGTTCGACCAGCGCAAAGGCCGAGGACAGCAGCCTGGCCGACAGCGGGCCGAGGTAGGGCTTGGCGAGCAGCTGGCGCGGGACGTCTTCGTGCGAGTCGAAGATCACCTGCTTGCCGCGGCGCTTGAGGGCCAGCCCCACCGGGATCAGTTCCGGGTCGTGCAGGTGATAGATGTCGGCGTCCAGCAGCAAAGCCTTGTCGCGCACCCGCCGCGTCGTCACGAAGATGCGCTTGAGACGCCCGGTCAGGCGGCCGGCGTCGACGATGTTGATGCCGTCGCGCCTTTCGTCGCCCTTGCCGTCGGCGACGACCAGGGTCACGTCATGGCCATGCGCGGCCAGGGTCCGGCACTCCTTGATGAAGATGCGGGTGTCGTAGCGCGGATGGGCCGAGGTGAGGTGGGCGATCTTGGGCATGACGCGGTATCCTGGTCCTGGCTGGTTCAAGCCGCCGCCGCTTCCTGCCTGCAGGCGCCGATGGCCTGGAGCAGGGTGTCGCACACCGTATGGATGTCCTCGTCGGTGAGGTAGGGGCCCATCGGCAGGCTCATCACCTCATCGGCATAGGCGCGCGCGACCGGGCAGCTGGCGCCGGCCGACAGGCTGGCGTAGGCGGGCTGCATGTGTACCGGCACCGGGTAATGCACGGCGGTCGGGATGCCGGCCGCCTGCAGCGCCTGCTGGATGGCGCCGCGCTGTTCCAGCCGCACCGTGTATTGCGCATGCACACTGCTGCGGTCGGGACGCACGCCGACCAGCGTCACCTGGCCATCGAGGCGCGCCGCATAGGTGGCGGCGGCGCGCTGGCGCTGCCGGAGTTCCCAGTCGAACAGCGGCAGCTTGGCCAGCACGATCGCGCATTGCAAGGTGTCCATGCGGCCGCCGACGCCGACCCGGGTGTGCACGTAGCGCCGGCTCTGGCCGTGCACGCGGATCTCGCGCATGGCGCGCGCCAGGTCGTCGTCGCTGGTGAACAGGGCGCCGCCGTCGCCGTAGCAGCCGAGCGGCTTGCTGGGGAAGAAGCTGGTGCAGCCGATGGTGGAGAGGTTGCCGCTCTTCCGGCCGCGGTAGTCGGCGCCGAAGCTCTGGGCGCCGTCCTCGACCACCGCCAGGCCATGGCGCGCGGCGATCGCATTGAGCTCGTCCATGTCGGCCGGCTGGCCGTACAGCGACACTGGCATGATGGCGCGGGTGCGCGCCGTGACCTGGGCTTCGACCTGGCCCGGGTCGAGGTTGCAGGTGACCGGGTCGATGTCGACGAACACCGGGGTCGCGCCGAGCAGCACGATGACTTCGGCGGTCGCGATGAAGGTGAACGGCGTGGTGATGATTTCGTCGCCGGGCTTGATGCCGAGGGCCATCAGGGCGATCAGGAGCGCCTCGGTGCCGGAGGCCACCGTGATGCAGTGGCGGGCGCCGGTGTAGCGGGCCAGCGCTTCCTCGAGTTCGGCCACTTCCGGCCCCATGATGTACTGGCCGTGGTCGAGTACGCCCTGGATGCGCTCGTTGATCAGCTCGCGCGAGGCCTGATATTGCGATTTGAGGTCGATGAAATCCATGATCGGCGTCCTGGTAGGGTTTATCGGGCGGCGGGCACCACGCTGCAGGCGCCATCGAGCAACAGGTAGACGTCGCCGGTGTGCGGGCACAGGGCTTCGCCGTTGCCGGTCAGGGGCAGCCTGAGGCGTTCGCCGAAGCGGCTGATCCAGCCGATCTGGCGCGCCGGCACGCCGGCCATCAGGGCCAAGTCGGGCACGTCGCGCTTGA
>Ga0265797_10004876_pt1 | contig 20052 bp, 19 predicted proteins | sample P2T30metagenome_FD_192433 | JGI IMG/M metagenome (GOLD analysis project Ga0265797, IMG submission 192433) | Plant litter microbial communities from East Loma Ridge, Irvine, California - P2 T30 | ecosystem: Environmental > Terrestrial > Plant litter > Unclassified | place: USA: California...
TCAAACGCAGCTTAGTTCCAGCCGCCGGCGTTCGAGCGGTATTCGACTGCGTACGGCTTGGCGGCGTCAGCCTGCTTGCGGATGACATTCTTGGCACGGCTACCAGCCGCAGCGACGAGGGCTTTCACGATCTTTTTCACGTCCGACTCCTTCGATTGCACCGCCAACAATGGCGACGCCTATGATTACAGTTGCGATACCACCGTTATATAGGCGACTCACGTAAACTTCCAATTCTGAGTAGCAATATCAGACATCAGCTTTGTGAATGTTAATCGAGCTGCCTCTCTAGCCAGGAGCGTATCCCGTCAAGGGAACGGAATTCAGACACCGACCGACAGGCGATACTTGGGTTGCGCGACTGCAACATACGCGCCAGCGCGGCGCCAGGCCCCAACTCCAGTGCGACCGTCACACCCGCCTCGGCGAGCGCATCCATGCACTCCTTCCAACGGATCGGCTCGGCAATCTGACGTGGCAAATCCTGCATTGCCTTGTTCGCATCAAAGACCGGTTCGGCCGAGATGCCGGACAGGACCGGAAACTCCGGCGCCATCCAGCGCTGCGCTGCCAATAGCGTGGCAAACGGACTGACTGCTCCCGCCATCAGCGGCGTATGCGATGCCACCGCTACTGGCAGCACCGTTGCTCGGCCGCCCGCCGCCAGCGCCGCCGCCGCGAGGTCCTCGCCCTGCGCGGCCGGCCCGCCAGCGACCAGCGCATCTTCTCCGGTCACGATGGCAGCGTAAAATCCGAAACGCGCCAGCAGCGCATCGACACTCCCATCCGGCATGCCGGACAAGGCAACCATCGCTTGCGGCAGGCCACCGGCGAGGCACGCGTCCATCAGGCGCGCGCGATCGATCGCCAGTGTGATCGCGTCGCGGGGTGCGAGCGCACCGGCAACGCCATAGGCCGACAATTCCCCGATGCTGTAGCCGGCCACCAGCGCCGGCGTGGACATCGACTCGCGCAGCGCGCACCACATCGCCAGCGTGGCCGCGACAATGGACGGCTGCGCGATGCGGTTGGCAAAACTGTCATTGCCTTCGATGGCTGCCTGCAGCGGCGGCCCCGTCACCGGATCGGCCAGGCATGCTTCGAGCAGCGCATTGGCCCCGGGATGGGTGCGCGCCATGTCGAACATGCCCGGGTACTGGGCGCCCTGGCCCGGGCACAGGATGGCGAGACGGCCTGCCATGCTAGCCGCGCGTCACGGCCTGTAGCAGGCAGGCGGCGCCGAGCAGGTCGGCCGCGCCGCCAGGCGACAGGCGCGCCGCGACGAAACTGCGATGGGATGCGAGCGCGCGCGTTTCCCAGTCGGGACAGGCCGTGCCGCCACGCGCGATGAAGGCGCGCGCCTGGCGCCGTACGGTCATGGCGCCTTGGGCGCCGCCGCGATGGTAGACATTGGTGTCGCTGATGTGCGCCATCAGGGCGAACAGCGCGTCGATCCGCGCTTCGCGCATGCCGCGTCCCGCCGCCAGCGTGCGGCGTAGTGCGGGCAGGCCGACGGCGAACACCGACGGGAAGCCCAACGCCCCCTCTTCGCGCGCGCCGCTGGCGGCGTAGCGCTGCAGCGCTTCGGCGCCGTGCGAACGGGATCCGGCATCGACGCTGTGCGCGCCAAGCTCGCGGCACCAGCGCTCGACCAGCACGCGCTGCACCGCGCCGGCAGTCAGCGGCACGCCATCGGCCTGGCAACGCCCGATCGCCGCGCACAGCATGCCAAGGCAGAAGATCGCGCCGCGGTGCGTGTTGATGCCGCCAGTCGCGCGCAGCATGCGCGCCTCGGCCTCGATGCCGAGCTGCTTGAGTTCGTGGAACGATGCATCCCGCATGCCGGCCCGCGTGATGTGCAAAAAGTACCGGCGCAGCGCGAACAGGCTGCGCACGAAGGTTACGGCCGTCATGTCGGTGTGGCTGCCATTGTCCACCAGCGACACCAGGCCTGGTTTCGGATACAGCGCCAGCTCCGCGTACAGGCTGCGCACCGCCAGGCGGGCGACGTCCTGCATAAAGGCGCGTGCGTCGCACGCTTGCGGCAGCCGCGCCGCCGGCGGCGGCATTGCATGATTCGTCAGTTCAGCCAAGCTTCATCCTCCAGCGTCGCGATCAATTCCGAGGGCAGCACCAGCGCGATCCGGTCCAGTCCCTTGGTCAACACGCGCGTACCCGGTGCGCCGGCAAAGGCTGCGCGCAGCTCCTTCCAGGCCACCGCGCGCCCGTCCGGGAACACCACTTCGCCATCGAGCGGCAGAATGCCCGCATGCCACGACAGCAGATCGAGGCCGATCATCAATTGACGGCGGCTGGTCGGCTGCAGCAGCACATCGATGTCGGAATGTGGCGTCAGGTAGTACTGGCCGGTCAGCGCGGCCAGCGCCACCGAGCCATAGGTCGCCAGTCCCACGCCGGCTTCCGCCGCCTGGCGTTCGAGCAGGGCCAGGCTGTCGCGCCACTGCTCCGGCACCGCGCCCAGCGCGGCGACCAGCGGCAAGGCGCGCGTGCGGCGCTTGACGTCGGACATGTCGACGCGGCTGCCGAACTTCAGCTTGCCGCCATCCTCAGCACGCGGCGGCAGCGGGAACCCGATCGCCACCTCGTTCGGCGCCAGGTCGACTTCGGCGCGCCGCACCACGGCCGGCCAGCCGCCGTCGCGCCAGCGATCCAGCGCCACCAGGGCCTGCTCCGGCGCGCCTGCGCGCACGCGTTGCCAGCCGCGGTTCGTCAACCAGACCAGGTCATGCCGCGCGAACATGACCGCCGCTCCTGACCGCCTGCGCCACTGGCTGCGCCAGCAGGCGTCCGCCGCGTTCCTGGCCCAGCGCCATGCGCCGGTCTTCGTCGTTGGATTCATCCAGCGCGCGCACCAGCTGGCCCGCCAGATCGTCTTCCCAGATCCCGTGCAGGCCACCCATGCGCAGATAGTTTTCCGGACCCGGCGCGAACACCGGGTTGTCCTTGGCCAGTTCGGTCAGGCGCTCTTCCGGCACCTTGGTGATGCGCGCCATCGCCGGCAGACCCATCACGCGGATGGTCGACTGCGGCAGCGCGTAGCAGGCGCTTGCGATCAGGCCGCTGGTAATGAAACCGCCCGACAGGGCCTGGTCGTACACCAGGCCGATCACGGTATGGCCTTCGCGCCGCGCCAGGTCGACGCATTTGCCCAGGTGCGCCATATAGCTGTTGATGCCCAACATCTCGTCGCGATGGCGCAGACGCTGGCCCTGCGTATCGACCAGGATCAGGATCGGGCGGCCGGGATGCTCCTGCACTGTCTTGAGGATCGCCTGCGCCTGGGCCAGCGCGATCTCGATCCCGATCGGCGTGTGATTGGTGGTGCCGATCACGGCGACCGGCTTGCCGTCGACCTGCGCGCTGCCGCTCAAGAAATGTTCGCGTTCGACGATGTCGTGACCGCCGGGGAAAAGCTGTGTTGCCAGTAGCTGCCATTCCATCTTCAACCTCCCGTTTCAACCGTCGCGCGGTGCTGCGCGGCCAGCGCAAGGAATTCGTCGGCCTCCAGCATCGGCACCTTGTTTGGCGCCGGCACACCGAGCTTGCCCCATACGTCCATCGGCTCGGTCAAGCCGTCGGCGTCGACCAGGCGCCGTTCGAGCAGCGCCTGTTCTGCCAGCAGGCCGGCCAAGGTCAAGCGCACTTCGCCCCCGCGTAGCGCTAGCATCGCGTCGATCGCTGCGGCGCGGAAGGCGGCCGTGTCGTCCTCCACCAACACCTGGCAATCGCCCAGCAGATAGCGGTGCTTGCCGCCCGTGGTGCGCCAGACCAGCGCGCGGTCGCGCGAATCGAATTCCTCGACGCCGTTGGCAGTCTCGATCACTTCGGGGCCGGACATCGCCAGCCGCCCTTCTTCCGACATGATCACGGTATTTGCGCAGCGCGCCGCAATGCCCATGCCGCCGAAGCAGCCATTCGAGCCACCGACCACCGCCACCACCGGGATGCCGGCTGCGCGCACGTCGAGCATGGCGCGCATGACTTCCGACACCGCGATCAGGCCGGCATTGGCTTCATGCAGGCGCACGCCACCCGATTCCAGCAGCAGCAGCACCGCATGCGCACCTTCGTCGATCGCCCGGCGCAGCATGCCGACCAGCTTGGCCCCATGCACCTCGCCCACCGCGCCACCCATGAAGCCGCCCTCCTGGGCCGCACCAAACACCACCTTGCCATGAAGTTTGCCGCGGCCGACTACCACGCCGTCGTCGAACGACACCGGCGCGTCGAGCTGCGCCAGGTGCGGACTGGCCACCCGTTCGGACGGTGGCAGGAATTCTTCGAAACTGCCGGCATCGAACATCGCCGGGATGCGCTGACGCGCCGTTAATTCCTGATAGCTGCTCATGGCGTGCCTCCGTGCGGAAAGCCGGTGGGCACGGGAGCGAGCGACTCCACCGCCTGGTCCAGCCGCAGGCTGACCACTGCCGGCGTGGCGCCCATGTCGTTGATGCTGATGCGCGCGTCGGCGAGACTCCAGCGATCGTGAAAATCGGCCATGACGGCCTGCCAGGTGGCGCCGAAGCCGACCGCCGCGGTGCGCACTTCGATCTCGCAGGCCCCGTGCAGGGGCGCCGGTTCGATCAGTACTTCGAGATTGCCCGAGCCGACCACGCCCACCAGTTGCGGCATGCCGGCCAGCGAACACCTGCCCTGCTCGAAACGATATTTCAGCGTTTCCATATGCATTCCTTTGTTTGAATCCTCTCCTGCGTCGCTTACCAGTTCCTGAAACGCTTCGGCGGATCGTACAAACCGCCGGATGCGCGCACCAGGCCCTTCATGTTCTTGGCGGCCAGCAGGTCGCGGGTTGCCATGCGCTTGTCGATGCCGAGATCCTCGGCGCGCCGGATGATGCCGCGGTCGCGCAGATTCTCAACCATGCGCTTGTCGCGCGCCATGCCCACCGGCGTGTAGCCGGCCACGCCGCGGATTGCCTGCTCGCGTTCTTCGTCGGTGCGGCACAGCAGCAGGTTGGCAATGCCCTCTTCGGTCAGGATGTGGCTGACGTCGTCGCCGTAAATCATCACCGGCGGGATCGCCATATTCGCTTGCTCGGCCAGCTGCCAGGCGTCGAGTTTTTCGACGAAGGCCGGGGCCATGTGCTCCCGGAAGGTCTCGACCATCTGCACCACCAGTTTCTGCCCGCGCGGGATCGTATTGCGGCCCGCGCGCGCCTGTTCGCCGGCTTTCAACCAGGCCTTGCTTGGATGGCGGCGTCCGCGCGCGTCCGCCCCCATGTTCGGCGCGCCGCCAAAGCCCGAGATGCGGCCCAGCGTGGCGGTCGACGAATTGCCCTGCAAATCGATCTGCAGCGTCGAGCCGATGAACATATCGCATGCATAGTGGCCGGCCGCCTGCGAGAAGGCGCGGTTGCTGCGCATCGAGCCGTCCGGCCCCACGAAGAACACGTCGGGCCGCGCGCTGATGTATTTTTCCATCCCCAGTTCGGAACCGAACGAGTGCACCGACTCCACGAAGCCGGCTTCGATTGCCGGGATCAGGGCCGGGTGCGGATTCAGGGCCCAATGGCGCGCGATCTTGCCCTTCAGGCCAAGGTCCGCCGCATAGGTCGGCAGCAGCAGCTCGATGGCGGCGGTATCGAAACCGATGCCGTGGTTCAGGCGCTCGATCTCGTACTCGGCATAAATGCCCTTGATCGCCATCATCGCCATCAAGACCTGGATCTCGGAGATCTGGGCCGGGTCACGCGTGAACAGCGGCTCGATATAGTACGGCGTCGGCGACTGCACCACGTAGCCGACCCAGTCGCCCGGGATGTCGACGCGCGGCAGCTTGTCGACGATCTGGTTGACCTGGGCGATCACGATGCCGCTCTTGAATGCCGTGGCCTCGGCGATCGCCGGGGTGTCCTCGGTGTTCGGGCCGGTGTACAGATTGCCCTCGCGGTCGGCCATCTCGGCAGCCACCAGCGCCACCCGCGGCGTCAGATCGATGAAATAGCGCGCGAACAGCTCCAGATAGGTATGGATCGCGCCGATATTGAGCTTGCCCGTTTGCGCCAGCTTGGCCAGGCGGCCCGCCTGCGGGCCGGAGAACGAGAAATCCAGTTTCGAGGCGATGCCTTTCTCGAACACATCCAGGTGCTCCGGCAGCGACAGCACCGACAGCAGCATGTGCAGGTCATGCACGCGGCTGGCGTCGACGCGGGTCAATGCCTTGCCGAGGAAGTCGGCCTGCTTCTGGTTATTGCCCTCGAGGCAGACGCGGTCGCCCGGCTCGAGCACCGCGTGCAGCAGCTCGACGATGTGCGAGGCCTGGACGACCTTGCCGTCCAGCGCCCCGCCGAGCGCGGCCTGGGCACGGCCCAGGCGCTCGCTCCGGTTGCGTTGCTGGTTGGTCCAGCGGCCTTCACTTTGATTCATGTGATTTCCCGTTGTTGCCAAAAATTTTCTACTATCAGAACACCACGAACAGCACCCACAGGACAATCGGCGCCACCAGGGTGACGATGCCGCCATAGATCATCAGCTGCCGCAAGAATACGTCGCGGTCGATGCCCTGGGCGCTCGCCAGCACCAGCGCGCCGTTGGTCGAGAATGGGCTGACATCGACGATGGTGGAGGCGACCGCCATGGCGGCGATGAAACCGATCGGATCGACGCCGGTGCCAGAGGCCAGGAATGGCACGGCCAGCGGGATCAGCGAGCCCAGCACGGCGGTCGAGGACGCGAAGGCCGAAACGATCGCGCCGACGAACAGCAGCAGCAAGGCCACGGTCAGCGGCGACGCCAGGCTGGCGGCGCTGTCGCCGACCCAGGTGATGGTGCCCATCTTCTGCATCACGCCGACATAGGTCGACACGCCGACGATCAGCATGATTTCTGGCCACGAGACCTGGCCGATGGCGCGCTTCTGCACCTGCGGCGACAGGATCGAGATCAACAGGCCGATGGTGATCGCGACGAAGCCGATGTCGAGCTTGTACATCAGGGTCAACACGGCCAATGCGACCAGGCCGGCCACGGTGAACATCTGGTGGAAGGTCGCGCCTTCATTGAGGTCAACGGCGGCATGGCCCGCTGCGCTGCCCGGGCCGGTGGCGCCCACCGCGCCGACGGCGGCGGTGGAACGTTCCTTGGTCAGGCGCTCTTCGCTGCCCGCCTCGTTCTCGGCATCGCCATAGATCTGAGGTCCTTGCGCCGCGACCGCGACCGGTGGCCCGAACGGCGTGATCGGCACGCCGGCGCCCTTGCGCTCGGCCAGCGGCACGTGCTGGCGCATCAGCTTGGCGCCGCCGAAGACGAAGAACAGCAGCACCGACACCGCCAGGTTCACGCCCAGGCTGGTGAAGGCGGTGGTCAATGGCGAGATCGGCAGGCCGGCTTCCATCACCACCTTGTTGGTGATGCCGCCATAGATGCTGATCGGCGAGAAGCCGCCACCCTGGGCGCCGTGGATCACCAGCAGTCCCATCATCAGGGGATTGATCTTGTACTTGGCGGCGAAGCCGAGCGCGATCGGGGCGATGATCGCCACCGCCGCCGGGCTGACTGCGCCCACCGAGGTCAGGAGCGCAGTAATCGCGAACATGACCCAGGGGATGGCCGCGATGCGCCCGCCGACGGCGCGCACCGCGAGCCGCACCAGCCAGTCGATGGTGCCGTTGTTCTGGGCCTGGGCAAACAGGAAAGTGATCCCGACCAGGGTCAGGAACAGTTCGGCGGGGTAGCCGGACATGATGGTCTTGGTTTCCATGCCAGCGACCAGGGTGCCGACCAGGAAGGCGCCGACGAAGGCGAGGACGCCCATATTGATCGGCATGGCGGTGGCGACGATGAACATCAGCGCCAGGACGCAAATTGCAATGATGTGAGAGGACACTTGTGAAGCTCCTTCGACATGCGGCGCCGGCTCCAACCGGTAACGCCGCGGGTGGTACGTCTCCAATACATGACCCGCGCCGTGCGCCGCTTGCGGGAGAAGGCGGGCCGGGCCATGCTCTTTATGCTATTTGTGTCGCTAAGGTAGCCGCGATCGCTGACGAGATCAATTACGCTCGGTAGGCGACGTTTACTGTCAGCGGAAGGTTTGTGCGGGCTGCCGATGCGAAACGTGGGGTCAGCGGACGGGAGGCGGTTGTGGCTTGCCGCAGGGATGATCAGCTATTGGGAAGACAGCGGCGATCGGCATGGCGAGCTGTCCGATCGTGTTCGTGCCCGCCAGAATCCCGAGGGTGTCATCGCCAACAACCTGGAACACGAATTCAACCATGCACTTCCCTTCAAGGCGGGCTAGCGATCGGCAACGTTCATCACTTGTACGGAGCCGTATTGACGCCGCACAACTGAAAATTAGTCTATGTCAATTATTTACCAAAAGCAATAAGTTAAGCAGCTGTCCCGACCGTTGTGCTTTTCGATGCCTGGAAAAGTTCGCTTGACGTTTCGTTCAGTTTATTCGATTATTTCTGTACCAACAGAAATTAGAGAATAAAATGAGCCTCAGCGCCACCGAACAGAAGTTCGTCCTCCACTGGGGCGAGATGGGCACCCGCTGGGGCGTCAACCGCACCGTGGCCCAGATCCACGCACTGCTGTTCCTGGCGAAGGAGCCGCTGGCCGCGGAGGCCATCGCCGAGACCCTGGGCGTGGCCCGTTCGAACGTCAGCAACAGCCTCAAGGAACTGCAAAGCTGGCGCCTGGTGCGCGTCACGCACGTGCTGGGCGACCGGCGCGACCATTTCGTGGCGCTGCAGGACGTCTGGGACATCTTCCGCGTCATCCTGGAGGAACGCAAACGGCGCGAGATCGACCCGACCCTGACCGTGCTGCGCGAATGCGCCATCGAGGGCGGGCAGGACAAGGAACTCGATGCCGACGTGCTGGCGCGCATGCAGGTGGTGCTCGAGTTCCTCGAGATGTTCAGCGCTACCTTTGACGACTACCGCCATCTGCCGCCGCAAACGCTGCAGCGCTTCGTCAAGATGGGCGGCAAGGTCGCAAGGCTGGTCGGCCCCACCGGCAAGGGCAAAGCATGAACCCTGCCCTCACGCTCTACTACGACGGCCGCTGCCCGTTCTGCATTGCCGCGATGCGTCGCCTGCGGCGCTGGGACCAGGCCGAGCAGCTCGCCTTCACCGACATCGCGGCGCCCGGTTTCGATCCGGCGCCGCTCGGGGCCGATCTGGCGTCGCTGAACCGCGAGCTGTATGCCATGACCAACACCGGCGTCGTCCTGGTCGGCATCGACGCCATGCTGGCCGCCTACACGCTGGCCGGGCGCGGCTGGCTGGTGTGGCCCTTGCGCGTGCGCGTCCTGCGGCCCGGACTGGCACGTGCCTACCGCTGGTTCGCCCGCCACCGCTACACAATCTCGCGCCGGCTGGGCATGCGCCCGGTCGAGTGCAGCGACGGCGTATGCAGCACGCGCACTCTCTTCTGAATCGGAGCACACCATGAACAACCTTGCGCTACGAACCTGGATGATCCGCTGGCTCTACGCCGTCGCAGCAGGACACGTGGTGGTCGGCGCCCTGCTGCCCTGGCTGGCAAGCGCGCCGCTGCTCGACGGCTACCACGCCGGCATCGAGTCAGCCTTCTGGGGCGCCGATGCGCCGGGCCAGGCGCGCCAGCTGCAGGCCTGGTGGCTGTCGCTGTTCGGTCCGACCGTGCTGCTGATGGCGCTGTGGATGGTGGCGCTGATTCACCTGGCCGACCGGCTGCGCCAGCCACAGGTCTGGCTGTGGCTGATGGCGGGGCTGGTGCTGTGGGCGCCGCAGGACATCGTGGTGTCGCTGCGCGCCGGCATCTGGGCCCACCTCTGGATCGACCTGTTCGCCCTCGCGGTCATGTTGCCGCCGCTGTTCTGGCTGTGGCGCCTGGACCGGCGCGGCCAAGCTGCCGTGGCGGTGCGCTGATGGACACCCACCTGCTGGCACTGCAACTGATGGCCGCCCAGGGCTGCCTGGGCGCCTTCGACACCATCTACCACCACGAGCTGACCGAGGCGCTGCCGCAGACACCCGGAGCCCGGCGCGAGCTGGCGATTCACGCGGTGCGCGCGACGATCTATGCGGCGCTGTTCATCGGACTGGCGTGGTGGGAGTGGCATGGCGGATTCGCGCTGCTGCTGTGCATCCTGTTCGGCGTGGAGGTCGTGCTGACGCTGTGGGACTTCGTGATCGAGGATCGCACCCGCCTGCTACCAGCCACCGAGCGCGTGACGCATACGGTGCTGGCCATCAACGGCGGCGCATTCATCGCGCTGCTGGCATTACACGTTCCTGCATGGAGCGCGCAGCCGACTGCCATGGCCTGGCATGCGCATGGCTGGCTAAGTATCTTACTGACGCTATGCGGTGTCGGCGTCGGCCTGTCCGGCATCCGCGACGCCCTGGCTGCGGCGCGCCTCCGCCAGCACGGCGCTGCGCCGGCTGTCGCATTCGACGAGATCAAGCGCACGGTGCTGGTCACCGGCGCGACCGGCTTCATCGGCCAGACGCTGGTGCGCGCACTGCTGCGCGATGGGCACCAGGTGATTGCACTGACACGCGATACCAGGCGCGCGGCCTGGCGCTTCGACGGCAAGGTGCGCTGCATCGGGTCGATGGACGAATTATCAAACGACGCAGTCGTCGACCTCGTGGTCAACCTGGCCGGTAGCCGCATCCTCGGTCAGCGCTGGAGCGCGCGGCGCCGCGCCGCCTTGCGCCGCAGCCGCATCGGACTGACGGATGGCGTCATCGCCTGGATCGCCCGCGCCAACCACAAGCCCTTATTGATGCTGTCGGCATCGGCGATCGGCTACTACGGCGTCCAGCCGATCGGTGACGACACTGCGCTGGATGAGAGCGCGCCACCACAGCCAGTCTTCATGTCGGACCTATGCCGCGAATGGGAGGCTGCGGCAGGCGCCGCCGCGCAATACGGCGTGCGGGTCGAATGCATGCGCTTCGGCCTGGTGCTCGGCCTGCAAGGGGCGCTGCCGATGCTGCTGTTGCCGATCAAGCTTGGTTTGGGCGGCCGCTTGGGCAGCGGACGCCAGTGGCAGTCGTGGATCCATGTCGACGACCTAGTCGCCGGGATCGCGCACCGCTGGCGGCATGCGGTGGACCATGCCCCTGGAGGCGCGGTCGGCGTGAGCAACTTCACGGCGCCGGAGCAGCTCCCGCAGGCGGCCTTCAGCCAGGTCGCAGCGCGCTTGCTGAAACGCCCGAGCTTCATGCCGACGCCGGGTTGGCCGATGCGCCTCGTGCTCGGCGAACAGGCCGACCTGCTGCTCGAAGGCCAGCGGGTGGCGCCGGCGCGCCTCGCGCGCGAAGGCTTCGTGTTTCGCTATCCCGATCTGGCGGCGGCTTTGCGCAGCCTGCGCTGATCGCTGACCAACCGTTCTGTGTCAGGCTGGACGATGCTTCAACATCCTGCACACCGCCGCCAGCGCCAGCAGATTCGGATCGCGCTCGCGCACCCGCAGGAACGACAGGCCGATGGTCTGGCGCATCTGGAAATCGTGTTTGAGCGGGATAAGCTGCACCTTGTCGCCGAAGGCATGCCGCACCCGCCCCGGCAGCAGCGTATAGCCGATCCCGGCCGCGACCAGGTTCATCAGCGAAAAGATGTCGCCCACGCGGGTGGCGATGCTGGGCGCGAAGCCGGCAATGCGAAAGGCTTCCTGGAAGCCGTTGAAGGTGACGAAACCGTCCTTGAGGCACACGAACTTCTCGCCGGCGCAATCGCGCAGGTCGACTTCCTGCATGTGCGCGTAGGCTGAGCCGGCCGGCGCGGCGAAGAACACCTCGTCCTCGAACAGCACGATCGACTCGATATCGGGATCGGGATCGGGGATCGCCATCAGCGCCGCATCGATTACATTCTGCTTGAGCTTGTGCAGCAGGTCGGCGTTCGATCCCAGCACCAGGTCGGTCTCGAGCTCCTGTTTCCTCAGCTTGATGCCGATGAGGACGTCGGGGATGGTGCCGGTGGTGAGCGAATACAGCGAGCCGATCTTGAGGTGGTCGGCCGAATAGCCGGCTGCCGAGCGCGTCGCCGCGATCCCGTCCGCCATCAGCCTGACCACTTCGCGGCTCACGTCCGCCAGCACCTGCGCCGCCTCGTTCGGGATCAGGTTGCGGCCTTGCAGGCTGAACAGCTGGCAGCTCATGCCTTCTTCCAGCGAGTGCAGCGCCCGATGCACACTCACCGCGCTGATGTCGAGCATGCGGGCGGCGGCGTTCAGGTTGCCGCCTTCCATATAGGCCAGCAGGATCTCGAGTTTGCGGAAGGTAATGTCGTCGCTGATCTGGCTGCGCATGGGGGCCTTCTTGATATGTGAATCCTGTGAGGATACCTGACGCTTCAGCTCGGCGCCAATGCACCCCGCATGCCATCCTTGACGAACAGGCTGGGCGAGCTGTCGGCATAGTCGCGCAGCACTTCCCACACCACCTTCACGCGGCGCAGCCGGTACAGGTCGGTCGGCGCGGCCAGCCAGAACGAGCGTTCGGCCGAAAAGCCCGGCAGCACCGGCACCAGGCGGCCATCCTCCGGCACCGCATACGGCGGCGCCATCATCAGCCCCATGCCGAGCGAGGCCGCCTCGATCTGCGCCGTCATGCCCGAGCAGCACATGCGGCGGCGCGGCGTGAATCCGAGCTCGTTCAGGTACGACAGCTCGCGGCTGGCCAGGCGGTCCTGCACATAGTCGACGAAATCGTGGCGCGCCAGGTCGGCCTGCTGGCGGATCGGCGGATGGCGCGCCAGATAGCTTGGCGAGGCATACAGGTAGAAGCGGAACGATGCCAGCCGGGTGACCACATAGCGCCCGGTGGTGGGCGGGTCGAGCATCACGCCCAGATCGGCCTCGCGGTTGGCCAGGTTGGCAAAGCGCGGCAGCGCCAGCAGGTCGATCTGCAGATCGGGATGCCGGTCCAGCAGGCCGACCAGCAGCGGCGCCACCACCTTGACCCCGAACACCTCGGGCACGCCGAGGCGCACCACGCCGTGGGCCGCGACCTCGGCGCCACCGATCTGCTCGGCCGCGGCCAGCGCCGCCCCTTCCATCGCCTCGGCATGCGGCAGCAGGGCCAGGCCGACCTCGGTCAGCTCATAGCCTTCGCGCGAGCGGTCGAACAGGGTCGCGCCGAGCTGGGTTTCGAGCCGGTCGATGCGGCGCGCCACCGTGGTGTGCTCCACATCGAGCCGGCGCGAGGCACCGGACAGCGTGCCGGCGCGCGCCAGTTCGAGGAAGAACCGCAGGTCCGTCCATTCGGGAAGCGTATTCATCAGGTGCCTTGTTCATGATCAAGGTGGCACATTGTGCGCTCGTGCACATTCCCTCTGCAAGCAAAACGTCCACCGCAGCTGTCCGCGCACAGGAATTGGTGCAACGCACTATAAAACCGGCAGCTGCCCCCCAGCAAAATCCGCACAGAAGCAGTGCAGCAGCTTGTGCATTTATGCACAACGGGGTGGGCGAATGTTGACTATTCAACCAAACCCGACCGGTGCACACTGGTTGGCATGCGCTCGACCGCATGCATGCCATACCAAAAAAATGAGGAGACTAGAATGCGTCTGACCAGGAACAACATGAAGCTGCTGAATCAATCCGCCGCCGCCCTGCTGGTGCTGTCCGGCGGATCGATGGGCGTGGCCCAGGCCCAGGATGCGGCCGGTGCCCCGGCGCCGGCTGCGGCTGAAGAAAACGTCTCGAAGGTGATCGTCACCGCGCGCCGGCGCGAGGAGTCGCTGCAGGACGTGCCGGTCTCGGTCACCGCATTCTCCGCCGACCAGCTGTCCAAACAGGCCGTGCCCGATGTGACGGCGCTGGCGCTGGCGCTGCCCAACACCACCCTCAAGGCATCGCGCGCCACCAACAGCACGCTGACCGCCTTCATCCGCGGCGTCGGCCAGGCCGATCCGCTGGCCGGCTTCGAATCCGGCGTCGGCATCTATATCGACGATATCTACCTGGCGCGTCCGCAGGCTGCCGTGGCCGACATCTACGACGTCGAGCGCATCGAGGTGCTGCGCGGCCCGCAAGGTACGCTGTACGGCCGCAACACCATCGGCGGCGCGGTCAAGTACGTCACCCGCAAGCTGGGACCCCAACGCGATGTGCGCGTACGCGCCACGGTCGGCGAATACGGCCAGAAGGAAGCCGTGGTCACCGCCAGCACGCCGCTCACCGACACCGCGCGCATCGGCGCCACGGTGGCCCGCTTCAAGCGCGACGGCTTCGGCGACAATCTGTTTACCGGCAAGGGCAATTACGACAAGGACGTCACTGCCGGCCGCCTGTCGGCCGAGTTCACGCCGAACCAGGACCTGTTCGTGCGCTTTGCCGGCGACTTTACCCAGGACGATTCGAATCCCAAGAACGGCCACCGCCTGATCGTCGGGCGCACCAGCGGCGCCCCGATCCTGGAAGACGTGTTCGACACCCGCGGCAACCTGACCAAGGCCCTCGGCCACGACCAGGAAGTGCGTTCCTACGGCGGCTCGGCCACGGTCGAATACACGATCAACAGCGAGTGGAGCGCCAAGTCGATCACCGCCGCGCGGCGCGACAAATCGTATGCGCCGATCGACTTCGACGCCCTGCCTGTGGTCGACATGGAAGTGCCGGCGCTGTACACCAACCGCCAGTTCAGCCAGGAACTGCAGCTGACCTACAACGGCCCGCGCCTGCAGGGTGTGGCCGGCGTCTACTATATGGACGCCAACGCCTTCAACAAATTCGACACCATCCTGGCCGGCGCCGTGCCCACCTCTACCTATACGATGGGTGACATCGACACCAAGGCCTGGGCTGCCTACTTCGACGGCAGCTATACGATTGTCGACGGCCTGAGCCTGTCGCTGGGCGGGCGCTACACGGTCGACAAGCGCGAAGCCGACGTGCTGCGCCAGATTTATTTTGGCCTGGCCGGCACGCCCGACATGGGCAACCCGGGCGCGATCCTGTTCCGCACCGACACCGACCTGCGCAACGGCCTGCTCGAGCGCGAAGACAAGAAGTTCACCCCGCGCGTGGCGGTCAACTGGAAGATGAACCCGAACCACAACGTGTATGCCTCGTATTCCGAAGGCTTCAAGGGTGGCGGGTTCGACCCGCGCCTGAACGTGGTCGGCACCCGCATCCCGATCGAGACCGCGCGCGCCGGCTATGCGCCCGAGACCATCGAAACCTATGAGCTGGGCCTCAAGTCGGCCTTCAACGGCGGGCGCATCACCACCAACGCCGCCGTGTTCTACAGCGACTATGCCGATGTGCAGATTCCCGGCTCGGTGGCCATCGACACCAACGGCGACGGCCAGGATGACAGCTTCGCCGGCGTGACCACCAATGCCGGCAAGGCCGAAATCAAGGGCGCCGAACTCGAAGCGATCGCCAATTTCACGCCCAACTTCATGGTCGCCGCGATGTACAGCTACATCGACGCCAAGTACAAGGAATATGTTGTGGCCGGCGTGAACGTGGCCGACCAGCGCATCTTCCAGAACACGCCGAAGAACTCGGCCAACCTGCGCGCCAATTACGACATCCCCTTGCCGCTCATGGGCCACAACGGCCGCGTCTCGCTGATCGGCAGCTGGTCGTACAAGGGCGCCACCGCGCAGTTCGAGACGCCGTCGCTGCTGGACCAGGAATCGTACCGGATCTGGGACGCGTCGATCGTCTGGACCCGCGCCGACGGCAAGGTACGCGCCGGCCTGCACGGCAAGAACCTCGGCGACGAACTATATAAAACCGCCGGCTACCTGTTCCCGACATTGGGTAACGAAGGCACGCTCACCGCCTTCTACGGCAACCCACGCACGGTCTCCGCAACCCTGGAACTGCGTTTTTAACCGTTAGCCGCAAAACCGTCGTCCCCGCGAAGGCGGGGACCCAAGTGCAGCCGAAGCAGAAACCGTCTAGCCGCCCGATCATCAACAGGAACCGCCCAGCGTGCATCAATCCAGCCCCATCAGCTACACCAGCAGCGACGGCCTCGCCCTGTACGCACGCGACTACCACGGCGCTGGTGGCCCGGCGCGCCTGCCCGTGATCTGCATCCACGGCCTGACCCGCAACTCGCTCGACTTCGACGAGCTCGCGCCGCAGGTCGCGGGTCTGGGCAGACGGGTACTGGCCGTCGACGTGCGCGGCCGCGGCCACTCGGCGCGCGACCCCAATCCGGCCAACTACACCCCTGTGGTCTACGCCGCCGACGTGGTCGCCCTGATGCATGCGCTGGGCATCGTGCGCGCCGTCTTCATCGGCACCTCGATGGGCGGCCTGATCACGATGACGCTGGCCGCCCAGCGTCTCGACCTGGTCGCCGGCGCGGTCCTGAACGACATCGGCCCGGTGCTGTCGCCGCGCGGTCTGGCGCGCATCGCCGGCTATGTCGGCCAGCCGGCGACCTTCTCCACCTGGGACGAAGCCGCCTGCTACGTGCGCGACATCAATGCCTGCGCCTTCCCTGACAATCCGGACGCTGAATGGAATAAATGGGCCCAGCGCGCCTTCGAACAGCGCGACGATGGCCTGTTGTGTCCCCGCTACGACCCGGGGATTGCCCACAGTCTGCAACACGGTAGACTTCCTCCCACCTCGCTGGCGCTGCGCATGGCGTTCCGTCGCCTGACGCGGCACCGCCCGACCCTGATGATCCGCGGCGCCCTGTCCGATCTGGTCGAACCCGAGCAGGCGGCCTGGATGCGCAAGGCGGCGCCTGGCCTGGCGTACACCGAAGTGCCGAACGTCGGCCACGCGCCGATGCTCACCGAGCCGGCAGCCTTCGAGGCAATCCGCGCATTCCTGGCGCGGCTACCGTAAGCGATGCACTGGAAGATGCACTTAAAAACATCAAGGAGACACAGCATGCAGCAACTGATCAAACCCCTCGCCCTCTCGCTGGCCCTTGCCTTCGCCGCCGGCGCCGCGCCTGGCGCACTGGCGCAAGGCAAGGACTTCAAGGTCGCCCTCATCGCCGGCAAGACCGGCATCATGGAAACCTACGCCCGCGAGACCGAGGCCGGCTTCATGCTCGGCCTCGAATACCTGACCAATGGCACGATGGCCATCAACGGCCGCAAGATCAAGGTGATCGTCAAGGACGATCAAAGCAAGCCAGACCTGGGACGTACCCTGCTGGCCGAAGCCTACGGCGACGACCGGGTCGACCTGGCGGTCGGCACGACCTCGTCCGGCTCGGCGCTGGCGATGCTGCCGGTAGCGAAGGAATACAAGAAGGTCCTGATCATCGAGCCGGCGGTGGCCGACGCCATCACCGGCGACAAGTGGAACAAATACATCTTCCGCACCGCGCGCAGTTCGATGCAGGATGCCCTGGCCGCCGCCAGCACGCTCAAGGGCGGCAGTGTCGGTTTCCTGACCCAGGATTATGCGTTCGGGCGCGACGCGATCAAGGCCGGCAAGGAAGCCTTGAGCGCCACCGGCAGCAAGGCCAGGGTCGTGCACGAGGAATACGCACCGCTGGCCGCGACCGACTTCACGGCCTCCTCGCAGCGCCTGTTCGACGCGCTCAAGGACAAGCCGCAGCCGCGCGTGCTCGCCATCGTCTGGGCCGGCCCGAATCCGATGAACAAGATCGCCGACCTGAAACCCGAGCGCTTCGGCATCGCGCTCGCCCCAGGCGGCAACATCCTGCCGGTGATGAAGACCTGGAAAGGCTATGCCGGCACCGAGGGCACGATTTATTACTACTACGACTTCCCGAAAAACAAGATGAACGACTGGTTCGTCCAGGAGCACACCAAGCGCTTCAAGGCGCCGCCCGATATGTTCACCGCCGGCGGCATGGCGGCGGCGGGCGCGGTGGTGGCAGCGCTGTCGAAGGTCCCGGACGGCAATGGCGACAAGATGGTGGCCGCGATGGAGGGCATGCGCTTCGAGACCCCGAAGGGCACCATGACCTTCCGTAAAGAGGATCACCAGGCGATCCAGCCGATGTACCACTTCAGGATCAAGAAGGACCAGAAGAGCGAGTGGGACTTGCTCGAACTGGTGCGCGAAATCCCGGCCAGCGAGATGCCGCTGCCGGTGCGGAACAAGCGCTGACATGGCGGCCCTCGACCCACGCACGCCGGCGCTCTCGACCCGCGACCTGACCATCCGCTTTGGTGGCCACGTCGCGGTCAATGCGGTGACAGCCGACTTCTTTCCCGGCACCCTGACCGTGATCGTCGGCCCCAACGGCGCCGGCAAGACCACCTACTTCAACCTGGTCTCGGGCCAGCTGGCCGCCACGGGCGGGAAGGTGTCGCTGCATGGCCGCGACATCACGCGCGACGGCGCCGCGCGCCGCACGCGCCTTGGCATCGGCCGCGCCTTCCAGCTGACCAACCTGTTCCCGCACCTGACCGTGATCGAGAACGTGCGCCTGGCGGTGCAGAGCCGCGCCGGCATGGGTCTGAACTTCTTCTCGATCTGGTCGAGCCACAAAGCGCTGATCGAACGCGCCGAGCACTACCTGGAACGGGTGGCGCTCATCAAGCGCCGCGACATCCACGTGGGCGCCCTCTCGCACGGCGACCAGCGCAAGCTCGAAGTGGCGATCCTGCTGGCGCTCGAGCCATCGGTGATGATGTTCGACGAGCCCACCGCCGGCATGAGCGTGGACGAGGTGCCGGTGGTGCTCGACCTGATCAGACAGGTGAAGCAGGAACGCGACAAGACCGTGCTGCTGGTCGAGCACAAGATGGACGTCGTGCGCCAGCTGGCTGACCGCATCGTCGTGCTGCACAACGGGACACTGGTGGCGGATGGCGATCCGCGCGAAGTGATGCAATCGAAGATCGTACAGGAAGCCTATCTTGGAACACCCGAAACCGAACCTGCTCAAGCCTGACCCGGCGCCCGGCTTGACGCCCGATGCTGCGCTGCTGCGGCTATCCGGCGTGCACACGCATATCGGCCAGTACCACATCCTGCAAGGCGTCGACCTGGTAGTGCCGCGCGGCGAACTGGCAGTGCTCCTGGGCCGCAACGGCGCCGGCAAGACCACCACCCTGCGCACCATCATGGGCCTGTGGAAGGCCAGCGCCGGCAGCATTCATTTCGATGGCCGCGACATCACCAAGATGGCCACGCCCGACATCGCGCGCGCCGGCATCGCCTATGTGCCCGAGAACATGGCCGTGTTCTCGGAATTGACCGTGCGCGAGAACCTGGTGCTGGCAGCGAGAGACGGCGCGCTGGACCAGGTACGGGTTGACTGGATCTGCGGCTTCTTCCCGGCCCTGCGCAAGTTCTGGAACTACCCGGCCGGGAACCTGTCGGGCGGCCAGAAGCAGATGGTGGCGATCGCGCGCGCGATCGTCGAACCGCGCAAACTGCTGCTGGTCGATGAACCGACCAAGGGGCTGGCGCCGAGCATCGTGCAAAGCCTGATCGCCGCCTTCCGCGAGCTCAAGGACCGCGAGACCACGATCCTGCTGGTCGAGCAGAATTTCAATTTCGTGCGCTCGCTGGGCGACAGCGTCAGCGTGATGGACGATGGCCGCGTGGCCCATGCCGGGCGCATGGCCGCGCTGGCGAACGACGCCGCCCTGCAGCAACGCCTGCTCGGGTTGTCGCTCGACACCCACCAATAGGAACCGAGATGAGTGCAATCCTCCCTGCCGCCCACGCGGATGCGCCGCTGCCGGCGGCCAAACGCGATATCGCGCCGCTGCTGCTGGTGCCCGCGCTGATGCTGCTCATGCTGCCGCTGGTCGGCAGCTTCCCCACCTGGATCACCCTGACCGTCGCCGGCCTGGCGATGGGCATGATGATCTTCATCATGGCCAGCGGCCTGACCCTCGTGTTCGGGCTGATGAGCGTGCTGAACTTCGGCCACGGCGCTTTTGTCGCCGTCGGCGCCTTCAGTGCCACGCTGGTGCTGCTGCCGATGCGCGGCTGGCTCGAGATGGATTCGCTGCTGATCAACCTGGGCGTGCTGGCCCTGGCGGTCACGCTGGCGATGCTCGTCACCGGCCTGCTCGGCTGGGCCTTTGAGCGCATCATCGTCAAGCCGGTGTATGGCCAGCACCTCAAGCAGATCCTGATCACGATGGG
>Ga0265797_10004878_pt1 | contig 20041 bp, 14 predicted proteins | sample P2T30metagenome_FD_192433 | JGI IMG/M metagenome (GOLD analysis project Ga0265797, IMG submission 192433) | Plant litter microbial communities from East Loma Ridge, Irvine, California - P2 T30 | ecosystem: Environmental > Terrestrial > Plant litter > Unclassified | place: USA: California...
CACATTCATGAAAGACTGAGGGAGGGAGGCTTTCATGAGGTCATCGGGGACAACAGGCGAAAGGAATGTTACTTTCAACTCCACTTTGTCTGCAACATCCAGTGTGAAAATGCTTCTCGTAGAGGTGTACTCGAAGGATTTCTGATTGACATTCGAACCGACATCCAGTGGTGCTCCCATCCAGACATAGCTGACGTTGTCGACTCTGACCAAGCCGGCCCAACCAGTGACCGCACCGCTACAAATCTCTCAGCGGGAGTTCGAAGTTGCACGATCTGTGAATGATACTCACGCCCAGAAAGTTGGCCATTGACCAGCCAAGTAGCCACCGTTGCCGCCATCACTCCCAGCCTGTTGCCAAGTGGACAAGTACGGGCTGCGAATAGCAAGAGGGATTGCAGGTGGGCGTAAGGGAGAAAAAGTGGATTGGCCGATAGCAAGACCGGCCAAAGAACATATCAAAAAGCTTGAGATTGGCATGTTATCTTTCTCGACAGGACAAAACCGATCGCTTGCGAGATTCACTCAAGACGACTTGGAAGTTCATCAGGAACTGCGACGTCTTATAGTAAGACTCCATCGCAGCGGTCTCTTCTTCATAGTATCACGAGTCATTTCCCGAGTATGACCTCTTTTCGGTATTTAGGTACCGCTATAAAACTAGATGCACGAGTCGCAATGTTACCTGTGTTGCTGGCAGTCCTTGGTGGTCAGGAGGCAAGCTTTAAGCACGAGTTCAAGGCGGCGTACTCGATGATGTGTAGATGCTCACTGATAGGTGCGAGTGTTGATATTTGATTTGCCCGCGCGTAGTTCGGTGGCCACAGTATAGGCGCATAGATGGGTAGTAGTGCCGGCCGGCGTGTTGGAGGGTCGGCTCCACAAGACCGCCGCCGGAACCAAGTGGCCTACGGAAGACTGAGAGAAGCGCCGAGGCAAAGGTTAACCATATTGGCCTGCTGACGCTTTAACGGGGAAATGGAATAAACTGTGTATCGTGCCGGTCGGCGACGAGATCTGCTGTCTAAGACATCTCGTGAAAGGTGTCGTTAGTCGTAAGGACAAGAAGGGCGCAGGTAAGCATGTCTTCGTGAAATGCTTGTTTCCTTTGCGGAGGGCAAGTGGGGCGCTGCCGACTTCACTTCTTCCTTCGCTCAGCCTCAGCGAGACTTCTCGGACATTTAGCACTTGAGTCGCGAACCTATCACATGGATATACTGGCAACTGCCTGATCAGGCGCTTGCATTGTGATTTGGTTCTTCCACCTTCCTCGGACAATTACTGAATAGTCCGATGGTACACTAGGAGAATAAATTTGTCACACCGAGGTCGAGGTATGTGTGGCAGGCGTGATACAGCGCCATGCGCTAAGTTCATATTGACCACATGCCAATGTGCAGCGTTCACATGGCTGTGCTCAGATTTGAAGTACGCCGACCGCTTGACGCGAGCGCGAGCGCGTGCGACACCAACACTCACATCCTACTCCTCGTCCTCCTGCTCCTGCTGCTGTTCGTCTTCGCCACCTCCCTGCCCTTGCGCCGGCCAATCATACATCAGGTCGTCCCCGTCCTCGTCCTCGCTGTCGTCCAAAACGAGCACCTCCTCCTTAAGTTGGACGTAGTCGAGGTACTTCTGCGCGATCGCGTCGTCCTTGTGGACAACCTTCGACAGGGCCGCCTTCCTCTGCTCCCAGAGCTGCTGGGCCTCGAGCACTTTCGCTTTCTCACGCTCGAGCTCGCCCCACTGCTGGCGCAACTTCTCAATATCTTTGTCGAGCTTGTCGATGCGCTCCGTGACCATGGCACTCTTCTTTTTGAAGTCCTCGAGCTGGCGGGTGTGCAGCAGGCGCTGGTCGCGGAATATGGCGAGTGTGGGCTCGACTTCGTCCTGGCGCTTGTTCTTCTCGACTTGGAACTCGTACTCGCTCCGGACGCGGCGAGTGGGAGGGTTGTAGCTTGGCGGAGGTGAGCTGGGCGACTCGAGGGATGGAACTGCACCAGAACTCGTCAGTCATTTGCCACAGTGATGACTTGTGTGAAAGATTAATACTTACCCGTGTTGTCGTAGTCGTCATCCTCTGGCTGTAGACCGAGCGCTGCGCTCTCGCTTGGGGCTGGTGTTGCGTCAGCAATATATCAATGTTGATAGGGACCGATGTGCACTTACCTAGAGAGCCAGCAGGTTGACGGAGAGCATCTTCGCCTTCGTGTTCCGCCGACATGTTGATGAAGAGACGCTGCGGATACGTATAAGTAGATTGCTTCGAAGCGCAACAGTCGATTAACAATTGACAGTGGTGCAGGAAATAATGGCAAAAGGCTCGTCTTCGGTCGCGACTTGTTACTGTCACTAGCCAAGGAGAGATATGGACTAGGACAGTGTTTTTGGTGACAACACCTTTGCAATGGTGGAGTGGCTGGTAGAAATACACTCGCCAGATGAATTTCTTGAAGTTTGCGACAGCACGTGAAAGCGCGCGACAGCATGTGAAAGAGCGCGAAAGAGTCACATTGTGAGAGGTAAGAAGACACTCCAAGCCTAAAGTGAGAGTGAAGACACGAAAAGATGGGATGCGAGACGATTCATCAGATCTTAGCCATAATGTTTCCTGCATCTAGGCTCAAAGCCCCAAGTTGACTGCTCTAAGGTGTTTGCAAAGATCAAAGTGAATGATGGCGCGCGCATAGTTGCAGAAATTATGTACAATGTCATGTCAACGTAATCCCAAACCTATTTACAATCCCAAAAACTCCACGCTAATCTCATCCAAGCAATCGCTAAACGCAAGTAGAACCGCATCTTCCTAAGACCGCGGCACAGGACTCATTTCTGGTTTCCTTGTACCCCTTCCCGACGCTCTCTGTGACTCGGCCGACGAGCGCTTCAGGTCCGGGCTTCCAGCATACCTTCTAAGACGAGCAGCGGCATTGCTGGCCTCGAAGTCTGCAGCATCAACACCAAAATCTTGATCCAGATTTGTGTCCATTCGCTCCGCAGGTGTCGACCACTCTTCAGATCTTCTGACCTCACCAGAAGTTGTACGACGTGGTGAGTACACGCCTTCTGGTGGCGATTTCATGCGGAGAAGTGAGCGCTGGGGAACGGGAGGGAAAGAGCCGGCGGAGCCATCCGATCTGCAGGTGCCAGGTGTGCGTGGCGACCGCGGCTGTGCTGTAGCTTGTGGGTTGTCTCTACCGCCTGGATAGAAGCCCCGAGGGCCCTTTGAGGGCGTTTGAGGTGGGCCGGTCACGACTCTTCTTGCTTGTCCTCTGACGTTTGTGTCCACCTGTGGTTTGACCGGAGTTTGCTGCGATGCCGACCTGTGAGAGCTTGGCGTTCCATACACGCTTTCCTTCTCTGTCTCTAGCTGGCTGGATCGGACGTCTAGTTCTTTGAAGTCGTGTTCAAATCGATCAGGCTCGACAGAGAGATCACCTTCTAGATTGGCGCGGTCGTTGAGCACTTGGCTTATACGACGATCGTAATCTTGAGCGAGCGACTGGAACTCTTCAGCATGCTTGAGGTGAATCTGGGACTTTCGCTTCGCAACGCGATCGTTGTACTGCGTGACAAGCTTCTTCTCGGCGCTCTTTAAAGCGTCCGCTTGTTGCTTGGGTAGCTCTGCGTTACCATTGCTCTTGCCATTACCGGCGTAGCTTGCCACGAGGGCGTTGCGCTCGTTGACGAACTCGGCCGCGTTTGTAGCATCAGTTTCCTTCTCCTTCCTGTGTCGCTCAGCTAGCAAGTCGTCGAACTTCTGCTTGTATTCGCGCGAAAGCATGTCCTTCGCTTTCTGCAAATCGCCGACGTGCTCTTGGATCTTTTGAGCAAAGAGCGTCTCGTTGGCGGTGATAACACTGCCAAGTTCGGAGAGCTCAGCCTGGGCATTGTGCAGGTATTCTTCAAACGACTGTGGCTGGTGACCACGGGCAGTCTTGGTGTTGGACCCTTCTTGGGGCGTCGATGGCTGGTTAAAGTAGGTCTCTGACGAGTGACGAGGAGTAGACGGGCGCGGCGAATGATTGCCTGAGACCAGGCGTGGCGTTGACGGCCGCTGTGAAGCAGTGCCAGGTCGAGAGAAACTGGATCTACCAACAGCTGCTGCAGCGGCAGCCGCTGCCATGCTGACCTTTGGAGAACTGAGGGAATCTTTCCGCATCTCTGGTCGCTCTGAATAAGAGGTTCCGGGACGCGAACTGCCGCGTGAGACAGGGCGGTCGCTACCATTCCTGAAGGGCGACTGTGCTTCAGGGATATACTCGAGACCACGAGATGAACTAGGCCTTTTTGCCACTGGACTTAACGACGACATTTGTTTCGTCAACAACGAGATATGCTTCTCCAGTTGAGCTTTCTCATTGATGCTCCTCTGCATGAGCACCTCGGCTTCTTCACGTTCTTGCTTCACAGCTTCAAGGTGGGTGTTCAGAGCTTCAAACTCTTCTTGCAGCCTCTTGACCTCTGCGGCCATGTGTTCCTCTTGCTCAGTCAATTGGATGCGCAATTCTTGAACAGTGGTATCAGCCTTTTCGCATTTCTCAAGGAGGTCACGGTTTTCCTGGTGAAGGGTCGCAAGATCGCCCTCCAGTAAGCGTTGCTGTTCGGTTGCCTGTTCGATAGTGGACTGCAGCTCGGCGATCCGTTCCGAGAGCTGAGAGCGCGTCTCTAACAATTCTGCATGGTGAGTGGACTCCAAAGCTTCTAGCGCCTTGCGAGCATCCTCTTTTTCGCTTGCAAGAGCGATGCTGAGCGCTTCTTGATGCTTGAGCTCCAATTCAGCTGCTCGCTCACTGAGGCCCGAAGCTGCTTCCTCCCGGGCTTGCTTGAGAGCTGCCACATGAGCTTGTTCAACCGTAGCCAAGATGGCTTCGCCGGCCTTCTTTGAGTCGCCTAGCGCCTGCTCAAGAGCAGTCTCGTGTGACTGTTGCATCTTCGAAATCTGGTCCTGAGCATCTGTCCGAGCTGCTTCGACTGCAGCGCTCAGAGAAGCGGCGTGCTGTCCTTCGGCGTCTTTCAATTTTGCAGCGTTTGTTTCCTCACTTGTCTGCAGCGCAAGTGCCAGTTCTTCACGGGGTTTTGTATCGAGTTCGGAGAGCTTGAAATTCCACGCATCATCTCTTTCAGCAAGAGCAGTCTTGTGCTCTTCCTTTGCCGCATCGAGCTGCGATTGTAAGGTGGCCTGAAGCTCGCGAGTCGATGCTTCATGTCGTTCTCCGGTGGCTTCAGCCTCTGCGATAAGCCTGGACTGCAAAGCTGCTAACGCAGATTCATGTTCCTCGCGCAGCTGCGTCATTTCGGCAAGTTTGGAGTCTTCGGCCACTTTCAACGCTTCAGTGTGTTTGCCTTGCATCTCGGTGACCAAGGTAGCCTTCGCAGACTCCATCTCAGCCACGCGAGCCTCAACTCCTCGCTGAGTGTCCTCGGCCGCCTTCGAAGATTGCTCAGACAGAACACGAAGGTCGTCATCGTGCTGAGATTGAGCTTTGGCCACAGTATCCTGAGCTTCCTTTCTTGCATCCGAAAGTTGCTGCTCGTATTGCTGCACACGCTGCTCCAAAGTGTCCTTCGCGTCTGCCTGGCTTTGCTTGAGTTGTGTCTCAAACTTCTCCTGCATTTCTGCCTGTGAGACTTGGAAAGCCGCATTCGCAGACTCGATTTGACGATCGTAGTCAGCCTTGATATCTGCCATCTTGGCATCGTGCGCGGACGACGATTCGCGAGACTTCGTCTCGAAATCTTGCAGTGCGGCAGCGTTGGAAGATGTCGCTTCCTCCAGCTGGGACTTGGCCTTTTGGAGGTCCAAAGCGTGTCGTCCCTTCAACTCATCAATCTCCTGCATGGCCTTAGTTGCTGTTGCCGCCGCTGCCTGTACAGCTTCCTTGTGGCTCGCCTGGGCTTGCAAGAGCGCAGTCGAGTGTTCGGATTGAAGGTTCTCCAAGCTTGTCTCGCTTTGCAACTTCAACTGCTCGAGCTCAGCTTTGTGAGCTTCGCGCAGCGATTCGAGACTGCGTTCATGCTGGTCTTTCAATTCGTTTAGCTCCGTGGTGATCGTGAGTACGGCTTGCTTCTGCTCGGCCAGCTCGCGTGCACTGTTGTCTCTGCTTGCTGCTTGGTCGATTTCATGTTGCTTGCGCATCTGCTCGGCCTTTGCCTCATACTGATCACGGATGGATGCGAGCGTGCTGTTGTGATTTTCACCGAGTTGTTTGAGCTTGGTCACATGATCGGCAGTCTCAGATTTGTGCACCTGGTTAGCTTGCTCGAGGATAGTCTTATGCTCAAGCTTCAAAGTCGAAAGCTCATTTTCATGAGACGAGCGGAGCTTCTCGAGCTTCTCGTTGGAAGTAGACTCATCTGTGCTGCGTCCGGTCTCGAACGTCAGACGTAGATCCTGGAGCGCACTCTCACGCTCAGCAACAGCTTTCTCCATCGCGGCTGTGTGATCATCTTGAAAACGCTTCAGCTCTGAAGCGGCCGAAGCGGCTTCGTCGCTCACGCGATCTAACTGTTCACGATGACTGGTCTCCAAACTCGCCAATGCGCTGTGATGCTGAGAATCACGGTCCGACAAAGAAGCATCATGCTTGGCCTTGAGTCTCGCAAGCTCATCCGAGTGAGAATCTCTTAGGCGACGCTCAGCTTCCTCAGCATCCGCTCTCTTACCAGCACTCGCATCTTCCAGAAGCTTGACCTCTTCCTTGTGCTTCTGGACGAGATCAACGATCGCAGACCGATGCTGCTCGTCGCCATCATCTGCAGAAGCTTTGTGTTGAGCAGTCAACCTGGCAATCTCTCCAGCGTGATCGTCGCGCAATTGTGCTTCCGTCTCTTCAGCAACCCGCTGCGCCTTCGAAACCTCAGACTGCAATCGTGTAACCTCATCCCTGTGCTTGCCCTGTAACTCAAGAATAGCGCTGTTGAATGACTCGGTGCTCCGTTCACCAGCCGCCACGTGCTCAGCCTTAAGCCCTTCAATCTCACGTAAATGATCCATGCGCAAATCCGCCTCGTTTCGGTCGTACTTCGCTTTCGCTGCATTCGAGACCTCTTCCAAATCCCGCGTGTGCGCGTTCTTCAAGACTTCGATTTGTGCTTCATGCGCTGCGATTTTTTGGTCAAGGGCGTTTCGGTGGGTTTCCTTAGCGGTATAGGTTGCGATGGCGGCTTCCTTGCCAGACCGTTCAATTTCAACTACATGATGACCCTTCAACTCCTCCAACGCCGCGGCGTGCTCAGTTTTCAAAGATTCTAAAGCAGCATGCTGTTCTTCTATGCATTTCTCCATGTTGCGTTTGTGCTCGTTCCTGGCGGCCTCGGCGGCGGCGACGGCCTGGTCGCGCGCTTGTTCCGTGTCAGAGACGTGGGCGGATTCAAGGGTTTGGAGAGCTTTGGCGTGATTGTCAGCGGCAGTCCTTGCGTTGGTCTCAGAAGTTTCGAGGTCGGTATCGTACTTGGCCTTGAGTTCGGTTGCGGCTTCCTTGTGGCCAGCTTCTAGATCCCGGATCGCGGTTTCGTGGGCCTGTGTGAGCTCTTGGATCGTCTTCTCGTGCTCAGCTGTCAACTTTTCGATAGAAGCGGCGGAATCCGAGGTCGTAAGCTCAGTGTCACGGGTATGTTGGGCCTTCAGGGCGTCAAGTGCTTGGGCATGCTCGTCTTTCAGGGCTTGAACTGCAGACTTGTGCAATTCCTCCTTCTCGAGGGTGGCCTTCTCAGCTAGTGCTTTGGCATCGTTGGCTTCGGTTGTCATTCGCTCAACAACGGCGTCATAGCCGGATCGAAGTTCAGTCATCTTGTCTTGAAGTCCCTGCAGCTCTACGGCAACCTGTTCTCGCTCAGCAGTAAGTTTCTGGACATCTTCGTCGTGAGCAGCCTTGGTTTGCACAAGGGCCTGCTTATGGGCTTCTCCCTTCTCGCCATGTGTACGAGTAGCTTGCTCGAAGGCTTCGGAGATCTCAAGTCGCTTCTTGTCAAGTTCCTTCACTTCTTCTTCCTTGGCAGCTAGCTGTGATCTCGCAGTCTCGAGCTCCTTGGCTGTGAAGGCGTGCTTAGCCTCAAAGTCACTGACCTGTGAGTCGAGCTTGGTCTGAAAGTCTTGGGCCTGTTGTCCAGATTCTGTGAGTTGCTTCTCGGACTCCGAGAGACGAGTCTTGAGCTCTTCGCTGGAGGCTTCCGCGTCCTTGATTTGCTTCTCGTGATCTGCAAGCTTAGCCTGCGCATCCTTGAGCTCGCTTTGAGTTGTCGAAGCCTGCTTCTCGAAATCTGCAAGTTTGGCAGTGGTCTCCTTGACAGTCTCCTCAGCTTTGGTGGCCTGGGCCTTGGCTTCCGTAACTTGAGCCTCAAGATCCTTGTTGGTCGCGTCGGCTGACGCAGCATTCTCTTCGGCCTTGGTGAGTTTGCTCTCGGTCTCTTTGACAGTTTCTTGGGCGCTGGAAAGCTGCGACTTGGCTTCCGCAACTTGAGCCTCAAGATCCTTGTTAGTCGCTTCGGCAGAGGTAGCGTTCGCTTCGGCCTTGGTGAGTTTGCTCTCAGTCTCCTTGGCAGATTCCTGAGCCTTGGTAGTCTGCGCCTTCGCCTCTGCGAGCTGGGTCTCCAATTCTTTGCTAGCGGCCTCCGCTGCCTCAGATTTCTTGTTGATCTCCGAAAGCTTCGCCTCGTTCTCAGCCAAAGCCTTCTGTGCAGCAGCGTTCTCTTCCTGAGAGCTCGTAAGCTTAGCCTTGACCTCCTCAACGGAGCTCTCAGCGTCTGCCTTCTGCTTCTCCACAGTAGCGAGTTGGTCACGCAGCTCCTTGACGGATGCCTCGGCCTCCTTACACTGGCTCTCGGTATCGGCGAGTTCCGACTGCAAGTTGTTGAGGCTGTCGTTGTAATCTTTCTTCTCTTGCTCTGCCGCCTCGCGGTACTCGCGAGCTGCCTTTGCCTCCCTGGCGACGCGACCCGCGAGCTCCGCGAGTCTGGTCTTGAGCTCGTCTTGGGCAGACTTTGCTTCAGCGACAGAGCTATCGAACTTGCTCTTGAGATCGCTGATTTCAGCCTCACGGGCGTCAAGAGCTTCCTTTTGCGCGGTGCGTGCGCTCTCAGTCTCAGATGTGCTGGTGGATTGGAGTTGCTCGATCTCCTTCTCGTGAGCAGCCTTCAATTCATCGATCTCCTGAGTCTTGCGATCGGCAGCGATCCTGAGTTCCTCCTGCGCCTGGCCCATCTCGCTGAGTCTCTGCCTGCTTTCCTGGCATTCGGTCTTGAGGCCTGCGAGTTCGCGCTCCTTGACCACCACGCTCTCGAGCGCTTCGTCTTCGCGCTTCATGCGCTCGCGGAGATCTGCTGCGACGCGAGTGCGTTCTGCTTCGCTTTGCTCGTAGGATTCGGACACCTTGGCTTCGGCTTTGGAGAGGTCTTCTTTGAGGGAGGCGATGGTGGATTGCGCTTCCTCTGATGCGGTCTTGGTGGCGTTGAGTTGGGACTGCAGCTGCTCGACTTCTTTCTGCGCGGCGTCGGAGCTGGTCTTGTAGCCATCGAGAGTAGATTGCAGCTTGTCGGTGGTTTCCTTGCTCTCGCGCTCGAGGGTGGCGATCTTGTCGTCTTTGGCAGTAATAGCACTGTGGTTCTCTGCTTTCACAGTGTCCAACTGTGCCTTGATGTTCTCGACCTCTTGCTCAACCAAGCGCTTTGCCTCGACTACAGTGTTGAGCTCTTCAGTCTTGGTGGCCAGAGCGCGCTCTGTGTCGCTCTTCGCCTGCTCCAGTTCCTGGAGTTTCGCCTTGACATCCTTTGCTTCTTGCTCGGCTGATTCCTTGTCCTTGATCGCTTCATTGTACTGGCCGTTCCTCGCGATGAATGCCTTTTCGTGGTCCGAACGCAGCTTCTCGAGGCTCTGCACCTTTGTCTCCAGTTGCTCGATCGTTTGTTGGGTTGACTGTTGAGCTTCCTTCGCCTGCTGCAATTCGAGGTCTTTAGCCTCAAGAGCCTTTTTGTCCTCTGCACTGGCACTCTCGAGTTCTTGGATCTTAGCCTGTACTGCGGCAACGTCTTCCTTGGTCGCTTTCAGTTCGGCATCTTTGGCGTCGAGTGCCTTCTTGTCCTCCGCGCCGGTGTTCTCAAGCTCCTGGATCTTGGCCTTTGCTGTGACGGCATCTTCCTTGGCTGCCTTCAGCTCGCTGTCTTTGTCGTCAAGTGACTTCTTCTCCTCCGAGAGGGATTTTTCGAGGTCTTGAGCAGTGGCCTTCGAGCGGGCTGCATCCTCTGCGGCTACCTTGAGATCGCGGTCTTTGTCGGCCAACAACTTCTGGTCGGCAGCGATGGCGTTCTCGAGCTCCTGGATAGTGGCCTTTGCTGAGACAGCGTCCTCCAGTGCCTGGTCCCTGGCCTTCTTGGTCTCGCTGAGCTCGTCGAGTGCCGCCTGTGACTCTTTCTGAAGGGTCGCGAGCTGCTCTTCCAGTCTTGACTTCTCCTGTACCGCTGACTCCAGCGACGCTTGTGTCTCCTTGTACAGCGCACCGGACTTCTTCCCTTCAGTCTCAGCATCCTGCAAAGCTCGCTCAACATCCTTAGTCTGTCTCGCGAGCTCCTCGATCTTGCGCTCCGTCTCTTGCGATCTCGTCTCTGCCAGCTCCTTCTCGTTCAAAGCCTTGTCAATGCGAGCTTCAGCGTCCGCAATCCACTTCTCCCGCTGTGTCTTGACGAGCTGAACTTCCTCTCTCAGCCTCTCGATCTCTTCTTCCCTCTCGTCGGGGACATCTTCGGGCTCAGCCTCGCTATCAGAGTCCGGGTTTCGGGAAGTGCTCTCCTCGGGTCCCCTCTTCGGCTGAGTCTCGTGCCTTATGCGCTTCTTCAGCAGATCCAGCTCGTGGAAGAGCTGCGCCTGCGTGATGCTGGGCTGCTGTGTGGAGATCCGTTGGCGGAAGATCTGGGCTGTGATGCCGCCGGCGGGGCTGGGGGGAGCTGCTTGGGCACGAGACAGCAGGTGCTTGATGTGTTCGACCTCCTGGGTAAGAGTGCGAGGTCCCTGGGACGGATCATGGCGTTCGGTGAGGGTGGAGGACGTCATGCTGTCCGGGGGAGAGTGTGGTATTTGGTCCATTACCATCATTATAGGCGGTATGTGTGGTTGTCTCTGGCCTGCGCCTGTTTGGATCTATGCTGTTGCAACTTTCATGCACATGCCGACCGCGGTGCTATACAGAGTCGTCGTGTCGAATTATGTAGTAGCCAATGTATCGAGTTCCTTGTTTTTCCTGGCCGACAAACTCAATGGCCTGGTCCGGTAAACAAGCAGTAACGAGCTACTCGTAACAAGGATGCCGCTCCAAAAAGGAAACGCAGCCACACGAGATAACGAAAAAGCGAAAAGTGTATTATGTATATGTACAAGGACAAGCAGGAGGAGTGCAGGTCGGACCTCGCCAGCAGCAGCAGCAGTGGGAAAAGGGATCCTGATGATTTTCCCAAATCTCTCTCCAAAAGCTATGTCCCACCAGCGAGCACGCTTCAAAGCAGGCTAGTCGGCGCGCATCGATCGTGCTTCATGACGTGCGCCGGGAACTAGATTGCATACAGCAGATCTGTAGTATGCGAGAAGGCGCCCGCCGCATATCCCGTGTGATGATCAGTGTTGTTGCAGCGGTACAGTGATATGTACGACTCTGGTGGTACTGGAAGACTTTTGGATATCGATGATGCTGGTGTACCGTCGATCTTTCCATTGAGTTAACGTTTGTGCCGTTGCTATCTAGGATGCTGTACCGATCAAGATGTACTAGCGGGTCCTGAGTCGGAAGGGAGCGGTGGACGCCGACTAATACTGGCGGTTTCGTCCGCTGTCGGTGAGCTTTCTTGATGCACATCCTGCAATCTGCTGTGCTGCTCGTGTAGGGATGAACCAGGCACAGCTGGTACGTCAGCGATGCCGTGAACATGGGAAATAACATGCACATGTGTGTATCGTCACATGGTTGTGTGGTCGTCTTGTCTGATATCCAAACATCTGCACATCTGTGACCAATGAGAGACTTGATCCATGGAAGCCGAGCCGAAACTCTGCATGCTCTCGGGCTCTCGGTCCCCTTGATCAGCCAGCACTCTTGTGACGACGCGTGACTTCAATCACGAGATAACCATAGTGGATCAACGCGTGATAGCACGTTGGCACGTTGGCACTCGAAGACTCACCATCGATATGGGCTGAACCACATCCGCATCTTCTATCATAGTCGTACACTCGCGTGTGACGGTTCCTCCATTACACCCGACAATCCATCCATCAGCTTGTACCTCAACAAACACATCCATCATCTACAATGGACCGCATTCGCCGATTATGGAAAGGAGAAGAGGAAGAGCAAGCATACGAGCCACTGGAGAACAGCGTCACAGAGGCCGATAGAGAGGATGCCACGAACACATACCAAGACAGCAAGCCTGGCTTATCATGGCTGGAGTATGCCGTCTTCCTGCTGCTGGGCATATCGATGCTCTGGGCATGGAACATGTTCCTCGCAGCCGGTCCATACTTCCAACATCGCTTTCGTGATAATGATTGGATCTCTGAGAACTTCCAGGCTGCTGAGCTGGCTGTCTCGACTATCACCAACCTAGGATCAATGTTGATTTTGACCAGAATGCAAGCGGGAGCGAGCTACCCAAAACGCATTACCAGCTCTCTATTCATCAACATGGCTATCTTCGCAATGCTGGCTGCTTCTACCGTTATCGATTCCAGTGCTAAGGCCTACTTTGTGTTCTTGATGGTCATGGTGTTCGCAACAAGTTTGGCAACGTGAGCACATCCACCATTATATCGTTCACCTGTTGATTTTCTGCTGACTATGTTTTGCTAGTGGCCTATGTCAAAACGGCATCTTCGCCTACGTCTCCGGCTTTGGGCAGCCGCAGTATACCCAAGGCATCATGACCGGCCAAGGTGTGGCTGGTGTCCTACCTTGCATCGCCCAAATCGTGTCAGTGCTGTCCGTACAAAGTCAGAATAGCGTGCCTACGCCGCGTGACGGCGTGCCTTCTCCGGAGCCACCTGCTCCTGGACCTCAACCTGTGAAGTCTACAGCTGCCCTAGCATACTTCCTGACGGCTACAATTATATCTGTCGCCACTCTGTTCGCCTTCTCTTACCTTGCGACTCGCCATCGCCAGTCAGCATCTCACCGTGCCGCCACCACGACCCCAGAGACACTAGACGAGCCTCAACCGGAGCGAAAGGAAGTGTCAATGATGACCCTATTCCGAAAACTGTTTTGGCTCGCCACCGCGGTCTTCGTCGTCTTCGCCATCACAATGGTCTTCCCCGTCTACACGCAACGCATCGTCTCCGTCCGCCCAGCCTCAGATCAACCCGCATACCTCCAACCCGCAAGCTTCATCCCTCTCGCCTTCCTCTTCTGGAATATCGGCGACCTGGTCGGCCGTCTATTGACCGCCATGCCAGCCCTTTCACTCGTGCACCGCCCGCGAATCGTTCTTGTGCTGGCACTACTGCGCATCACCTGGATCGGCCTATATCACCTCTGCAATGTGCGTGGCCAGGGTGCTGTCGTAAACAGCGATATTTTTTACTTGATCGTTGTACAGATGCTGTTCGGTCTGACCAACGGATATCTCGGTAGCACGTGCATGATTGGCGCTGCGGAGTGGGTTGACCCCGAAGAGCGTGAAGCGGCTGGTGGATTCATGGGCTTGTCTTTGGTTGCTGGGCTTGCTGTGGGCAGTCTGGCGAGTTTCTTTGCTGCTGGGGCGTGATTGTGGGACTCTTGTGCTTACAACATATATTCATCAATTCTTCATGAAGAGCGGGTACATTCAAATATCGAACTGACTATCAGAGCATCATGCGAAACTTCTCGAATCGATCTTGACTTCTCGCTCTTGCCTCCTCACAGGATCCTTCCTCCTCCTCCTCCTCCTCCTCCTAAGTTTCAGCGGCCCTGGGTATCATTGACTGTCTTAAAGGGCCCGGAGTTAGCATTGCAAACGGCAATCACTCGGAGTTGAGCACAAAATAGTTGCACGCTAGGGCAAGTCAGCTATGCTCCTGCAACACAGCAGCCAGCCTCACCTAAGTAGATTTAGAGCTCGGCGCCTGTCTGTTTGTAGTTGGAAGCGTAGATATGGCGTTCCAAGGACTTTCGCGCGGCCTCTCGGCCAAGAATCGCGCGATCGCAAACGCAGAATTGTCAACGCTCTTGTTTTGGGGTTGGGTGCTGTTGTCTGCGGAAGTGGTTCGAGAGCCGTTAGAGCCATTTGTTGCCGCAGTGGACAGAGTGCGTTTGTGTGAGGATGGAGCGTGATGCTCGTTGGATGGCAATGACATCTTGGGCAGCCGATACGATGAACTTTGCAGGGTCAGAGGGAAATCGGTTGAAGTTCAAATGAGGTTTGGTTTCTGTTATTAGAGGTGCTATTGTCATAAACAGTGCGCAAAGATGCCGGGCGAAGAACTGCCCAGGGCGCCTAAGCCATCCTTATACCCTTTTCATGACATGACTGTCCATGTGGGAGGATGGCTGATCGCATCGAGGCAGCTGATCATGATGGCAATCTTCGAGATGTATCATTGGCTCTGTCTGCTTTTCTAGTGTTCTGGTGCACGAGAACGATATGTTTGTTCATGGAGATGGGGTTGTAACTCGCTGGCGGCTGAGGATCCGGTAACTATTCCAAGCCACCATGCAGGTATCTTTTAGCGTCGTACCTATGTATCTTTGAGGCATCCGTTTCAGCCTTGCCGTCGAGGCCTGGAACCTATGCGACGACATAGTCATCCTCGCGATCATGATGGTTTGCCGGGCTATGACGATAGCTTCCTGGTGATCACAAGCATGTTGACGGTCTGTCGCATATCCGCTGATGGCGCCGAGAGTCAGCCCGCCGCTGATCTACGACCACCAAACGCAGAGGACTGGCACAAATGGAAGCCGAGTATCATGGCTCGGTACAAGGCTATTCCGGCACGCCTTTTCATACGGGAGATGGAGGTCGAGGGTCTGCGGGTGACGTGGGTATAGACAGAAGGCAAAGGATGGCTTGACAGGTACTGACCTGCTATTCAGCGTGAAGATGTTGCGCGATCAATTCCGCCGGTGGGGCATCAACGACAAGAATGTTCGGAGGAATCCTCAGAAGCATCGATGTGTCAACTCCACCACGGGACTTGACGGTGATGTGGATAATAGTATGCACGATCACGTCCGTCTGCCGCGAGAAACGCACTATTTGCACCAAGCTTTGCTTGGCCTTCAACACTGGTCCGATAGCTCGCAAGACGTGGGAAAAGTCACCATGGATATCGTTGCCGATGCGATCAAATTCCACGACTATCTCTGGGACATGAGGAACGCTATTCGAATCCTCGAGTCCCAGCGGATGTGCTCATCTGCTTCCGTAAGCCGTCTCAATCAAGCCGGTAATAGGCTTGTGAACTGTTTCGTATCTTCTTGCACTCCGCTGGCAGTGTTGCTGTCGATGCAAGTGATACTAGAGTTAAAATTGGGCAATAAGCAAAACAGCCTGCCCTGGAGCGAAACGACTTCGACGTTTCTGTTGCAAATCACGGCGAACAACTTCGTCAGATCGCATCCGGTCTCGATGCTCATACACTTGTTGACGTTTGGAAATCGCACATCCAACGGGCTGGCTGCAGTCTACGAAGCTGGTCGTATATTCCTCGGGCGCTATTTCGACAGATCCCTGGTTCTTAGGTTTCGGACCTCATTCTTTCACACCATGCTATCGCTCGGACTAGATGAATCGTTCCAGCCGGAGATAGAAGCCCTCAGCATCGAGGCCAGCGACCCAAACGAGGTTCTCGACGGCCGCGCGCTTTGCGACCTCGCTCACCTGCGCCTGCGAGAGTCTCATTTCGAGAGAGCCGAGCAACTAGCACGTGCGTGTCTTCTGGCCGTGCAGATACATCACGAACCTCGTTGGATCGCAAGGCAAGTCTCGCGGACTCTCGCTTCTGCGCAGGCGTCAATGAACAACTATGGAGGCGCGGAGATTTCTCTGCTACAAGCTTTGCAACTCACGACAAACCGTGAGCTGGATGACATCTCGGCTCCTCCAGTACTCAGCTCTTCTTCCATGATGGTAGTCGATGATCTGCGCCAGCTTTACAGGCGTGTCGGCGAGGAAGCGAAGTACGAAGCTTTGTGTTTGCGATACCCGAGTGCTTTTGGTGACGAGCAGTGATCAATCAGGTGCTATTCGTGGTCAGAGCAAGATGGATCACTTCCGATCAAGGTCGGTTTCGATGAATATGCAATGGATCGATATGGTTAGCTTAGGAAAGGGTCAGATATGCACACTAGGAAGCCAGGAACGCGGAATTTTCGGTCCGACTACGCATTGATAGCGACGGAGCTCCCAGTGCGTCCCATGCTTCTGTCGTCCATGCAGAATTGCTTCTGGCTACTTTCTCTGCAGCTCTCCCTGTATGCTTGAGCTTTGGTGGCCAGATCGGTATTCTGTAGTCGTTCGACTCTCTCTGCGGTAACGTGGAAAGGTTTTGGCAGTGGAGGGTATGGAGCGACGAGCGCCGGTTGCTTGTACCCGAAGCCGAGTGACTCGAGCACATCGGGAATGATGTGGGCTGTCGAGAGAAGGATGCGTGGCATTCCTACGGTCGTTAGTCCTCAATGTCAACGAATGAAAAGATTGTAGCTTACCATGACCGACAAAGCCGGCAGCCATCCAGTGTCCCTCCCTGTTCGGTACAGGACCGACAAATGGGAACATATCCACACTGCTCGCCGTGACTGCGCAGAAATCAGTATCGAACTTAGAGTGCGCAATTCTCACTTATAGCGAATTGGACTCACTTCCAGTCCAGCAGCCACCATCGTTCGCGTCTCTCGCGAGCTCAGCAGGCTGCCTGTGATCCCAACCCGCAACATCAGATTCCGGCCAGGATCTCATGAACTCTGGAACACCATCGAACTGCAGGTCGTCATTGTCGCGATGATAGCACTCTTCAGGCTTGTGTACAAGGACTGCCCTTGCCCCACCCAGGATTATCACGTTATATGGTGGTGGTAATTGGATGTGGTAGTTCTAAGCAAAGAGTGTTAGTCCCGAAGAATGATATTGACGTATTGTGGAAAACCTTACGTTCACTTGAGTATCCCACTGCTGCGCACCGGTATGCTTGATAAACCCTGCAGGGGCCTTAATCGCCGCTACAGTCGACTTCATGGGCAAAATGAGCTTCTCGAACTCAGGAAGGAGATGAGATGCCCATCTATTAGTTGTGTGGATGACCGCCCGCGCTCGGACAACTCCTCTGTTAGTATTGACTGTGATCCAGCCATTGCTGTCCCGCTCTGACACACTCATCACTGGGGTGTTTGCTTGCAAGTTCAGATTGTCTTTTCCAAGAACAATACGCAGTAGTGCGTGGACGAACTTGTAAGGCCATCTGGAACGTCCTTAGCAGGTGTTGGGGCGATATGGATCACGGCATAATTACACTTGCCCGGTAGGGTGCACAATGGCAGCACGTGTGCCTTTCATCTGAGTGAACTCTTCCGCTTCAGATGGCTCTTCGATCAATCTGCATAATTTGAAGATGTCGTTGTCATCACCTTGATCGCTTCGCATGGCGTCGTAAGCACTCTTCAGCCGCGCCCAGGCTTCCTCTGTCATTGCAGCATCAAAGGTCTCGCCGAATTTGAGAGCAATCTCCTCTGTAATGCCTTCTTCCTTGGCTAATTGCTCAAAAGCCGCGAGGTGGGCCATCTCGTGTCTGATGAGCTCCATAGCGCCCTCAGCTCCAAAGCGCTCCGACCATATTGAATAGCGGGAGTATGCGTGCGGTCTCAACTGGCCACCTGGGACTGTTAGATGGCATCTAGTATACGGCATAGTTCACTAACCATTGCGACCTGTAGCAGCTCCGCAGATATCTCGGGCTTCCAAAAGCGTGATGTGAGGTTGCTTCTCCGCCTGATCTGTGTACTACTCAGTGTAAGGTAGATATTCGACCATCCACGCTACAGAATACTTACTTTACTAATCCAATATGCTGCAGTCGCACCAGCATATCCGCTGCCAACAATGACAATATCGGTCTCTTTTGGCAACTCGTCGCTGGAACGGAAGTTACGCAAAGGCGAGTTGGCTTCCTCGATCCAGTACGACTTCGTAGGCTCGGACACAGGGAGAACCATCTTAGACCGCGTCGAGCTCGATTTACTGTCGGTCGGTACGAACAAGATCTGATTGTGGTGTTGAGGTGTCCCTAATTGGCTGTGGACGTTCTTATCGGATCGTGATGTGTAGTGGAGCTGTGGGCTTCTTTAGCTAGAGCTGTCAGTCTACTCATGCAGGATGATTCATCGAGATAGGCGGACGTGTCAATTCTGGACTGTAACCACTCAGGTAGCCAAATATATTGCGGATCGTGGTTCTTATTGGGCAACAGAAGGGGGAGAACCTTGTCCAGCTCGGCCGCAACTTCGCCGAAAGCGACCGCCGAAAGTGACACGGTGCGATACCGAACTCCGGTCCCAGATGAACTCCTCTGCCTCACCAGAACGGGCACATGCATTGGTGGGGTACTGATAACTGAGCCAAAATGGGAACATGCAGGAACATCGCTGATAGGTGATACAAACCTTGGGTAACGTAGGGCGGTTCTTAGTTCTTATCATTCTTCTCTTCGGTGCCATCAAATCTTGTTTGACAGCAGCCCAAACGAAGTAACTACTCAACAGACAATGGCTCAGCCCACCAAACACGTCGTCTTCGATGTCGTCGGCACCTGCGTATCTTTCGACGCATACTACGAGCGTATCGAATCCGTCCTAGGCCCCGAACTCCGTCAACACACAGTCACCGCGCAACATTTCGGCTTCACATGGCAGACCGCCGCAGAGCTAGAATTCACTTTCCTCTCAATATCAGGAAGCTACAAACCCTACAAGGACGTCCTGCGAGGCATCTTCTACCGTACTCTCAGCCTCTGCGGCGTCGCCAACCCACGCAAGATCGCCACCGATGAGCAGCGAGAGCAGTGCATCGAAGGCTACTCCAGCCTGGAACTACGGCCTGGCTGCGCCGAAGCCCTACAGTACCTTCGCGATAACGGTTTCACTGTGTGGTGTTTCACTACTGGCGACATCCAGCGCGTTAAAGGCTACTTCGACCGTGCTGGTGTTGACATGCCGTTGGAGAACATTGTCAGCTGTGATAGCGCGGGCGTGGCGAAGCCGGCTCTGCCAGCGTACGAATCGGTCTACAAGCGATTTGGCAAGGATGATGTCAAGTGGTTTGCTGCGGCACATTTGTGGGATGTTGCGGCTGCTACCAAGGTTGGCTTTCGCGGAGCGTGGAGCGCGGTCTATGAGAAGGAGGCTTGCCTTGATGTGTTCAGCGATGCTAAATTGGAGGTTCTGGCAGAAAGCCTGATGGATATGAGTCGAGCGATTGTTGATAAGACATCTTGAAAACGACCACTTAGGTCATCATGCTCCCCACTAGCCAAACACTCTTGAGGGATCACAACTTTGCATCAGCAGTCTGTCGTTTGATCACAGTTCGCCACGCTTGCAAAGAGACATGTTCAGCGCGCCGAGTCCATCTTTGATCCGTAGTCCAGTACGGTAAAGGAAGACCCGCCCCCTCGGCCGTAGCGCCCGAAAGCACCATATCTGCAATGGCTTTGGCCGAGAGAAAGATCTGCGGCATCCCATGTCCATTGAAACCCGCGCAGATGTACTGACCCGGCTCATCGTGCACGGCGCCTACGTATGGGAAACCGTCGTCGGAGTAGCCCATGGCTTGATGAAAGAACACGTAGTCAGCATTTTCTCCGCGGTCAACAACGAAATAGAACGAGACGAGAACTCACTGCCAGTCCACAGACTCTCGGTACGAACATCACAACCCTCCCACCCACGGAAGTGGCGCTGCATGTAGCCCTCAAAGTAGCTCTCAGCTCCTCTGATCAGACTACCGTCGTCGGAATTATCGAACCAGGAGTCGATGTCCTTGTAAAAGTCACGTCTTGCTCCACCTACGACGATACTGTCGTCTGGAC
>Ga0265797_10004879_pt1 | contig 20036 bp, 17 predicted proteins | sample P2T30metagenome_FD_192433 | JGI IMG/M metagenome (GOLD analysis project Ga0265797, IMG submission 192433) | Plant litter microbial communities from East Loma Ridge, Irvine, California - P2 T30 | ecosystem: Environmental > Terrestrial > Plant litter > Unclassified | place: USA: California...
ATCGTTACACAGCACCCTGTCTGTGAGGAGCTAAACTACTACATATCTTTCGAACCCACCACCTCGACTCGACACCGACCTACTACGAACTGGACTCTGGACTCTGGACCTGGGCCTCGCACATCAAACTGGAAGACCCATACTCGTGCAAAGTATACAAGCGAGAGAAGAACCAACAAACAGCTAAGTACAATTTCTCTACGTCTTCATTGACAACCTCCGCGGGAATCTTATCCCCAGGATTGGTTGTATATTGCTACACCCGGACTTTGTCAAGATAAAACGCATCAACACAATGGTACCTACCGCCATCATGATGCCTATGAGTGTAAGCATCCGCCGACGGCCCTTTTCGGGACTTTCCGCTAACTGACTCTAGGTCGCGATCATGATTCTCACAACTCCTCTTACTCTCGCCAAACCCGTTTCCCACTCTCAACGCATATCCAATACGTTCACAAACACCACATTAGAAGAGATGACCGCGACTGATATGGAGGCGCCCACACCAACGGACATTGGTTGTTTCGAGACCTATGTACCAGTTCTGGATGAGACGTGTGGCGAGCTCGCTTCAGACTATGGCATCTACTTGTCGGACTTCGAAGCTGACTACCCGGCCGACTCAGACTTTTGTAAGGCGTTGCTCTCCGGCCAAGGCTTTTGTGCTTCGAAAGAGGAAAGCGAGGACAACGAGTACGACGGTACAAGCATAGTCTACGCCGATGCGACGGTGACCTTGGATGATCAGGGTAACCCTGCCGTTGGGCCGGCTGTCACCCCTGCTCCCAGCGAAGCACTTGAGCCTTTGGTCACCGTGACGACCATCACTTTCTCTGCGGTGACAACCCTGACCTACACCATCGGAACGGAAGGCGCCAGACAAGAACGGACCAAAGTCATCACTCACACGGATGAGCAAGTGGAGACATTTTCGATGCGTAGCGCGGACGCTACTGATGGACCTTCGGTTCTATCTGCAGGAACTGCGGAAATGCAATCGGGTACCGCTGTCTCTACCGTCACCGTCCATGACACTCTTACCACAACCGTTTTGTCGACGACTACAATGCTAGCGAACGCTAGCTCTACACTAACTACTCCCAGGAACGCAACCGCGCCCACAGCGAGCGCCGACAAGATCTACGAAAGCTACAACGGCAACGGCACCGTAGCTGAAGGCTGGCCGTCCGAAGACCAGTGGCTATCTTTCGAAGACCTGTGAGCACGACGGATCAACTAACGCAAACCACAAGCTAACCACTTGTCAGATTTTCCGCCAACCAAAACCAAATCGACGAATCCTGCGACGCTTGGGAAGTCGCACGCAACAGTCCCGAAGAAATCTCCGCGATCCAAGAATCCATCCTCGACGTCGCCAACTCGACCGGCGTCGACAGCCGCTTCATCCTTGCCACCATCATGCAATCCTCAACCGGCTGCGTCCGCGCCATCTCAACACAATCTTCCTATCTCGCCGCCGGCTTGATGCAAAGGTACATCAACTCCTCACTCCCCGCCCAAAGCACCGTCACGCACATTGACATAGACTAACACCTTGCCAGTCCGAACGGCGCCAACACCTGCAATCAATCCCCCGCCATGCTCTCCTCTATCAGCGGCACAGCCAACGTCACAACAGCCGGCACCATCACTCCTTGCCCGGCCTCGACCATCCACCAAATGGTCCTCGAGGGCACCAACGGCACAGACACAAGCGACGGCCTCTTGCAATTGCTTGAGAAACCCGACGCCAGCGGCGCCGAAGCCAACAGTAGCGACGTCAGCCGCTTCTACCGCGCCGCTCGCTGGTACAACAGCGGCGGTATCGATCCCTCTGGCGACCTGAGCAAGGGATGGGGCACGGCTTCTTTTGCCAGTGACATCGCTAACAGGTTGACTGGGTGGATTGGTTGGGATAGGGAGTTTGACGCATGAGCCAGAAGTGGTCATCTTTGGTTCTGACAGCTTGTTTTGGTCATGGGTTTTTGAGCATGGTGTTATGGGATTTGTGGGGTTTGGGTCTGGTTTTTTGATGGATCTGGTTTTTTGATGGATCTGATGGAAATGGGATTGGACTGGATTGGAATGATTTTAAAGGAGACTCCTCTTGCGAGAGTTGCAGATCCTACGCATGCACTCACTACTTTACAAGTGCGATGTTCTAATGCTGACGCATCACACGGTTTTTCTTTGTCATTGGAAACCTGCTGGAGGACATGATGTGTCGCTATATCGATCAATGATACATCAGAGTGTTCTTCCAATTTTCTTGATCCGTATGGTTTCCTTTCTCACATGCAGTCTTTCGATAGCACTTGCGCCGCATGTGAATGTTCCTCTTCAATCGTATCTTCTCGTCTCTTCACATGATGAATTTTGTACTTTAGAAATGAGGTCCGGGTGGAATGAAGTGAGGACTGGTGCACGTGAGGCAACATTTATACTTGTGCGGGAGCGGCTGTCGCCGCAGCTTTCGCGACGCGCTCCATGCCATTAGCTTTACTTCGAGACCTTCGAGACCACCAAGCACTGAACAACAACATCCACCAAACCTCGCCCGCCAACATGAACGGCTACGAGTATGACCCCTATGGCGAGAGCCTCGACACCTCAGAGTCTGGCCCGCAGGTCACCATCCGGACAATGAACCACGAGTCCATCGACTTCTCCCTCCGCAACACCACGCTCGCCTTCGCAAACACAGTGCGCCGTGTGATGCTGGCCGAGATCCCGACCCTCGCCATCGACCTGGTAGAAATCGAATCGAACAACACTGTTCTCGCCGACGAGTTCATCGCTCACCGCCTCGGTCTCCTCCCGCTCAGCGCAAAGAACATTGACGACCTACTCTACTCTCGCGACTGCGACAACTGCGACAAATACTGCGAGCAGTGCTCCGTCATCCTCGGCCTCAATGTCTCCAACCGTAACCAGGACGAGCACATGCACGTCTTCGCCAAAGACCTCTACATTGAATCCCAGACCGGCGCTCCACGCTACCAACCTCCTCACGGCGCCGACGATGACTCCCTCCCCGAACTCGGCACGCCCATCTGCTCTGACGAAGACCGCAACGGCCCTCTCATCTGCAAGCTGCGCCGTGGCCAGGACCTCCGCATCCGATGCATCGCAAAGAAGGGCATCGCGAAAGAACACTCGAAATGGGCACCCACAGCAGCCGTCGGCTTCGAATACGACCCCTGGAACAAGCTCCGTCACACGCAGCTATGGTACGAAGTCGACCCGAAGACCGAGTGGCCAGACCCTGTCAAGAACGGACCCATGGAGAACCCTCCGACTGAGGGCGAGCCTTTCGACTACGACGCCGAGCCGCGCACATTCTACTTCAACCTCGAGAGCACGGGTGCCATGCCTCCGGACGCCATCCTTCACCAGGGAATCAAAGTGCTGCAGCAGAAGCTTGCAGGCGTGATTCAGGAGCTGGGAGACGCGAGCGATCCTTCGCAGCCAAGCGCTCTCGACTTGCACGGAGGCCAGAGCCCAGACATGATGAACGGAGGCGGCATGAGCGCGTACGGCGGACAGAGTGCTTACGGCGGCAACCGCTCAGCATACGGCGGCGGCATGGCGGATCCTGGATACACAACACCCGGCTTCGGAGGTGCGAGCGCGTACGGCGGCGCTGGTGGCATGACTCCTGGCGCCATGCCTTACGGCGGTCAGAGATACTAAACGTGGACATAGAAAAAGGGAAACAATTCAACGACGGGCCTTTCAGAGAGGCGCCGAAGAAAATGTGGCATTAAGCATAGCGACGGAGTTACGGAGTTTACGAGCACGGTTCTTCAAGACAGGCAAAGAAGCCGCAACGATGTGGACAGGGGCGGCTGAGCTCTACCGGGGCACTTGGAGATGTATTACAACCTTTCTACAGCCGGGTTGACGGGTCATAGATCATTGTGTTAGCGTGGCCTTTTCAATACCACTGAATCAATGAAATCACAACGGCTCACCTGTGTTCCATTTGACTGCATGACTCGACGTGATGGGAGTGGCACGATGAGACTCGGAGTGCAGACTTGCAAGAGAGAAGTTAGCACATCAGACCTAGCTCCCACCAAATTGCTTTCTTGCGTCTACACTTCCATGTTGACTCTTTCACAGACGCGAGGCATGAACTCTCTCAGGGTTAGGGTTGGGGTTCATTGCCGAGACAGTCAAAAGAGAACGTATTGCATGGCGGCATCGATACAGTACCAACACCTTTCATGTGTCGACTTGCGATCGATAGTAATTGGTATATCTTGGGTGTGTCCATAGCTAAATCGGGATAAGACCTCGGAGCAAACAACAGTCAACTCAAGCCGACGACCCGAAGTCCAATTCATTTGCGGCGGGGCAAGGAGTGAGTTGCCTATCGCGTTCATCGAATCGGGTACTTAATAGCCTATCAAATACCAAGTACCAAGACAGCGAAGCGAACATCACTACTGCCTACCTACCCTTGGCCAGCCAGAAAGTAGAGTACCTAAGATGTATTGCCTAGCTACGAAAAACCTCACATCCCCATCTCACTGGATCAACCTCTCAACTCTCTACAACCATTCCAATCACGAGATCTATAGCAACAGAACGATGTCCCGCCTCCAATACAGCTCCTACCCTGGCCTCGGCGTCCAGAACCTCCAGAACCAACACTACAACCAAGCGGTACGGATTCCCGCAGGTGCAGACAAAGTCGAAATCGCAGGCCAAGGTAAATATCGATCACCTATTGCGAACATATCACAAGAACGACGCCCATCAAAGCACCACCCGTTCTAACCAACCCCAAAACAGGCGGCTGGGACCCCTCGACCCGCGCCATCCGTAGCGACCTTCTCGAAGAAATTGACCAAGCCTTCTCCAACGTGCAGCTCGCCCTATAAGACGCCGGCGTGAAAGAGGGCTGGAATGCTGTTTTCCGCGTCAATAGCTATCATGTGGGGTTTGAAGGGAATCAGGACAGGGTCTTGGGGAGAATGGTGGAGAATTTGAAGAAGTGGATGCCTGGGCATGCGCCGGTTTGGACTTGCGTGGGAGTTACTGCGTTGGGGTATCCTGCGATGAGGGTTGAGTTTGAGGTTGTTGCTATTGATGGTTGATGGGGTCATTTTGAGGTTGAAATGGTTTTTGGGCACGCATGTATCGATCGAGGTTGAATTGGGCCTGACTTTCGTGGACAAATGTTGGTCAAGTTGCTTGAAACCTCACGAGCATAGTCCTATAAAGAGAAAGCTCATCGGGCATTGGAACATGATTTGTATTTTTGAACGTTGATCGTCGTTGGATTGGAATGACACTGCTTCTTACGTGACTATTCGGAGCCCATGGAAACCAGGCGAAGAGCCGTTTTCCTCGATAATGTCACAGCAAGCAAATGCCTCACCACCCCATCCGCGAAAGACAGAGCTGCAGTAGCCCGCAAGCATAGCGCAGAAGCGATACGCTTACAGACGACGACCGCGGCGACCACCCTTTCTCCTGGTGGAGTCGGAGGGGGTAGGGGTAACGTCCTCAATACGGCCGATCTTCATGCCGGAGCGGGCAAGGGCACGGAGGGCGGACTGGGCACCAGGACCGGGGGTCTTGGTGGAGTTGCCTGGAGTATTCTTAGTGTCCTGTTTGTCTGAAAGTATTCGTTCCGAGTGAACATACCACCAGTAGCCCTGATCTTGATGTGGAGGGCAGTGATGCCGAGCTCCTTGCAGCGGACGGCAACGTCCTGGGCAGCCAACATAGCGGCGTAGGGGGAGGACTCGTCACGGTCGGCCTTGACCTTCATGCCACCAGTAACACGGGAGATGGTCTCACGGCCGCTGGAATCACCCAGGTTAGCCTTTGTGCCATTTTTCTTTATCAAATATGCCAATCGCCGGTTCTTCTTTCGAATTCGCGGATCCTAGGCGGGTGCTGTTCAGACGTACGAAAGATCGGTGACGTGGACGAAGGTGTCGTTGAAGGAGGCGAAGATACGGGCAACGCCAAAGACGAGCTCGCCTGTTGAGACATGCTGTCAGCGAATGTTTCCTGGAGCGGTTCTCGCGCACGTGGGCGTGTCGCGGTTCTGGCGATTCTTACCCTCGCGGACCTGGGGACCGAGGGAGATGTTCTCCTGAGGAGCGCGGACGGGGGCTTTCTTGGGGGCCATGGCGACGGTATTGGGCGACTACTGGGGTGGTGGTCTCGAGATCGCTGGAGTCGTCGGCGAAAAGAAGAAGTCGAAGGCTCTCGCAATGCCGCGCGCTGCGGGCCGGCAGAATTGGAAAGTGCGGTGCCGACGACTCGCCAAGAGTCGTTTCTTTGCCCTCCCGATCCCGCTGCGGGAGGAGTCCGAGCACCGCCGCTTTTCCTTCGAGACTTTATTCAAAGCTGCGCAAACTTCCATCTCTTCTCTCCCATCCGCTCTTCACACTCATCCATCCACCGCAACACAGCACATCGCAATTCGCTCCTTCTGCATTTCCGTGACAGCTGGCTGTCTCTTGTGTGTGCCGAGCGCGACGCTCAAAATCTGCAATCATGGGCGAAGCGGTTGTGGGCATCATCGGAATGGGCGATATGGGCAAGATGTACGCCCGAAGGATCGCCAACGCTGGCTGGAGGTAGGTGCAAAGTCTCGTGCGAGTCTGCCTGCACCGTCTCAATTTCGCAAATGGTACGTTGCACCCCTAACAATTCCCCTTCCCTGCATCCTGATGACTTGAGTGCATTTGGCTCGAGTATGGCCGTCTGGCACCTGCCATGCCATCTCGGCGTGGTAGACTGGGCGGCTGTCGATGATGTAAAATCTCAGCTACCTTAATTTTTTTTGTCTGAAAAAGCAAAAAACACATCCTTCTTTACAATCAACCGTCTAGAAGATCAACAACTGACAGCGCTTCAGATATTCAGAACACCTCGTACTCACGTATCTCACACAGAGTGCATGCTTGCGATATACCCGAGAAGTTCGATGCTCTTACCGAAGAGTTTACTGATAACGTACGCCGTGCATTTGTCCCATGTTACATAGTCTTATATAAACCGTATGCTGAGTTCTCAGCAGAAGAACGTTACTATCCTCCAAAATGGTCATCTTGTGTCTCGAAGCAGTGATTGGATCATGTACAGCGTCGAGGCAAAGGCGATCGATGCCGTTGTTGCTCGCTTCGGACCTTCCACTAAACAAGGTGCAATCGTCGGCGGCCAGACATCCACCAAAGCGCCAGAGATCGCGGCTTTCGAGAAGCACCTGCCAGCCGATGTTGAAGTGGTCTCATGTCACTCACTCCATGGCCCTGGTGTCGATCCCAAAGGCCAGCCGCTCGTGATCATCAACCACAAAGCCTCACAAAAGTCTGTCGACCTCGTCGAGCGCATCCTCAGCTGCTTCCAGTCCAAGCATGTGCACCTCTCCGCCGACATGCATGACCGCATCACTGCAGACACGCAAGCTGTTACCCACGCTGCTTTCCTCTCAATGGGCTCCGCGTGGGAAGCCAACAAGCAGTTCCCTTGGGAGGTACCACGATACATTGGTGGTATCGAGAACGTGAAGATGAACCTCACCCTTCGCATTTACAGCAACAAGTGGCACGTCTACGCTGGTCTTGCCATCCTCAACCCCAGTGCCAGACGCCAGATCGGACAGTACGCCGAGAGTGTCACAGAACTTTTCAAGCTCATGCTCGGCGGGCACAGGAAGGAGTTGACCGAACGTGTCCACGCCGCTAGAGCCGCAGTCTTTGGCACACTCAAGGCTGAAGATGAGTTGCTGTTGCACGACGAACTGCTCGACCAGTTCAGCCTTGGCGAGAAACCGGCGCAGAAAGTGCGCAACAACCATTTGAGTCTGCTGGCCATGGTTGACTGCTGGTGGAAGCTGGGAATCGTACCTTATGATCACATGCTGTGCTCGACCCCTGTAAGTCCATTTGAAGCCGCATCTCCAAAAATCGACCAACTTACACCTGGACAGCTCTTCCGCCTATGGTTGGGAATTGCCGAGTACCTCTACCGCAATGAGGACTTGCTCAACGAAAGCATCGACAACGCCATTACTGACAGCACACACGTCGCGGACGACCTGGAATTCACATTTGCTGCTCGAGTATGCCATACCTCTTTTTCAGCCCCGCAGGTGAATACTTTCATGCTAATCTGACAAACCACAGGACTGGTCAAACCGTGTCTCTCTCGGCAACGCAGAGGGTTACCGCGAGAAGTTCGAAAAGATTCAAGACTACTTCAGCCCGCGCTTCGCAGAAGCCACGAAAGTGGGTAACGAGATGATCAAGACCATTGAAGAGAACCTGAGAGTCCGGAAGCAAGAGCAGAAAGCTGAGAAGCAGTCCAGCTAGCTCGAAACTTGAGGAAAGTGAAACGGCCACAGCATTTTTGGGAGTTCGGCTTGCGGTTTATCGAGCATAGAGAAGTATCGTGCATGACTCTTTTACATCGTTTCACTGAGGCGCAGAACTGACTGATGGATTGCGTGCTGTGACCGTCGTGATGTACAACACACACTGCCCGCACTAGGTAGGTACTACACCTTACTGACGAATGAACCAAGAAGATCAGAATCTCACACGATCATACGTGCGCGCGGAGCCCGACGGAGCCCGTGGGCAAATGTTTTGATCGGCCGCTGGCGTTTGACACTGGTATACTGCACGTTGAAAGTGCTTGCCATGTCGAGCTTGCGTTGACGACCGATCGGGATTCAGTCATCAACTCCGTTGAGCTCTCGTAAGCAAGTGTCAGCTCAACAGTACGGATACCGAAGCTGAATCATCAACGACTCGGATGACTGTTTCGCAAAGGCATGTCGTCTCGCCGTCACTGTAGGTAGTTTGCATATCGCAGGCATTTTCACACAATACGTGATTTTGTTAACATTTGCGCAACGGATAAAATACACACCAGGCCAACAATCATCGGAAATGTCCACCATGCACGCAGCCATCGTTTCAACCTACGCCAAACCGCCAACATACACCACGGTTCCCACCCTACCGACACCGACCGTATCGCAAGTCCAACTCCGTGTCGTCGCCACCGGTCTGCACAACGTCGTCCGCTCGCGCGCCAGCGGCGCACACTTCTCCAGCCCTCCCCTCCCTCAGATCCCTGGCATAGACGGCATCGGTGTCGCCTCAGATGGAAAACGATACTACTTCAACGCCTTCCGCTCAGGCGGCAGCTTCGCCTCGCATATCAACGTCGAGCGGGACAGCACAGTCCCCATGCCCGACGACTTAGGCACCGTTCAAGCTGCAGCCCTCGTTAACCCAGCCACCAGCTCGTGGATGGCTATGAAAACGCGCGCGGTGAATCTGCCCTCGGCCTTTACAGTCCTCATTCTCGGAGCGACCTCTGCGTCTGGACGCCTTGCTATCCCGCTCGCACGCGCTCTGGGAGCTGCACACGTTATTGGCGCAGCGCGAAACGCTTTCATTCTCTCAACCCTGGGTCTAGACAGCTCGTTAGTCGTCGCAGAAGATCCCAGCGCTACAGACTTCTCGTCTCTCGAAGGCGGAGAAATCGATCTGGTCCTCGACTACGTCAACGGCCCTCTTCCGACCGCTCTTCTCAGCACACACAAACAGAGTAAGCCGCTGCAGTATGTGCACATCGGCACACTCTCTGGACATGACATGACACTTCCTGGCGCATTTTTGCGATCGAATGATTTTACGATACGAGGTTCGGGGCCAGGTGCTTGGCGTCTGGATGATGCGGTCAGGGAGCTACCGGAGATGTTGGATGCTTTGGCTGCGATGGAGGACCAGAAGGTGAGGGTGGTAAAGTTGGAGGATGTTGAGCAGGAGTGGGCGCGCAATGTTGATGGAGAAGGGAGGGTGGTTTTTGTGCCTTGAATGATTGGGCGATGGCTTGAGGTACTGTCGCGTTGGTTTGCTTGAAAAGAGTTATGCTCCTGGTGCGAACGACTACTTGTACTCGAAAATAGTACACATAAATCTGGATGAATAAATCGTAGGAAGAACGGCGACTCCCACTTCTCCTCGAGCAAGGCTGCATGCTGCGGCTGAAGTTCGGCGCCATGAACAGCAGTGGGTACATTGGATTATTCGATGTACATACGTACTGCATATCATCCTGTACACCCACATACCATTTCGTACTACACCACATGAAAGGGGCAAATAGTCCAGTATAAAGAAAATCACACTAGCTTGTACCCAAAAGTGCGGTCACTCAATCCTAAAGATGGCGAACACAGTGAAAGATGGCTACTTCGACCTGGGCTCCTTCCATCGCAAAGTCAGCACCGACAATCCGACTGCCCAACTATGGTTCGATCGTGGAATGGTGTGGTCGTATGGATTCAACCGTCCCGAGGCGCTGTCTTGCTTCGAGAAGGTGATTGCTGCAGATCCGAGATGTGCCATGGGCTACTGGGGCATTGCTTACGCCGCAGGTGCTTACTACAACAAGCCTTGGGAGCTCTACCCCAAAGACGATCTCAAGATCTCTACCAAGAGAGCGTATGAAGCTGTACGACAGGCTACTGAGCTCGTGGTTGATGCCAGCAAGGAAGAACGAGCTCTGGTGGGCGCTCTTGCGGCTCGGCACCCGCAAGCGGAACCATCAGACGACTTGTCCAAATGGGATCATCGATATTCCAGTGGCATGAAGCGAGTGTATGAGAGCTTCGGCAATGACCTCGATGTTGCAGCGCTGTACGCCGAGTCTTTGATGAACCTGACTCCGTGGCGGCTATGGGACCCTTATACTGGCAAACCAACACAAGGCTCATACGCATACGATGCGGAGAAAACACTCGATCGGGCATTCACTTTGGGCGGAGCTTGGGATCACCCTGGTCTACTACACTTGTACATCCACATGATTGAGATGACGCGGACGCCAGAAAAAGGACTAAAAGCAGCCGACCGTCTACGTTTCCTGGTCCCCGAGGCAGGCCACCTTACGCATATGCCTTCGCATCTCGACGTCCTGGTCGGAGACTACCGCAACGCCATCGAAGCCAACGCTAGAGCAATCGTGGCCGATGACAAGTACCTGGAGAAAGTCGGCTTCATGAATACGTACACTTTATACCGCGTGCACGACATGCACTCGCTAATCTACGCGGCGATGCTATGCGGAAAATCCGAAGTTGCTCTCGAGTATACGTCCAGGCTTGAAGCTTCAATACCAGACAGCCTGATAAGCCTCAAATCACCTCCAATGGCCGAATGGCTCGAAGCGTTTCTGGCCGTTCGATCACATGTGCTCATCCGCTTCGGGAGATGGGAGGAGATTCTCGATTTGAAGATCCCCGAGGATACAGACCTGTACTGCGTCACCACTGCAACGATGCATTACGCCAAAGGTGTTGCCTATGCGGCGACGGGAAGGATTACAGAAGCAGTTGAACAACAGGCGCTGTTCAGAGAAATCCAAGCCAAAGTCCCAGATTCAAGACTCGACTATCCCAACAAGTGCGTCGACGAACTCAAAGTGGCAGAAGCTATGCTCGCGGGTGAAATCGAATACCGTCGCGGTAACTACGACATTGCGTTCAAGCGCCTCCGCCAATCAATCTACTACGACGACAACCTCATCTACAGTGAGCCTTGGGGCTGGATGCAGCCGACCCGCCACGCATACGCTGCTCTTCTTCTTGAGCAAGGCCATGTTGAAGAAGCCGCAGAAGCGTATGGTGCGGACCTGGGCTTCGACGATTCTTTGCCACGAGGCCATCAACATCCGAACAATATCTGGGCTCTAAAGGGAATGCACGAGTGCTTGGTTCGGCTAGGGAGAATGAGAGAGGCTCGCATGCTGGAATTGCCACTCAAGCAGGCGCAGGCCATCGCTGATATCGATGTTGTTTCCTCTTGTTATTGCAGGAAGGACAACACTTGCGCCAAGGCTACGACAGGGACGAACGGAAACTGCAAAATCTGAGTCGAGTGTCATGGTGCATATCTATCGGTCGTGGCAGCTTGTATTTGATCGAATGAGGTATGAAGCTACATTACGACTTAAAGGCGAACAACTCCGTACCACGACACGAGTAATCTATGGCATAGAACACTACACTACGCGAGCGCCAAGATATGTATCGCTTCCAAGACCACGCCATGTAACCGAACAGCATCCATGCGGCATCCTTGTAAAACAGACGCAGCTGACTGGCTAGTGTCCCGTCACCGTGACAGCACTTTCCCTCACTCTTAGCCCCTCAAACAGCTCCATCTGAACACAAGCCACCTCAACCACAATAATGGAGAATATCTCTCACGAACGTGTGTGGTCCCAATGGAGCGATCACACGAGCGCTAAGAGGCTAGATAATGATTCTTTCACTCTTGACCTACTCCGAAGATCGTTCCCAGGCCACCATGTCACTCGCACGAGTCCCACGACATGCGATCTGTTGGGATTCGCCAAAGCCGGGCATGCCACCGCCCAGATCACCACAGACAGTCTAGACGCGACGAGAGTCTTCAGAGCGCCCCCGTCTCGCATCGACGGCGAGAGCGGCAGACTTGAGGATGCCGTGAGCTTCGGGTGTTGGGAGTTCACATACCACGAATCAAAGTTCCTCATCTACGAGCTCTCCTACGTCGATAGCTTCGCTCGGGTCGTCACCTTCCTATACGTCCTCGGCCTCCGCACCCCCCATCAACCATCACCAAACCACCACCCAGCGACCGAAGCCCTCCTCCTCCACTGCGGCGAATGGACGCTCGAAGCGCACGAGCAAGTCTGGGTCTTCGACAACGCCAAATGGACCAAAGACAAAGCGCTGTACAAATCTGTGCAAGACGCCTCCTGGAGCGACATCATCGTCAACCCGGCAACCAGACGCAGACTAGACCGCGACGTCCACGGCTTCTTCGACAACAGGGACGTCTACCGCAAAGCGAAGATCCCCTGGAAGCGCGGCATCATCTTCCACGGCGTCCCCGGCGTCGGCAAAACCCTGTTTATCAAGACCCTGATGCGTTCGCTAGCCGTAGAGCGCTCCCCTTATGTGCCGACTCTGTACGTCAAATCGCTCGACGCTTGCGCGGGCCCGAAGTGGTCGATCCAGCAGATTTTCAAGAAAGCGCGCGGCGCGGCGCCGTGTCTTCTTGTGCTGGAGGATCTCGATAGTCTGGTGGGGGAGCATACGCGGAGTTACTTTCTGAACGAAGTTGATGGGCTTAGTTCTAACGACGGCATATTGATGATTGGTTCTACGAACCATCTCGATCGGTTGGATCCCGCTGTTACGAAGCGGCCTAGCAGGTTTGATCGGAAGTATCTGTTCAGCATTCCGTCTGAGGCGGAGCGTTTGGCTTATTGTCAGTATTGGCGGGGAAAGTATCTCAACTCGGAGGACGTAGATTTTCAGAGCGAGGTCTGTGAGATTGTTGCGAAGGTTACGGAGGGGTTCACTTTTGCTTATCTCAAGGAGTTGTTTGTCAGTTCGCTGGTTTTGCTTGTGGGCGGTGCTAAGGGTAAGATCGGGGTAGATGTCGAAGGAGAAGAAGAGGCTGCTGCGAGCGAGGACACCGCTTCGTCGAGGGAGTTGCCCGCAGTCGACATCCCGCCGCATGTTCAGGGCAATCCATTGCTGGGGACGATCATTCAACAAGCGCATGGTCTTCTTCAGGACATGGAGACTTCTGCTAGTACGGCGACCCAAGAGCCGAACGCAGCGCGGCCTCCACCGCCACACTTTCGCATGCAATCGCTACTTGACGACCCCGACGACTAATGGATCGGGTACGAGATCTGAAGTGGCCAAATGGGTAGTTGCTCCTGCGCACACCATGACCAAGGTGGAGACTCTGAAGCTCTTGATGAAATGCACAAAGTCTCGTAGTAGGAAAAGAAATGTTTAAATTGAAAAATACCGAACGGAGTGTCCAGTACATGTAACCATTAACACAAGAGCGCCATGCCGACTTCTTGGAGCTCTCAGCCAAGATCATATGCAAACTTCGACCAGCCCCTGATCTTAGCGCCATACTTGTATAAGAACACCGTTGCCGGCACGAGCGCTAGGCACAGGAAGGCCAGCACGCTGGTAGCCCAATCCGTTCCCAGGTCGCGATACATGTACGGTGCAAACAAAGGGAAAACGGCCGCGACAAGACTGCGGATGAAGGTGTTCGCCGCCAGAGCGGAGTTGGCGTCAAAGAGGTAGACGTCGATGAGATAGACGACGGCGGGCATGAAGACCATGATGATCTGAGATGGAAGTTAGCCTTTGTGTGTAAATGCGGATGTGATGAGAGAATCGTGGAAAACTTACGCCACAGCCGATAAGGACACCGCTGATGATTTGAGGCCAAGGCGAGATACTGGGCTGGGAAGTCCAAGCAAACCAGAAAAGTCCGACGACGAGGATCACGCCGCCCACAATCATGGGAGGGAGGCGCTCTTCGGGGATCACTTTCTTGGCTTTCTTGAATTTGGGCACGAAGATGGCTTTCGTCTCCCATGCCAGAGTACCGCAAGCAACTAGAACACCGATGAAGATGGAAATGAAAGGCAGTGAAGCAATGCCAGAGTCCATTCCGCGATCGCTCTCAAAGCTGTATGGGTATGCGAAGAAGATCAGGTACAGGATACCGTATACCAAGCTGATGTAGATCGTCATGACGATCAGGATTGGCTCCTGGATCATCATTTGTACTGGCTTCAAACCGTACTTGCGGAATAGGTAGCCCATCTGAACCGGGTCTTCGTCAAGCTTAGTATGCAGGGCCCAGTTACGCGTCTCCTGACGCAGCCGGGCGGCTTTCTGTTTGAGAATGACGGCAGGGAAGGTCTCTTTGATGGTGAATAATGCAATGGTGAAGAAGAATGCCTCCATGATCATTGTGAACCACGCCGTCCAGTGCCAGCCAAGATTCGTGTTTTTAACTGTAAAACTCCCTACGATGGGTCCCACCGCCGGCCCGGCAAAAACTGCCGCTGCGTATGCCATGGTGGCAACAGCTCGCTCGACTGGGTCGAAAAGGTCGACGGCCATTCCGGGAACGATAGCAAGGGCAGCACTTCCAAATGCGCCACCTAAGAAGCGGCACACGAAGATGGTCTCAAGGTTGGTAGCCACTCCGATGGGAATCTGGAAGATGATGAAGCCAAACACGCCGATCATGAGAGGGTTGCGACGGCCGTATAATTCAGAAAGGGGTCCAAAGACCAGGGGACCAACGGCGAAGCCCACCACGTAGAGGGTCACTCCCAAGATCATCACTTCCTGGCTGACACCGAATTGTTCGGCCGTGACGACGGTTGCTGTCGACCATACGGAGCTGGCGAACGACACAACGAAGGTCATGCAAGCCAGAATCATGATAGTGTACCATCGGTATTTCGCGCTCCAGTTCTGGGGGTTTTCTGGGTCATTGGGTCCATCCCAGTCGACCAAGTCACTTCGGTCCTCGGTTGGCTGCGGTGCTGGTGCTGTGGTGTTTGACGAAGCTGGAAGCTCATCCTGGCCTTCGTCCTTCTCGCCCGGGGTCGCAGAGCCATCGTCTGTCTTGAACGATCTGGCCTGACTGTTCTGGCGTGTGTAAGTCGAGGGCACCGCAGGCACGTCGGGTACATCGGAGTAGCGTTTGGTCTGGGAGTTGTCCGTTGTGGAAGCATTGCTGTACCTGACGGAGTTGACCACCGTAGGTGTTTCAGAGATGCGGTAGCTGGAAGGGTTGGCCTCCAGGTCGCGATCCGGTTCTGGGACTTGCGACATGATTGCCAAGGAAAGGGAAGATCAAACAGAGTGAAGAGAGAAAAACGTTACCCTTGTCGAGAACGACCACGCCCTTGGGCTACTGATATATGAGATAGATCGCAGAGACATATTGGACAGTGCGGTACGTGATGGCGCCATGTTGATGCATGTATTGCACAGTCCTCACAATAATCTTCCTTCCACGCAACCAGAGTGGAACCGGTCTCCTCGACTTGGATGGTGCCATTGGTATATCAGGGTAGTGGTGGAGATCAGATCGAGACACCAGATGGACGGTACTCGCACGGACGAGCTGCAATGCTTCTTTCGAGATAGCAGAGACCCGCCATGACATGAAAGATATCCACAGCATGAGTCGAATGTGTAGAAAGCAAGGACGATTGGCCCTGAAAACCGTTGTTGAGCATGCGAAGCCGCAGAGTGGTTGAGTCGGTCGGTGAAATTCCACGGAATCCAGTGGTATGACGATCTGGGCTGATCTTGATGCTACCGTCGGGGGTTTCGGCAATCTGGCCAAAGTACGGGTGATCGTCCGGGACAACAGTCGAGCCAATGAAAAACTTTATCTGTTGTCGTCCCCTGCCCCAAAAGAGAAATCGCACTCTCTTTCGCGACGCCTCAGCCGTTTTCTGCTTTTCTTGAAGTCGAGCGTCATCAATTTCTCGTTGGGGTCCTTGTCTGAGGCCCGTTGTGTTGTTAGTGATTCCGAGATGGCTATATGTAGCCGCATCTGCCTGCGACATATGCAGAGCATCACCTGATGTTATTTTCACAGCTCACAGCTTGGTTTTCCTGTGTCCAATGGATACATGCTGCGTGCTTTCAAGCTCCTTGGTTGCACCATCGCCCAGCTACAATGGCTAGATTCTCCAGTCGGATCGTCGACAGGTTGACTCATCAACAATGGATGAACCAGCTGGACAGCTGCTCACCGGTGTCGTGGCAAGTATCTCTCTCAAGTCCATGTCGAGCGACATGATAGTCCTCGGAAAAGAACGGGGTGTTTTGTCGCTGCCTGGGCTGTGCAGCGTCTGGTGACCGGTAACCTTGGCGTGTGACACGAACATGCTCTTGCATTGATTGAACAACGACAACGCCAAGTCGCTTGAAGCCTTGCGTTCAAGATCTTGTCCGGTCATCAGGCTCACCAATCTTGAAAAGAGCTGTATATTAGTACGAGCACTCAAGCCTCGGTATCGTACATACAAATCAAGGCGCCATTGTGCTAGTGGATCCACACGGGCCGCTTCTCCGATGCTGTTACGCACGTTAACGACCGGATTACAAGACGAACACGACGACAGTCGTTCCTACAGGTCGAATAAATACAAGCTGAAGTCCAGTGTGCCTCAAATCAACCATCTATCATCACGAATCCGCAGATATGGCCAGCATAAATGAGCACGTTGACAAGATTGCCGTCAAGGGCGACTCGCGCATCCGTCGTGAGACCGCCAACATCAATGGCAAGACTTATGGTAGGCGACGCAGCTTGTCACTAACAGAGACATGACACTGATAGTAGTTGTATAGGATACCTAATTGCTGAGCCCGAAGCCGGATTCACTCGCACGCTTCTCTTGGTACGATCTTCTCGACAGCCGTCTTGATTTGATGAAGAACATCCGAAGAACCATTCCACTGAGAACGAGACTGTATACAGGTCCATGGCTTCCCCGACATCTCGATGGCCTGGAGGTACCAAATCCCTCAGTTTCTTAAGCTGGGCTTCCGTGTTGTCTGCCCGGACTGCATTGGCTACGGCCGCTCCGTACGTCAGCCATTTGAAATCCCATCTACAGAAGTCAAGAGCTCACCCAACAGGATGCCCCAACCGACTCGATAGTACCCTACACGTTCAAATCCCACGCAGACGATTTCCACGAGCTCTGCAAATCGCTGGGCTGCGAGAACGTTGTCGTTGGCGCTCACGACTGGTGAGTGGCACAAGATCGAAGTCCCACCAGCCTTCCCAGAATGCTAACAACAACTAGGGGCTGCATGATCGCATACCGCTTCGCCCTGGAATACCCGTCCTTCGTCACTCATGTCTTCACATGCGCCGTCCCATACTTCCCGACAATGGAGAACTTCATCCCAACAGAAATGCTCGTCCAATTCCTGCCCACTCTGGGCTACCAGCTCCAATTCGGCAGCAAAGAGGGCATCATCGAGTCTGTCACTCAAGACAAAGCCGGCATCCGCAACTTCCTCAATGCTCTGTACGGAGGCTACACCGCCGATGGCAAGGTGGCGATGACTGCAGAGAAGGGCGTGGACCTTGATCTCATGTCGTCTTTGAAGCGCTCGCCCTTCGTGAGCGAGGATGAGCTGGACTATTATGTCGAGGAGTATGCGAGGAATGGACTTGCCGCGCCATGTGAGACTCCCTTCAAACACCCCTGAATCGAAAGAAGTCGGGACTGACCATTGATATACAGGCAACTACTACCGCAACCGCCCGGCCAACCACGAAGCCGACAAGCCCCTTCTGAGCGTGGAAGGCGGCCTCAACATCAAGTGCCCGACCTTATTCATCCGCGCTCTGGGCGACAGCATCGTCACAGACGAGATAGTTGCCAAGATGGGTGACAACGTTCCCGATCTGACATTAAAGAACGTCGACGCTTCGCACTGGTTGCTTTGGGAGAAGCCCGAGGAAGTCAACAGCCTTGTTACCGAATGGATGCGCGGCCAGGGTCTTGTTAATTAGTAAGACCAAAAGGAAAATATGCCGGCCTCGAAGCTCTCTCTACAATGTTTCTGTCATGCTGTTAAGTCGAATGTGTGTGTGTAAGTGATGTTGATCAACCTGAGAGCTGATATTCGTAGAGAGCTCTCAGGGTTTTACAGTTGACCTGAGCTCGTGCATGGTCTCTGCCATGTCTGATATTTGGTAAGACGTTACGGCAGATAGGCACAGTATCGATTACGATATCTTGAAGGCGCATAGTAAGCAACAATGTATGCGAGTTGATAGCAGCCTGTCTAATGTTACGTCAGCTTATGTGATGGGAGAGCGCTGAGAGGACTTCAAGGTCAATGGTCTCCACAAATCCTTCCAATTGGCGTAATAGTTGATTGGTAATGATCATGCTCACATGAAATTGGTGTTCGCAGTCCGATTAGACATATAAAGGTGTAGTGTAGCCATGACCATGATCACAAGGATCACAACTCAGCCGCAACAAAGATGTCAAACACCACACCTACGACAAGACGCGCATTTCGCCGCACAGATGATCAGACACCAGGCGCACCAAAAGTCAAGCTTGTCACCGAAGACCTCGCATTGCCTCTCACCGCTACACAAGTACTGATCAAAGTCCACGCCGTCTCACTCAACTACCGAGATGCGAACATTGCCAACAGCGGCAACCCTTGGCCGGTGATACCCTTTGGGATTCCCTGTAACGATGCAGCCGGCGAAGTCGTAGACAGAGGCGAGCAGGTCTCGATGTTCAGCATTGGCGACAGGGTGTCGCCAATCATTGATACGGAAAATCTCACGGGTCAAGAATCCACGCGGTCGTGGCTTGCTGCGGATGAAGATGGCGTACTGGCCGACTACATCATCTTCGATCAGAAGAAGCTCTGCAAGCTGCCCTCGTACCTGGACTGGGTTCATGCCAGCATTATACCCTGCGCCGGTGTGACCGCGTGGTCATCACTGAAAGGCTTCGGAGTTGGGAAAAGCGTCTTGATCCAAGGTATGACTCTACGTCTTCTTGCATGAACAATAATGACTGACCTCAAAAGGTACCGGCGGGGTGAGCATGTTTGCTCTAAAACTAGCTCGAGCGGCTGGACTGAAGATAATCTTGACATCGTCCAGCGACAAAAAGCTCAAAGACGTCAAGAAGAACTTCCCCAAACCCCCGATCCTGACTATCAACTACGCCGAGACGCCTGCCTGGCACGAGGAAGTGCTGAGACTCACCGATGGTGTCGGAGTCGATCTGGTCATCGAGGTGGGTGGTACAAGCACACTTCTGAAGAGCATGAAATGTACGCGTCGTGGAGGCACGATCAGCCAGGTAGGGTACTTGAGCAAGCAAGCATTCGACGACGCGGCGGAGCTTTTGCCTACTATCATCGATAGAAGGATCTCTTTGAGGTAAGGATTCTGAATATCGTCCTAGCAAACTTGATAGATTAGCTAATGATATTCCAAAGGGGCATCAATGGGGGCTCGAAGATGGACCTCGATGACCTTTGTGCAGCATTATCCGCTACCAGGATTCAGTTCGATGATATCATTGACTCGGTGCATCCTTTCGAAAGCGCGGAAGAGGCGATAGAGAAGGTTTGGCAGGGAAAAGTG